>Ga0209777_10008019_pt1 | contig 11627 bp, 6 predicted proteins | sample FrelakmetHBP12HB_FD_187147 | JGI IMG/M metagenome (GOLD analysis project Ga0209777, IMG submission 187147) | Freshwater lake sediment microbial communities from the University of Notre Dame, USA, for methane emissions studies -HBP12 HB (SPAdes)... | ecosystem: Environmental > Aquatic >...
CAGAAGGAAATCCAGACACCCAATCTCGATCGTCTGGCCGCCAGCGGCGTTCGATTCACCGACCACTACGCCGGCAGTACCGTCTGTGCCCCGTCGCGCTGCGTGCTGATGACCGGCCTGCACACCGGCCACTCCTACATCCGCGGCAACTCCCGCAGTCCAATCCGGCCGCAGGACCGCACCGTCGCCGAGATGCTCAAGGCTGCCGGCTACACAACCGGCCTGATCGGCAAGTGGGGCCTGGGCGAAAACGACTCGACCGGCATCCCCAACCGCAAGGGCTTCGACTATTTCTTCGGCTACGAAAGTCAGATCCACGCCCACAATTACTACACTGAGTTCCTCTGGCGAAATCAGGAGAAAGTCGCCCTAAAAAACATTGTTGAGCGTCCCAGCCCGGATTACGCCGAGGGCCTCGGCGGTGTATCGAGCAACAAGGTCGAATACTCGGCCGACCTGTTTGCAGAAGAGTCGTTGCAGTTTGTCGAAAAAAATCACGAGGCCCCGTTCTTCCTGTATCTGACCTACACGATCCCCCACGCCAACAACGAGGCCGGCTATCAAGGCATGGAGGTCCCCGACCTGGGTATCTACAAGGACAAGCCCTGGCCCGCCCCGCAAAAGAGCCACGCCGCGATGATCACGCGGATGGATTCGCACATCGGCCGATTGATCGACAAGCTCGCCGAGCTGAAGATTGCCGACCGGACGCTGGTCCTGTTTTCCAGCGACAACGGCCCACACAAGGAAGGCGGCTTTAATCCCGACTTCAATCACAGTAGCGGCCCGCTCCGCGGCATCAAGCGGGACCTCTACGATGGCGGCATCCGCGTGCCGCTGATCGCATCCTGGCTGGGAACAGTTCCCTCGGGCCGGACGAGCGATCTGGTCTCTGCGTTCTGGGATTTTCTCCCAACCGCCTGCGATGTCGCGGGAACCAAAATCCCCGATGGTCTCGACGGGATCTCGTACCTGCCGACCCTGCTCGGTAAGGCCGACCAACAGAAACAGCATGAGTACCTATACTGGGAATTTTACGAACGCGGCTTCGATCAGGCCGTGCGAAGGGGCAAGTGGAAGGCCGTCCGCATCGGCGTGGCCGGGCCGCTGGAACTCTACGACCTCTCGACAGATATCGGCGAAACGAAAAATATCGCTGCTGAACATCCAGATACCGTTGCCCAGATCGAAGCGATCCTCAAGACCGCGCGGACGGAATCGGAAATCTGGAAAGTCCCGGCCGCGGATGCGACAAAACCTAAACCAACTCAAAAACCAACGAACACTCGGAAACCAACAACCAATTGAAACGGAGGTAAAACCATGAACAGATCCATCCTGGCCGTATTGACCCTGTGGGTATGCAGCGTCATTGCGAATGGCGAAATCCTGCCCGAAGCGCCGCTGTGGCCCGACGGCGCTCCCGGCGCGATGAAGCTGGCGCAGCCGCCGACCGAAGACAGCAATGGCATTCTGCGGAATGTTGAAACGCCCACGATCACCGTGTATCTGCCCGAAAAAGACAAGGCCAACGGCGCCGCGGTGGTGATCTGTCCCGGCGGCGGTTACGGCATCCTGGCGATGGACCACGAAGGCCGTCAGATCGCCGAGTGGCTCAACAGCATCGGCATCGCCGGCATCATCGTCAAGTATCGCTGTACCCCGTTCAAACACCCGATCCCCCTCAATGATGCCCAGCGGGCGATCTGCACTGTCCGCTATCGTGCCAAGGATTGGAACATCGATCCCCAGCGAATCGGCATCATCGGTTTTTCCGCCGGCGGTCATCTGGCGTCCTCGGCCGGAACGCACTTCACCAAGCCCAAAGCCGACGCTCCCGATCCCATCGACCGCATGAGCAACCGGCCGGACTTCATGATCCTGGGCTATCCCGTGATCTCCTTTACGCAGCCGTTCTCCCACTTCGGCTCGCGCGACAACCTGCTCGGCAAGGACGTCGATCCCAAGCTCGTCGAGCTGATGTCCAACGAAAAACAGATCACGCCCGAAACCCCGCCGACCTTCCTGTTCCATTCGACGGACGATACCGGCGTGTCTCCGGAAAATTCGATCGCGTTCTACCTGGCCCTCCGCGCAGCCAAGGTCCCGGCCGAGATGCACATCTACCTCAAGGGCGGCCACGGCTACGGCATGAAGAAGGGCTCGTGCCCGGCGGCCGACGACTGGCCCAAACGCTGCGCCGAATGGATGAAGGCCATGGGCTTTCTCGACGCCAAACCGAAATAGAAATCCAAATCCTGAAGTGACAATGAAACGGACGGAGTATTGAATTGGCGACGAGTCCAATATTCAATAGTCAATATTCAATAGTCAATTCCCCCCGGTTGGATCGACGAGCATTTTTGAAAACAGCCGGTATCGCCGTTGCGGGCGTTGTTTTGTCCGGCTGCGGCGGCCCGATGGTCGGCGGCTTCGGCGGCCGGCGGCCCAATGTGCTGCTGGTCATCACCGATGATCAGGGCTATGGAGATATGTCCTGCCACGGCAATCCGTTTCTCAAGACGCCCTACCTCGACGCCCTGTGGTCGCAGAGCATCCGCTTCACGAATTTCCATGTCGATCCCACCTGCGCGCCGACTCGGTCGGCCCTGATGACCGGCCGCTATTCGGCCCGCGTGGGCGTCTGGCACACCATCCAGGGCCGCTCGATCCTCCGCCGCGACGAGGTCACGATGGCCGATGTCTTCCGCCGATCGGGCTATCGCACGGGCATCTTCGGCAAGTGGCACCTCGGCGACAACTACCCCTATCGGCCGCAGGATCGCGGCTTCGAGGAGTCGCTCATCCACGGCGGCGGCGGCGTTGCCCAGATCCCCGACTTCTGGGGCAACGACTACTTCGACGACCACTACCGCCGCAACGGCCAGTGGCAGCCGCAGACCGGCTACTGCACCGATGTCTGGTTTAATGCGGCAACGCAATTCATCGAGGTCCCCGACAAGCGGCCGTTCTTCTGCTATCTGGCGACCAACGCCCCGCACGCTCCGTACAATGTTGCCGACGAGTTTGCCGCGCGGTTCCGAAACAATCCCGATGTGCCCAATGCCGAGTTCTGCGGGATGATCGAGCAGTTCGACGGCCGGCTCGGGCAGATCCTGGAGATGCTCAAGTCCCGCGGCCTTGAACGCGACACCGTCGTGATCTTCATGACCGACAACGGCTCCGCCGAAGGCGCCGACCTCGACAAGGAGGGTTTTGTCCGCCGCGGTTTCAACGCCGGCATGCGCGGCAAAAAGGGCAGCGTCTATGACGGCGGCCATCGCGTTCCGTTCTGGATTCGCTACCCGGCCGGCGGCTTGCAAGGCGGGCACGATCTCGACCGCCTCAGCGGCCACATCGATGTCCTGCCGACGCTGATCGAACTGTGCGGCCTATCGCCCCCGTCGCCAAAGGTCGCCTTCGACGGGACCAGCTTGATGCCGCTGTTCCGCGGCGAAAGCCAGTGGCCGGACCGCACGATGGTCGTCCATTCGCAGCGGGTTGAGCGGCCCGAAAAATGGCGGCAGACGGCGATTATGACCCAGCGATGGCGGCTCGTCGGAGAAAACGAACTCTACGATATGGCCGCCGACCCGGGGCAACGGAATAATCTGGCCGAACGATTTCCGGAGATTGTCCAGAAACTAAAACTGGAATACGATGCCTGGTGGCTGGATGTCTCGCAGCGGTTTGACGAGGTTAGTCGGATCTCGATCGGCAGCGAGAAGGAAAATCCCGTGCGCCTGACCTGCCACGATTGGCATGATCAGGCCGCCGCTTACCAGGACGAAATCCGCAAAGGCCGCGCGTTCAACGGCTACTGGGCCGTGTGGATCGAACGCCCCGGACGCTACGAGTTCCGCCTGTGTCGCTGGCCGGATGAGGCCGACCTGCCCATCCGCGCCGCCGGCCCCGGCGATATGTCCGTCGCCGCCGTCAAGGCCCGCCTGCGGATCGGCTATCTGGGGCCCGGCCCCGCTCCCGCCCCGACCCCGGACTGGAAGGATGTCCCGCCGCCGGATCCGACGGTCGTGAGCCAATCCTTCCGCGTGGCCGCTCAGGACCAGACCATCGAAATCGGCCAGGCCGACAAGGCCGCCGTGTTCACCGTCGAGCTACCCGTCGGCCCCGCCCGTATCCAGACCTGGCTGATCGATGCCGATGGCGCCGATCGTGGTGCCTACTTTGTGTATGTCAATCGATTACCGGAGGGGTAATAATGGAAATACGATGACCCTGCGATCTAACTGGATTTATACCATCCTGTTATTCATGGTGGGTTATTCCTACGCTACCCTCGCTGCCGACGATTCCTGGCCGATGCTGGCCCACGATCCGGCCCGTAGCGGCACGACGACCACGGAAATCCACCCCCCCTTTGAACGCAAGTGGTATCGCCTGTTTCCCGACGAGGGCATCTTCTCCGGTGTCCAGCCGATCGTCGCCGACGGCAAGGTTTTCATCGGCACGATGAAGGGTATCCTTCACGCCATCGACGCCGAGACCGGCAAGAATCTCTGGACATACAAAAGCTTTGGGGCGATCTTACATGCCGTCGCCGTCGCGGAGGATTGTGTGATCTTCGGCGACATCGCCGGCAAGATCACGGCGGTCAATCTTGCCGACGGCAAAGAAGTCTGGTCGCAGAGGATTCCGCAAACCGTTTGGAATTCGCCGCTGATTCACGACGGATTTGCGATCATCGGAGGCCGGGATTCTGCTGTCTATGCCTTCGATGCCGCAAACGGGATTCTTCACTGGAAGACATCTGTCGGGGCTCCGGTCCTGTCAAGCCCCGCGATGGATACACGAAAAGGCCGGGTCTATATCGCCGCCGAGGACCTGCGTGTCTATGCCCTTGACGCCGGAGATGGCAGGATCGTTTGGACCAGCCCTAAGTTGCCCGGCGCCAGTTTCCGCGGCTATTACCCCGTCGTCGCGCCCGACGGTTCGGTGATGGTGACGGTAACGTCCATCTTGTCGCTGGACAGTTTTGAGCCGATTTTGCTCGACATGGTCAAAGAAATCTTCGGCGACTTCGCCTCGTGGCGCCACAACAAGGACGACAATGGCCGACTTCGCACGGCCAACTTCGAAAAGATGGCCGATCCGCGGACTTACGATGCCCAGCTCGACTTTATCCGTAAGCGACTCACCGATCAGCCCGCGTATCAAACCTTTTTCGTGCTCGACCCGGCGACCGGCAAGCCGAAGTTCGTTACGCCCATCATCTATGCCGAGAGCATGAACGGCACGCAGTCGCCGCCGCTGGTCACCTCCGACGGCAAGGTCATCGTCAAATACCAGGCCCTGCTCCGAAGCCGCTACGAACACTATTCGCCGTTCCTTAATGTCGGCTACCTCGATACTGCCACCGGCCGGATTACCCCGATCATGGACCAGTCGCGAATCTATGGCTGGCACGACAGCCTGTTGCTGGTGCACGACGAAATGAGCCAGCTTGTCGCCGCCGGCCGCGTCCTGATCAACACCCACCAGGACAATGTCAATGCGATGGACCTGGATACGCTGCAGGGCTACGGCGAGCCCTTCTGCCGCAACATCCACGAACCCAAGGACGGTCAGGCCCTCGGCATTTGGGCGAAGGTCTTTCGCGGAGAGCCGATCCCTAACGGCCAGGAGTGGCTGGCCCGCGGAACGGCCGTCTATGGCGGCGGGTCGGTCATCGACACGCCCGTCACTGTCGCCGGTGACAGCTTCTATTTTCTGCCCACCCACGAACTGAGCAGCGGTTGCGCCCTCATGGCCTATCGCATGAAAGCCGGCGGCGATGCCGCAAAAGAAACGCCGGTGCTGAAGGCCGATCTGTCGGCCGACGAAATCAAAAAGATCGCGACCCTGCCCTGGGATTGGGATATCCTCAATACCCCGCGACTGGAAGGAATCTTCAAATCCCTGCCCACACCAATCGAAGGAACACTGCAGCGTCCGCTCAGCAATCAGCAGATTCAAGCCCGCCTGGATGCGATCCCAGATTCTCAACTGGACGAGATGATCTGGCAGGTTCCTGATTGTTTATATCCGATGATGCAGGAAATGGTCGATCTTCGAATCCGGCTCAACCGGGCCGTCGCGGAATTGATCGATTCGCCGTGGGCCCCGTGGGTTTTTCCCTCCGGCAAGCACCCACGACAGGCCTATTGCTACTTCACCGAGCCGGCCGAACTGCTGGAGGTCTTGGCGGGGGGCTACTGGCTTCTCGACGACGATCTGCGATCCCGTGTCCGCGACTTTGTCGCCGCTCTGCGCAAAGATAACGGTCCGCTGTCAGGCCCGGTGGGCCAGAAACGATTCGCCGACTCCGGGTCGGTGCGCTCGTACTACGATCTGCCCCCGGTCGATCTGCTGATACTACAGGACGATCAATCCCGCAGCGACCTGGCCCGCCTGAATTCCGCCTGGCTCTGGGCCGATCGCACCGGGGACTTTGAATCCCTTCGTTCGTATTGGCCGGAGATCCGGAAATGGATCGCATCCGGCGTCGACGACAAGACCATCGATTGCGGCAACGGCCGGATTTCCGGCCTGATCGCCTACTGCCGTCTGGCCCGCCACTTTGCTGACTCCCAAGCCGAGGCCAACGGCCTTCGTGTCACCCGCCAGGCGATGCGCGACCGTCTGGCGTATGAGTTTGCCCACCCCAAAGGCGGCCTGATCCTGCCGGCCCCGACCGGCCGCAGCGTCTATGCACGCTGGAGGAACCTGTCGCCCGAAGTCGGCCGCCTGCTGGCAACCTTCGCCGGCGATATCCAGAAAGACCTGATGGCTACTTATGTTGACTACCATCGCCCCACATGGTACCTCGCTTGGAATGTCGAGACCCTCTGGCGGAACGAGTCGCCCTTCGACCTGCCGACCTCATCGATGGAAATCTTCTCCGCCCGCGAGTGGATCCTAAATCATAAATCTTCATTGCTTATGCGGAATATCGACATCACATGGTGCAACGCCGACTTGTTCTACATCCGCAAACTGGCCCTGGCCTATGAATCCTTTGGCACACGGTCGTGGCGGAATCCCGAATAGACCCGATGCCCATACGACTCCATTTACTTCGGCGGCCCATTCGGATACAATCCCGCCCATGCGACTGAAACTGATCGTCTGTAAGGTTCTGCAGAAGGAAAGCTACTTTTGTGCCGCCCGCTCCCGCAACACGGTGGATATCCACCTGATGCCGCAGGGCCTGCACAACGAGCCGGATAAACTCCGCGCCCAACTGATCGAGGCCGTCCAGTCCGTCCGCGATATTCAAGACCGCCCCTATGATGCCCTCCTGCTCGGTTACGGCCTGTGCAGCAACGGCATTGTCGGCCTGTCGGCGTCGATCCCCATCGTCGCCCCGCGCGGCCACGACTGCATCACGCTCCTGCTCGGCTCGCGCAAACGCTACCAGGACTACTTCGACTCCCACCGCGGCGTCTATTGGTACAGCCCCGGCTGGATCGAGGATGGCAAGCAGCCCAGCAAGGAACGCTTCGAGGAAACCCTCCGCGAATACACCGAAAAATACGGCGCCGACAACGCCGCCTACCTCATGGAGATGCAGGAGGGCTGGATGAAGGAGTACTCCTGGGCGACTTATGTCGATTGGGACCTGCCCGGCTCCGACGAGTACAAGCAATATACCCGCCGCTGCGCCGAGTTCCTCAAGTGGAACTACGACGAGGTTCCCGGCGACCCCGGCCTGATGCAGCGGATTCTCGACGGGCAGTGGGACCCCGACGAATTTCTCATCGTCACGCCCGGACAATCCATCGCTCAGGACCTCACCAATCCCGGCATCATCTGCTGCACGGATTGTCAGCCATGACCTGGACCGAAATGGTCACCGTTGTTCTGATCGCCATCGGCCTGGCGATGGACGCCTTCTCGATCTCCGTCGCCTCCGGTGGTATCTATCGTCACCTTCACCTGCGACACGGCTTGCGGATGGCCGCCTTCTTCGGCCTGTTTCAGGCCGTCATGCCTATCCTGGGCTTTCTGGCGGGCAAATCGCTTGAATCCGCCATCCTGGGCTACGACCACTGGATCGCCTTCGGCCTGCTGTCGATCATCGGCGGCAAAATGCTCTTGGAGGCCTTCAAGATCAAAGAGGTCGAATCCAGACCCAACGATCCCACAAATCTGGCGGTGGTGTTTACCCTCAGCGTGGCCACCAGCATCGACGCCCTGGCCGTCGGCGTGACACTCTCGCTGATCACCGAACATGTCTATACCGCCGCCGCGGTCATCGGCGTGATCACCTTCCTGATATCCTGGATCGGCTGGTGGATCGGCCAGAAGATCGGCAGCTTCTTCGAGAACAAGCTGGAGATCGTCGCCGCCCTGGTCGTCATCGGCATCGGCGTCAAAATCCTCCTCGAACACCTCCTCCGCAGCCGATAGCTCTACGACATTGAGTATCCCTGTTCTGTGTGGCAGCCACCGAGCGCCAGCGAGGTGGATGAATTGTCATTCCCGCGCAAGCGGGAATCCAAATCCTATATCCTATCCCCTATATCCTAAATCCTATTTGGCGGTTTGGCGTGAGAACCAAATTGAAAATCGAAAATCGGAAATTGAAAATCATTTCTCTCCCAACCATGACTTGCCAATCGTCACATCGACTTTTATCGGCACATCGAACCGGATGGCGCTGGCCATCTCTTCGGCGATCCACTTGCCGTGCTCCTCGGCCCCGGCCGCTGGAAGTTCGAAGACCAGCTCATCGTGTACCTGCAGGATCATCCGGATCGGCAGCTTCTCGTGGTCGATCCGCCGCTGGATGTTGATCATCGCCACCTTGATCAGGTCGGCCGCCGAACCCTGGATGATCGTATTGATCGCCAGCCGCTGGCCCTGACTTCGGACATTAAAGTTCTTGCTATTGAGGCCCACGATCGGCCGCCGCCGCCCCAGCATCGTCTCGGCGAATCCCGCCTGCTTGACCTGCTCGATCGAGCGGTCCATAAACGCCCGGATCGACCCGTAGCGGGCGAAGTAGTCCTCGATGAACTTCTTGGCCTCCCCTTGGCTCATCCCCGTTGTCCGCGAAAGCCCGAACGCCCCCTGGCCGTAGATGATCCCGAAGTTGACCGCCTTGGCCCGCGACCGCATCTCGCCGCTGACCAGCTCCGGCCGCACGCCATAGACCTGCGCCGCGACAAACCGGTGGATGTCCTGGTCCTCCGCGAAGGCCTTCCGCAGCGCCGGATCGCCGGAAAAATGGGCCAGCAGCCGCAGCTCGATTTGCGAATAGTCCGCGCTCAGGAGGCAGTCGCAGTCCTTCTGCGCGACAAAAGCCGAGCGTATCTTCTTGCCCAGCTCCGTCCGCACGGGGATATTCTGCAGGTTTGGGTCGCTGGAGCTCAGCCGCCCGGTCGCCGTCACCGTCTGGTTGAACGACGCATGGATCCGCCCCGTTCGAGGATTGATAATCTGTCCCAGTTTGTCCAGATAAGTATTCTTGAGCTTGACGAGCTGGCGGTACTGCAGGAGCAATGCGACGACGGGGTGCTCATCCTGCAGCTCCTCCAGCACCTCGGCGTCGGTGCTCCGCATCGTCTTGCCGGATCGCACGGACTTGAGGCCCAGCCGGTCGAACAACACCTCGCCGAGCTGCTTGGTCGAGTCGATGTTGAAGGTTGTCCCCGCCTCTTTGTAGATCGCATCGACAAGCTGATCGATTTCCTGATCGACCACAGTTCCGAGCTTCCGCAGCCGTCCGGCCTCGACGAACACGCCGTTTTGCTCCAGCCCCGCCAGCACCTCCATCAGCGGCATCTCGACCTTCTCGAACAACTCGCGGATCCTCGGCAGTTCGGCCAACCGCGGCGAGAGGTACTCGTACAGCCGCCAGGTGATGTCGGCGTCCTCGGCGGCATAATCCGTCGCCGCCGCCGTATCGACCATGTCGAAGGTCAGTTGGTTCTTCCCCTTGCCGATCAGACTGGCCAGCGTGATGGTTTCGTAGCCGAGGTAATCGCGGGCCATAGAGTCCATCGAGTGGCTCATCCGATCCGCCGACAGGCAATACGATGCGACCATCGTATCGAATGCGATCCCCTCGACAGGCATTCCCGCATTGGCCAGCACGATCAGGTCATACTTGATATTCTGCCCCACCTTTTGTATCTTTTCATTCGCCAGAATCGGCCCGATCAGCCGCCGCACTTCCGCCAAATCCAGATGCGTCTGCCCCAGCGGCGCCTTGATCGGCAAATAGTACCCCAATCCCGCCTGCCACGAAAAGCTCATCCCCACCAGTTCCGCCCGCATCGGGTCCGTCGAGGTCGTCTCGGTATCCACCGAAATCAACGAGTGCCGTTTCAGTTCCGCTGCCAGTTTCTCCAGCGATTCGGCCGTATCGACGCAATGATAGGTCTTGTCGTTCGTCGCAGCCGATGTCATCGCCTTCGATGCCGCGGCCGGTTGTGTTTCCGCCCCCATACCCGAAAACAAATCGCCCTGTCCCTTGGCCGGGGCCTGCCCCGCGGGAATCGCCACCCGCGTCAGCCCCAGCGAGCCGATCAGCCGCGTGAAATCCAGCTCCGAAAAGATCCGCCCCAGGATTTCCTTGTCCGGCTCCTTGACGGCGAACGCCTTCTCGTCGATCCGCACCGGCGCCGCGCGGTCGATGATGACCAGCTTGTGGCTCAGCTCAAGAATCGCCCGGGAGTTTCGCAGGTTCTCGCCGCGCTTGCCGCCGATAGCGTCGACATTCGCCATCAGGTTCTCCAGCGACCCGTATTCCCGAATCCACGCGATCGCCGTCTTGGGCCCGACATCCGCCACGCCCGGCACATTGTCCGCCGCGTCGCCCTGCAGAGCCAGCACATCCACAAACTGCCCCGGCTCCAGCCCCGTCTCGGCCTTCAGCGTCTCCGGCGTGGTCACCTGCCCCGACTTCAAATCGAACAGCGAGACATGCTCGTCCAGGAGTTGTAGCATGTCCTTGTCCTTCGAGCAAATCCGGCAGTCGATTCCCTGCCGCGATGCCTCCGTCGCCAGCGTCCCGATCACATCGTCGGCTTCAAACCCCTCCACCCGCAGGATCGGGATCCGCATCGCAGTCAGGATCTGCTCGATCCGCCGGATCTGCGCGGGCATATCCTCCGGCATCGGCGGGCGGTGGGCCTTGTACTCGGCATACATGTCCGAGCGAAAGCTCTTACCCTTGCAGTCCATCGCCACCACCAGCATGTCGGGTTTTTGCCGCTCCAGCAGCCCCAGAATGGCGGTTGTGAAGATGTAAGTCGCCTTCGTCGGCTCGCCGGCAGGGCTGGTCAGCGGCCGCATCGGCGCATAATACGCCGCATAGATATGCGCGTGCCCGTCGATAATATATAAGCTCTTTGCCATACCCCCACTATAGCCCCCCAGGAATGGATTTTCAATGTTTTTGGCCGAAAATCGACCGATTCTTCCTTGATTTGGATGGCCTGTTTTTGGTATAATTATGCTGGTTGCTGCCGGAGAATGGCATCATAGCGTTGGTATCGATTATACGATGGGTTTAATTGCCAAGAGGGTGGTATGAAAAGTATCATTTGCGAACATGTGTTCTTGTTGATTGGGTGTTTGTTTGCGCCCACTCTTTTCGCGGGGGGGAGCTACGGCGGGGG
>Ga0209777_10008020_pt1 | contig 11626 bp, 15 predicted proteins | sample FrelakmetHBP12HB_FD_187147 | JGI IMG/M metagenome (GOLD analysis project Ga0209777, IMG submission 187147) | Freshwater lake sediment microbial communities from the University of Notre Dame, USA, for methane emissions studies -HBP12 HB (SPAdes)... | ecosystem: Environmental > Aquatic >...
TACGATACTCCGACCGGGGACGCCCCCTATAAATGACTTGTGAATTGATGACTCATCCAATACGGTTTGGGGAAATGTGGTACTTCCTCGTGGGGACATAGGCAGCATGAAGCTGGACGCAACTATGTAGCGCACGGGCGGCGCAACAATCGGACTTCGATCAGTTGACTTTGAAGCTGCAGATTACCCAGTTGGAGATGCGCTTCTTGAGTCCCATTTGGCTGTAGTATTGAATGCGCGTGGCACGATCGATGAACGAGATCTCGACGGTGGCAGTGGTGTCGTTCAGGAAATTCTCCTCGTTGACGACAATCTGCGAACGGCTCCATATCTTGCGGTACTCGCCTTCCCCGAGGAAACCATCGATCAGGCGGTTCTTCTTGTCCTGCAAGGAGAGAGAGTCATATCTGGCGTCGGCGTATTCATAGGTGGCAACCGAGTCTGCGTCAATAAAAGGCAGGATGTTCGGCAAGGAGTCGGCCTGGATCAAGCGGACAAAGCTCAGGACGCGCTCGCGGGGTGACGGCGCCGATTTACCGCAGGTCAGCTCAAGCAAGCAGCACGACAACAATAGCAGCGCGAAGCACAAGGGGCGCTTCATCTTCTACCACCTGTAGGCAAAGCCAACACGGTGAAGCGAGCCGAGATCGGCATAAGGCAGAAAGGCGTAGTCGACAGCGATTTTGGCCAGTTTGAATCCAGCGCCAAAGGAGAATCCGGCGGTGATGTCTTTGTTGCCACCGGTCTTGTAGTTCTGACCAAAACTGGAGTAGCCAACCCGCAAGGCTATGGGGATATTGGGATGGATCTCCAACCCAATTGAACCGTAAACGTCATTGTCGGTAGGATAGACAGCCTCCAGCGCCACCGTCAGCGGTAATTCCCTCGTACGATGCGAAACACCGCCACGCACGATAATCGGCAGTGGGTCTTTGTGTTCCGGCGACAAACCGGAAAGCTGAACACCGACGTTTGAAGCAGACAGACCGAGGTTTGTTCTGCCGTCTCGAAGTCGATAGAGCAGACCGGCATCCACCGCCAGACCGGTGGAGGAGTATTGGTCTATCTTCTGATAGATAAACTTGGCCGTCCCGCCGCAAGCCAGTTGCGGTGAGAGTTTGCGAGCATAGGTAGCTCCAATCGCCATGTCCGACCCGCCAAAGTCGCCGATGATGTCACCAGCGACATTGGCCTCGTCGATTCTTCCATAGTTAAGATAGACTACCGAAAAGGCGAACGCCGACTGGGCATCGTGGAAAACCGACTCATCGCTCAAACCTTCCACGTCCACAACAGCGGAAGATGATTTTGGCAAAATTGCAATCAGATTGCCCGATTGAATGTCGGCTATGTAATTCATGTATGATCCGGAAATCGCTTTCTGTTGGAAGCCGATGATTCCAGCCGGATTGTAGTAGATGGCCGATTCATCATCTGCCAACCCGACAAATGCTCCGCCCATCGACGAAGATTTGGCGCCGACACCGATTTTCAGGAAGGGATAGGCCGTTGTGCCGGTCTTGGCCTTACCGGCGAACAGCGACGCCGACAAAGCGAGAACGAGAACAAGACAGAGAATGGTCTTGACTGATTTCATTTATAACCTCTTTAACCTCATGTCTATGCTTGACATTGTATTATACAACTTATACGCGATCAGCGCAATAGCGCCTACCAGGTTTTGGTAGTTTCATCGACAATATCGCGGGCGAGTTTATCAACAGCCGCCTTCTTGCCTTCATCCTCGGTCTGCTCGGCGGCATTGTACACGCCAAAACCGAGCATATTGTTCTTTTCGAGCAGCGATTTGCCGCCTTTGCGCGCCAGCGTGAAGTTCACGTAAATATTGACCTTGTATTCGCTGACGTTGTCGCTTTTGTCATAGGTGTACGCGACGCGCTCATATTTGACGATTTCGCCGTGCAGGACGGCATCTGCATCAGCGAGAGCCACAACTTTCAGCGCATTGTCGGTGATAAATCGATCAATCACCTTGGCCGTCAGGTCTCCCTCTATACCGTATTCCACCGTCTTGTTTTCGAACTGCGGAACCGCCACCGTCTTGACCCCCCCCAGCGATGAACTGGAAAACGAGTAGACGCCGCATCCGGCAACAAAAAGCGCCACGCAAATTAAGCAGACCGCTCTCATACGACTTGTCTCCCTCGCTTAAAGACGCTCCTGACCGGGTTCTGTGCAAAAAGGTACGGTATCTGTTCATAGTTTTCTACATCCCAGATCACAAAATCGGCGAATTTCCCCGGTTGCAGCGAGCCGATATCTTTCTGCAAGCCGAGACTACAGGCCGAATTGAAGGTCACGGCATTGAGGATTTCCTCGGCGCTCATTTTGAGATAAATAGCCGCAATAGTCATAGCGGCGGGCAACGAGGTCGTGCAGGAGGAGCCGGGATTAAAGTCGGTTGCCAATGCAACCGCAACGCCTTGATCGATTATCTTGCGCGCCGGGGCATAATCCTTATGACCAAGGAAGAACGTGGTTGCCGGAAGCAGGATGGCGATCGTACCGGCGGCGGCCATTTTCGCGATGCCGGTATCGGTGATAAACACCAGATGATCGGCGCTGATAGCCCCCATTTCGGCGGCCAACTCAGCGCCACCGATGGATTTCAACTCCTCGGCGTGGAAACGGAGCTTGAGACCATGCCCTTTTGCGGCAGTCATAATGCGACGCGACTGATCGAGATCAAAAACACCGGATTCAGTAAAGATGTCGCAGAAGACAGCGAGCTTGCTGTGAGCAACTTCAGGAATCATCTCATCAATAAGCAGCCGGACGTAGCCTTCACGGCTGTCGCGGTATTCATCGGGAGACTCGTGCGCCCCCATAAAGGTCGGAATCAGGTCGATGGAATGATTGTCATTCAGCCAGTGGATGACCTCCAGCGACTTCAGTTCCGCCGTAGTTGACAGGCCATAACCCGATTTGGCTTCGATGGTGGTGGTGCCCGATTTTAGCATCTGATCGAGGAACCGAACAGCATTCTGGCAAAGCTGATCAAAGCTCGCGGCACGGGTCTTGCGCACCGAGTTGCGAATGCCACCGCCGGCTGCGGCGATTTCCATGTAGGACTTGCCAGCATTGCGCAGATAGAACTCATGCTCGCGCGTGGCGGCAAAGATCGGATGCGTGTGCGGATCGACCAAGCCTGGCGTGACGACACCCCCTTTCGCAGCGACAGTGCCATCGAAACGGCGGTCGGGATACTGCGAACTGATTTCCGATTCCGGGCCGACCCATTCAACGCGCTTGTCATTGACCACCATTGCGCCGTGCTCGATCAACTCCAGCCGCCGGAGACTCTCCCCGATCTTGGGACGGTCGGATTCACTCCGGCAGGTGATCAGTTGCGAAGTATCATATATAAGCGTTCGTGTCATGTTAGCGTCTCTAAGCGAAAGAGTTTATGCCGAAGGAGAGGATAACCAACGACGGGTGTTGAGGGTAGGGGAAAATTGAGATTCCACGTTGCGGCGGGTCTTAGCGGCTGGGATGCTGGGTTGTGGGAGCGTGACCCGCCGCATGGGTAGGTTGGATGAGTTTTCCGTCAGGTCACATGCCGCGATGAGAAAGAATTCTCGAAGATACGGTGATTTGTCGCGGCGCAAGACGTGACGGAACAGTGAAGAAACGTCACGCCCCAAGTGGAGTCAACCTGCATTACGTGACTATTCCGAGTCTGTCGTTCAGTCCCGGCTATTTTCCCTGAACAACCTAATCGTGCCAATTACGTCCCTTTCGTCTTTCACTTCCATCAATTCCGCCGTGCACTCTCTCCTGAACCTTCGCAGTCTTCCGATGTTCATGTGACAGAGAATCAGTATTCTCCGTTTCGTGAAGCGAGCTAGCGTCTCGTTGTCTCTCATGAATATCTTATTGATGCACGTGAACAGCTGCTCATAGGCCAGAAAGAGACCGAAGAAGTACAGAAACGGCAGATATCCGAGTGTCATCAGAAGTGGAAACAGGAAACCCCGCAGATTGTCCAGCGTCGCAAGATTCGAAAAATCAGTTGCAGCTCTAAACACTACATACACGAGTAATGCCAAACCAAACACTGCCATTAGAACGTCAAACGCCTTCTTCACAGGTAGATGCCTCCGCTCTGTCTCCGCGACAGCCCGCAACGCCACGATGAGGACGATCATCGGTACGAGAATCAGCTCGATGGTGAGGCAAAACGTGTACAGGTTGCTGATGAATTCGAGTATGACCACGACCTTTAGGTTATCGAGAATCAGATTCATGAAGAAATGCGACTCCTGATATGTCTTGTAGGCATTGAAAAAGATAACAAACCCGACACCGAACAGCCAGTACACGGTGTCCTTTATGACGAGCGTATCCCAGAGGTGTAGTTTGCTGTAGAAAAGGACCAACATGCTGACGTAGAATAGCATCGCCAAGATGATTACTGTGATTTTGCTGCAAAATAGAGCATTCAGCAGCTTACGGGCCGATGCCCTGACTTCTTTCCGAGACAGAGCCCAGACCAAGAACACTACCGCCCAAATTATGACCGCCTTTTCTCTATTATTGAAGAACTGCAAGTAGAAGTCCGCTTCACCCGTAATGCCTCGCCTTGTATGAAGAACGTCAAGCCCTGAGGGGGCCTAACCCACAGCTCTGCATACTAACTTTCGGCACCTCGTGTCCGAATTGGATTGACGACGTACCGTTCGGTGAGTTATACTCTATTTTTCTGTCAATTGCCCATAGGCATTGTCATACCCGTCTGCGTTATCTATTGTGAACTGATACTCAGTTGTTGAGGTACCAGTTTCTCTTATCCAAAAAAGAACTCGACCCCCTTTCATTAGAAAATGATGAACTGTTTTTGAGTCTGTCTTGTCGAAACTAAGCCTATCTGAATTGTTTTCAGATATCAATACATCTTTGTTGCCTTCACTGTCTTTTATCCCAACAAAACACCTTTCAGATGTGAGTGCTTTCACAGGATTATTTCCCGCATATTCATATAGTTGAATAGAAATGTTAGCCGAGTTGGAAATTAACAACTTAACCTTCAAAGCTGAGTTTTGTGTTGCAGTATTACTAAAACTGCCGATTATCGATTCCTTGTTTGTAATATATCGGTCTTTGGTTTGTTCGCCAAAATTATCAACGTAGTTACCAATTGCCCAAATCCCTGTATTATTAATATTCTCTAATCTTTTTCTCTCTTTTTCTTCAGCTTCCTTCTGCTTTTTCTGTTCCAACTCAAGTCTGTCAATTTCCTTTAACAGAATTTGAAATTCAGCATTCTTAGGTGACTCTGGATGTTTGGAATTTAGCAATTCTATGTTATGTCTGGCCTGGCCATAGTCTTTTTCATTGAAGGCCTTGTCAACTGATGCGACTAACTTTTCCGCACCATTCTGACATTCGTCTAACTCTCCTTTCAATTGCTCTTTCTCTGATTTGAGCTTGTCATAATCACTTTGAGGAACTCCACAACCTGCGATCATTATCATTGCGGCTAAACTCAAAGAAATAATTCTTGTTTTCATTTGAACTTCTCTTCTGTTTTGAGCACCCAACCCGGTACCCCACGGCTTGCTGTGAGTTGCTTCTTTCATGAATAATCCTGCTTCAAACACCCACCCTGCCTTTCCAAGCATATCAATGCTGTTGATAGTAAGCTCGATAAAGTGCGTGATGTCAACAACAAAACCGCAACTCCAAAGCACGCTGTGGGGTACAAATTGTACCCCAGTTGGCGCTCAACTTCGGCTCGCGCTGGAGGGTATGTACAAATTGTACCCACCCCTTCGACAGTTCCGAGTCGCGCTGCCGCATCCGGTTGATGTACTGCTTGATGTCCGCGGAATCAGTCAGTACGCCGACAACGTCTTCGACGACAAACCACCATTCATCCTCATGAATCGTCTTCCTGACCTCGCGACCACGAAATGCCGCGATCCGCGTCTCCTGAACCAGGTTTGCTTGTTCTCTCTTAGCCATGCCTAGTCATGATTCTATCAAGTTTGAGGAAACAACTCAATCACATTTTGCTGATTTGTACCGATTGCGCTGGTACCAGCAGCTTGCAGTGGCCTGCTGCCTTCACGCATAATCCTGCTTCAAACACCCACCCTGCCTTTCCAAGCATATCAATACTGTTGATAGTAAGCTGTACCTAACACGCATCGTCAACAACAAGACCGCAACTCCAAAGCACGCTGTGAGTTGCCGAGTGCTACTCTCCCTCGATCTGCGTCTTTGGTCTTGGCTGTTTCAAGTAATTCTGTCGCGTCGAGACGCGCTTGCCCGATTCCCCTGACCGAGGTCTAAAGGGAGCAGTCTGTCCAATAACACACGAGGCGGCAAGTGAGGCTCGAAAAGCCGAGAACCAGTCTCAAAAAGAACCCGTCAAACTGCAGAATTTCCCAACCTGACAACCACCCGAACCCACTACATACCCATTTCGCGTCAAGATCACCGTTTTGCGGCAGTCGCGTTGGTCGGCAGGTCAGATGCCCATACGAAGCTGCTCTACAAGCTCTCACGGAAAACGCGTTCAGCCAGTGCGCGCAGGTTGTGATGCCAGAAACTTATTTGCTGTAGGTCGTCGTCGCGGTCGAGCCATCGATACTCGATATGTTCCGGGCTGAGTTAAACAGCGATTACGGGCGTGCGACCAAGAAAATAGGCGCTGTAGAACTGCTGCGACTGCCATTCGAAATTGTCGACCATGAGAACAGAGACGATGTCGAGGTCGGTGATGCCTGTCTCTTCTCTCACTTCTCGCCTTAACCCATCATTCCACCTTTCCCCTTCCTCCAGACGGCCGCCGGCAAATTGCCAGACCCCTTCGGGACGACGAAGAATCAGAATCTGGCCCTGCCGATTGAGGATGATCGCTTGTTGGACGATTTGCATAAGAACATGATGGGACATGGTGTCAAAATACACCGCTTCTGACGAAATGCAAACCTGTGAATGCGGCTAAATGCATGCCAGTCGGTTTAATGTTGACAACCCTCATCCATCGGCGGAAATTGAGCCGTTATGCAAATGTTTTCGACTGCGCTCCTTTTGTTTCTGGTGATGGACCCGGTGGGCAATATCCCGCCCTTTCTGACAGTATTGCGAAACGTCGATCCAGCCAGACGCAGGAGGATCATCATCCGAGAGTTGACCATTGCGCTGGCGGTGCTGATGTTCTTTCTTTTCTTTGGCCCTTTCATTCTCAAGCTGCTGCAGATCAAAGGCCCGGCACTGAGCATCGCGGGCGGCATTATTCTATTCATGATCGCCATCAAGATGGTCTTTCCGGTTGTCGAGGGAACTCACACGGTCACGGAACGCGACGAACCGTTTATTGTGCCGTTGGCAATCCCGCTGGTTGCCGGTCCGTCTGCAATCGCCACGGTCTTGCTGCTGATGACGCGAGAACCGGAGCGTTGGCTGGAATGGGTGCTGGCGCTAGTGTTTGCCTGGATCGTTTGCAGTGTGATTCTGCTTTTGTCTAACAAGCTGAGTGATCTGCTTGGCCACAAGGGATTGCTGGCCATGGAGCGTCTGATGGGAATGATTCTGACCACGGTCGCTGTGCAGATGTTCATAACCGGGCTGCAACAGTTCTTGTCACCCTGAGGGTTGCACCTACAAAGCTTTGAGGAAGTCTTCCCAAGGTGTGGCGAGCAGGGTTTCGGTAGTTGAATGACCGAAAGCGCGGATAATCATTACCGCCTTTTCAATCTGCTGGTGGTCTTCTGATTCGACGATATCAACGACATCATAGCTGCCCATACAGCCATAGCTTTGTACCCAGTTAGCTTTGGGACACTCTTTCGCCAACCGTTCGCGCACCAGCTTCGCCAAATTCCTTAACCCATCAGGGGTGTCAAAAGCGTTGGGACCAAGCTTACTTAAGATAATGTAGGTTGCCATAAATGCTCCTTGTTTATGATCTGTTTCCCTGCCGACAGGCACCACCCAAAGACGCTTTACCTCTCTACTCAACTATTCGGAAGATCTCGCGGCTTCCTGACTCGACCAACAGCAGAAACTTCCGCAGTTCCGTCACGTCTTGCGCCGCGCCACTCCGTTGGTATTTGCTCGCAGGTCTGTTCGCGCCGTGTGACGTGACGGAATACTTGAGATTGAAAATGTCACGAACGAGGATCATCGGATTCTTCCTTCTCAGGTATGTTACTGCGCCAATAATAGGCAACTGCGAGCGCGCAGGCCGGTGCCGCCGCCTTACGCAAGTCTACGACGAATACGCGATGTCTTACTATACTTGCTCAAGAATTTTGTGGTTCGGTCTTTGCGTACCGAGGTAGATGGCGACCAGGGCGATGACGGCGCCGACTCCCTCCAGTTCAGTTGTTGGACGTTTGAAGAACAGTACATCCCAAACAAACGCCAATGTGGGCTGCAACAACAGGATCAGTCCAACGCGCGAAGCCGGAATTGCCGAAACGCTGCGCGTGATCAGAAGCCAGCCGAGCACTTGACCGCAAAGACCATAGACCATAAGGATGAGCAGGTTCTGGGTGTCGGGAATCGCAAAGCTCTCGCCTTGCAGCAAGGCTATCAAACCGATTGCCACGGTGGTGGCGAAGGTTGATACCGTGACATTGAACAGCGGCGGCGGAGCGTCAGAACGCGACAGGAGCTTTTTGAGCACAAGCACATACGAGGCATAGAAGCACGCGGTCGCGAGACCGAAGAGAATTCCGATCTTGTAGGTGGCGTCGACATTCTGCCATTTGGGGCCGACAATCAACAACAGTCCAACCATTGCCATTGGAATCGCCGCAAGCGCTTTCCAACCGGGACGTTCGCGCAGGACGAGGACCCCGAAAGCCGCCAAGATAAACACCTGAAAGTTGCCGAGTACCGTTGCCAAACCGGGTCCGACGGCCAGAATGCTGCGATGCCAGACGGTAAGGTCGCCGGCGAACAGCAGGCCGAGGATTATCCCCAGCAAAAACGGCTGCCAACCATACCATAGTCGCGCGCGCTTGAAAAGCACAATCAAGAACAAGACTAAAGCGCCAAACAACATACGGTAGAAGCCGATGGTTGTAGGGCCGACATGCACCAACTTCACCCACACGGCAGAGAAGCTGATCATAGTCACGCCCGCAGCCATCTCGAGGTGGCGGTGTGATTTGCGGCGTTTGGAATCCGGTGTCATACGCGGTCAACCAACATCCGCCGATGATACACTAAAAGGCGACCGGCAACAAAGGGAATCATCTCAAGAATGCGGCAGCAGTAACGAGCTAGAGACCGGAGCGCATCCAGGATGATATAGTAACAATAGGATAGAAGTCAGGCGTCTTATATCGCTTACCGATAAGAAGGGGAGTTGGCACCGACTTCTCTCTGACTGGCTCTATTCTGGAATGCCTTGCGGGCGGAAGCTGGATTCGACGCGCCATCACTTGGACAGGTCGGCGATGATCTTTTCCAAGTGAATGAGCTTTACCGGCTTTGGCAAATAGTAGTCAATCCCGTCGGTTGCGACCATGCGCTGTGTGCCGGCGGAATCGAAGGTGGACATCAAAGCGATCTTGGTTGCCGGTTTGGTCAGTCGGATTTGTTTAAGCAGGCTGACACCGTTGACCTTCGGCATGCGTGAATCAGCGATGACCAAGTCGTAGTCGCATTCTCTAAGTTTGAGAAACGCCTGCTCGGAGTTCTCCACACTCTCGGAGGCTACGTGGAGATGGTCCAACATTTCAACAAGAATCTTCGCAGTATTGCCGAAGTCATCAACGATCAGTATTTTCTTGTCATGGTCTGGCATTGACACGATCCTTTCCCCTACTGACAGTTTCGGAAGATTTCGTTGTTTCTTTAGGCCGCACTATTCACAAAGCTATATCTGATCTGGCGAGAAAGCCTCTAAGTTGTGGTCTGAGTTAATGATAAACAAACCGGCTTGGAGGCTATTGAAATGGCAGAATGTAAACGTAGAGTGTTTACTGGATCGTCGACAAGGGAGTTACGTGAAGCAGCCATTGTTGGAGATCTTACTTCAGCGTCTGTACCAGATTGTGGCGGGTTAGGAGGATGCCAATGGTGCTGACAGCTTGCAAGCTGATCCGGTTCCCAAGAGTATCACGGGTCGGTTGGTGTGTTGGAGGAACAAGTTTCGCCTTAGCCTCACCCGGATTTCTTACGTATACTTCCGAGCCACAAGGTCAGAGGAAAGAGCGATATGCCAATAGTCAAACACGACGAGATCAAGCTGCAGGAAGTCAAAATGGACGGCGTTTCCAAGACCGCCAAAGCCAACGTTATCGGTCCGCTTCAGGGTTGGAGCACAGACACGCTACGAGTCTTCCGAATCAATTCCGGTGGATTTACACCGCATCATCAGCACGACTGGGAGCACGTTAATTATATCATGAAGGGGAAAGGTACGCTCACGATTGGTGGCGAAACCCGCGAAGTTATTGCCGGTGATTTTGCGTGGGTGCCGCCGAACACGATGCACCAGTTCCGCAATTCCTCTGATGAGGATTTTGAGTTTATCTGCATTGTACCCGAGCGAGGGGCATATTAGAAAGGTGTCAATTCCAATCGATGACGTAACTGCTTTCTGGAACCGCTGCTTTCGGGAGATCGACAGTCACTCTGAGCCGGTGCGAGCTGAGCGCATAGGTCCCATCATCGCACGATTCCGCGAGCAAAACGTCTCCACCGTTCTTGATCTGGGGAGCGGCTACGGCCGATGGAGTATTCCCTTGGCTCAGGAGGGGTTCGCAGTTACGGCGGTCGACATCTCAAAGGAAGCCATCGACCTACTTAAAGCATGGGCAATGAGATTGGGGCTGACAATCGCAGATAATGTCAATGCGGCCCAGTATCTGACGATCTGCGACGGGCCGTTCGACGCCGTAGTCTGCAACTCAGTCCTTGATCACATGACGTATGCAGATGCCGCTCTCAGCATGACCAACATTCACCACATTCTCAAGATCGACGGAATCGCTTTTCTTGCGTTCGATGGACCCGATGAATCGGACACGGATAGTTTCGAGTCACTCGCCGACGGCTCTCGCGTTTATATGTCCGGCAACCGGAAGGGAAAGATCTGGCGGTTCTTTTCCGATAAGGAGATTCGGACGTTAGTGAAGGAGTTCGAACTGACTCAGTTTGATTCCAGGGCGAATGGTAGCCGCGAGGTTTGGCTTCGAAAAGCTACCGTCTGACGCTTCTCTTTCTAGCCCTACCTTCCGCCGGTCGCCAGCCAAATCGTTTCAGGTCAACAGTATCATTGTCATCGAAGACGACGCCTTCCTCCTTCAGTAGCGCTCTCTGCAATTCGTAACCGTAGCCATGCGGAAGCGAGATTTGCCCCTTGATATTGATCACGCGGTGCCAAGGGAGTCTGTCTTTGTCCGACGATGAATGCAGTATCCAAACCACCTGCCGCGCACCCCTTGGACCTCCGGCCAAAGCGGCAACCTGACCATAGGAGGCAACTTTACCGGGCGGAATGCGTTTGATAGTATCTTTGGCTCGATCTGTAAAGGACTTCTCGGTTACCCCATCTTTGGCCGCCTATTCGGTCACTCTTCGTCTTCAAGCCGCGACTTGACCCAGATTTCACCGAGCAAAAACTCCCCTTGTGTGTCGG
>Ga0209777_10008021_pt1 | contig 11626 bp, 10 predicted proteins | sample FrelakmetHBP12HB_FD_187147 | JGI IMG/M metagenome (GOLD analysis project Ga0209777, IMG submission 187147) | Freshwater lake sediment microbial communities from the University of Notre Dame, USA, for methane emissions studies -HBP12 HB (SPAdes)... | ecosystem: Environmental > Aquatic >...
GCCTTGTCAATCTAGTAACGCTTTTTGCCAGACGAACCACTGTTGAATTGTAGTCCAACGAGAAGCGCTTTGACAATACATGGAATTCACGGTAGCATTTATTCTGTGGTTAATGATGAAAACAAGGGGCATCCACTGAATTTCTCGAATATGAATACCAAGAATACTTATCCCCCCTGGCTCGATAAAGCCATCTTTTATCAAATTTATCCCCAGAGCTTTTACGATACCAACGGAGATGGCATCGGCGATATCCCGGGGATCATTCAAAAACTGGATTATCTGCAATGGCTGGGAATTAACGCGATTTGGGTTAATCCGTGTTTTGTTTCCCCCTTCCAGGATGCCGGGTATGATGTATCGGACTATTACCGGATAGCACCACGCTATGGCACCAACCGCGACCTGTATCGACTCTGCCGGGAAGCACACCGGCGCGATATTAGGGTCTGCCTGGACCTGGTAGCCGGCCACACTTCAATCGAACATCCCTGGTTTAAGGCTTCCTGCCGCCCCAAGCGAAACAAATATTCTGACCGTTATATCTGGACGTCCTCCGCGATATCTGATGCCGATATACCTCTTTCCTTTATACGTGGTTATTGTCAAAGAGAAGGCGATTTTGTCGCTAATTGTTTTTATTTTCAACCGGCTTTAAATTACGGATTCGCCAAACCGGCAGCGGCCCAATCATGGCAGAAATCGGTTGAAGCCCCGGGACCCCTTGAAACCCGCAAAGAATTGATCAAAATAATGACTTACTGGCTTAGCCACGGGGTAGACGGGTTTCGTGTGGATATGGCCTTTTCGCTGGTGAAATTAGATCCGGGCCGTAAAGAGACGATTAAGTTATGGCAGGACATTGGAAAAGAAATACGCGCATTCTATCCTGACGTTGCACTCATCTCTGAATGGGGCAACCCGGAGGAATCAATTGCCGCCGGCTTTGATATCGACTTTATGCTGCACTTCGGATTGGGGGGTTACACAGACCTCATGCTCAGCAATAAAAGCTTCTTTCGCCAACATGGTGGCAGAAATATTGAGAGTTTTGTCAAACTTTACTTGGAACAGGCTGCGAAAACACAAGGCAAAGGTTTGATATCCGTCCCCAGCGGAAATCACGATGTTAAGAGACTTCGTGCGGACGGAAGGACCAGCAATGATTTAAAGGTCATTTTTACATTTTTATTTACCTGGCCGGGTGTGCCTTTTGTCTACTACGGGGACGAGATAGGCATGCGCTATATCCCCGGGTTAGACTCCAAGGAAGGGGGCTACATGCGCACGGGCACCCGAACCCCAATGCAATGGAGCGATGGGCAGAATGCAGGTTTTTCTAACGCTGAAAAAGACCAACTTTATCTTCCGTTGGATCTAAACAAGAACCGACCGACGGTTAAGCAACAGACCGCTCATCCGGGATCCCTATTAAATCACGTCCGCCAATTAATCGCCTTGAGGAAAAGTTCTCCGGCTCTTCAAGCCGTTGGCACCCTTATTCCTTTACCGGTTAGCAATAGTGACCATCATTTCGCCTATTTACGCCAATCCGGCAGCGAGCGATTCCTCATCGTGCTGAATCCGTCTGCCCAACCATCCATAGCCAGGATAAAAGGAATAAAACCTGATAACCTGGTATCTCAAATGTGTCATGGAACACAAGCTTGCGTTGAAGGAGACGATATCCAAATTAAGTTGGCAGGAGTCTCTTACGGCGTCTTTAGGCTCTAAACCCGTGTAGAGAATTTGGCGTACTAGTAAGTCTCTTTTTTATCTCACCCTGGTAGATCGCGGGAGGTGGAGGCGGGACACTCGGTTCTTACATCCACCCACAAAATGAAACACCAAAAGCCTTCCGTTTTTTAACCAATTCAGCTATGTGGGTAGGTGGAGTCCATCCCTCCCCCGTCTCCACCAGAAACAAAGACGGCATTAATAAAAGTAACATTCCGTCATAAAGTTCACTCCTCAAGAAACATCCCAACTCCCATACTCCCTATTAGCACTTGCCTACACAATCAGCAGCAAGCAAAGTGTGTTCTGATGTACTAAAATATTGCGTATATGTAATTTAAGTGTAACTTAAGCATATTTTCTGAGTAGCCGATTTGGTGTTTGAGGGTTGAATATTGATGAGGCGTCTTGGAGGTCACAAAACGCCCTATTGTTCAATGATTGTGCGTGGAAATGAGAGAGTACAAAAGGGTGGTTAGATTGCTCTTTTTCCCTTGAACCTAAGAAACACCAGTTTTTGTTATACCGGATGGCTTCTTTTTTCTTCCCAACCACAAAGCAGGGAGCACTGCAATTAAACATAATCCCGCTGAAGCGAGAAAAAAGTCGTGGAATAAAGCTAGAAGTGATTTAACAAGCTGTTCAGGGACAGTTATTATCTCGGTGAGGGACATGCTGGCTGTCATCAAGTGGAAGCGACCCATCCCCCATGAGGTTATTGCAGAAAGTCCTATTATCATGCCTATCATACGCATCATCACTATAAGCGATGATGCAATACCCCTTTGTTCTTCTCCAACTGAGTCCATAACCGCAGTAGCCAAGGGAGCAATCACTAAACCAAATCCAAACCCACAGATACCGAGGTGGAAAGTCATCTGGGGATCGGCGATGGTAATAGTCCAACGGCTCATTAGAAAGAAACCAATGCTGCTTAAGATTAATCCCAGTATTGTGGGCAAACGATAGCCAAATCGTTTGCATAAAAACCCGCCTATAATAGCTCCAACAGAGAGCATGATAGTGAGTCGTAATAACCTCAAACCTCCTTCCAACGGTGTGCGGCCCATAATAGTGTCACTCATAAGAGGAATATTAACCATAGCTATAATTAGAGCCCCACCAACGAGCAGGTTGGTTAAGTTGGCGGCTGAAAAGGTGACATTTCTGAACATCGAAAGATTGATCAGCGGATAAGAAACTCTGGTAATCCGTAAAATGAACAAGGCGAAAAATAATAATGAGCCAACTGAGAAGCCAAGAATGTAAACAAAGAAATAAGGGTGTCCAGATTGTTGAGATATGCCCAAGCTGAAAAGACCCAGAGCTACGGCAAGCAATAATCCACCAATGTAGTCGATTTTACCGTGAGCCCGAGAACTCGCGCCAAGAAAGAGGAAAACGACAAATATAGCCAGGAGGCTGATTGGCAGATTAATCCAGAATATCCATCTCCAGCCACAGAACTGAGACAACGCTGCGCCGTAAAATGGACCGAGAGCGCCTCCCGCTTCCACGGCTGCGCCGACAATTCCCAAAGCAATAGCTCTACGCCTCTCAACAAAGACATCGCCTACAATTGCCATCGCTATCGGTACTAACGCACCTCCACCGATTGCCTGTACAATCCTTGCACCAACTATCCATTGAAGATTAACAGCGAGGGCTACACCTATCGATCCCACCATGAAGATTAATAATGAGAGGATATAGATTCGACCATGGCCATAAACGTCTGAGACCCGTCCCATCAAAGGCATAGCAAAAGTGTAACCCAGGAGATAGCCAATGACAATCCACGCTGCCTGATCTAGCTTGGTAACCGGGAGGCTAATGTCCTTCATCATGTCTGGGAGAGCGCCATATATCACCGTTTGGTCAAGCGCGGCGAAAAAGATGCCAAGGCAAACGACTGCCAGGATAAAATTAGGGGAGGAAGTCCTCCTAAAACGCTTTCTAACCGAAAGCCACATTTAGTCCCCTATTCACCAGCTTCATGCTATCGATACTTTATTGAGGTAGTTCAATACTTATTACCTCGTTGTAATTGGAGAAATTTAGCGTCCTGACAATACCCTGTACTTCTGTTTCCGTTATCTTGCCTGCCACCTTGATATTACGCACCAACAAGTCGTCTTTCCCAATCCAAACCTCGATGTTTATTGCTACTCCCTTGACAGAGCTACCAGTTATCGCACTTAAGTCATCGGAATTAATGCTGCCACTTAAGTGGTAACAGAACACACCGGCTGATTCCTCGTCATTAAGCTCAGTGAGACCTGTTACCTCTTTCAAAACAGCAGCAATAAAAGTATTCGGATCGAACACACTTAGGACTTTAAACTCAGCCTGAGGTAACTCCCACTTACCGGACAGAGGATTCGTCATGTACATTACTCCGCCGACTGTGATCATTTGCACTTCGAGTGACATACCAGAGACTGTTCCAGAGATCGTCATTTTCAATCTATCAGGTCTAACTACATCGCCATAAGCCTTCTTCATCTCTATGCCCATCGCTATGGGGGTCCCCCCTCCCACCTGGTCTAGCGCGAAGTGAAAAGAATTTATTGCTTGCATCTTCTCGCTAGATTTATCGATAATTTGTGACGCAGTCAACGGGACTGGAGATGGTGCCTGTTTGGCGCAGCCGCCAATAACCATGGCGGCTACCATTAACAATACTATGAGTATCAAAACTGTCTTTTTCATATATTTGGCTCCTACTTTTAAAGTCGGTTCGGTTGTGCACATGACTACTTGATACGAGTTACCATATTACCATAAATTATTTAGTCAACGAAAAAACAAGTCACCGCTATATAATTCAGCGATTCCGGTGTCCTCTGTTGTCTTAGACATCTTCTCAATAACGCATCCATTTTTTAAGATGTCTCACATTAAATAATTCAATTATAGTCCTGTTTACGCGTTTGTCAATGCAAAGAAAGGATACCGATGACTAGGAAGTCTAAATACTGAACAAATCGTCATAACGTGACATTTCACCTTTCATCTTTTTGGTCAATTTTAACCTCACTTTTACTTCTCTAGCTCAGCTAGATGGGACCCTGAAAACGGATAGAATATCTTGAAATTATAATACCTAATCGTGTAAAGCAAGTAGAAATGAGAAATATTCTTATTATATTTCTTCTTCTTAAAGGACTTAACTAACCCTTCTTTATTGTTTTTTTCGGTTGATTTTCTAACTCAGTTATAAAGGGTACAGTATTGCTCCGATTATCTATTTGGTAGGGGGAATAAGGGGGAGAGCATTTTATTCCAACTAAAAACAAACAGAATCTACGAAGAGAAGTGGGAATATGTTACAGGAGACTTTAGTTAATAGTTTACATTTGACAGTTTTTAGTAAAGAGCGGAAAAGCTAAAAGCCGTCTAAAGCCTGGTTGGCGAGGGCGTCCGCGGCGGCGTTTTGAGAGCGGGGTATATATGAAATTGAAAAGCTGTCAAGTGAGCCGATGAGGCGGACGGCTTCCACATAAAGGGGGCGGAGGGCGGCGTTTTTTATCTTATAGAGGCCGTTAATCTGTTTCACGACAAGTTCCGAATCAGACTTTACGACGACATGGCGGGCGCCGAGGGTGAGGGCTTTTTCCAGGGCGGCGACGATGGCGCGGTATTCCGCCTGGTTATTGGTAGTGGTGCCGAGACGCCGGGAAACGGTGGCGATAACATTGCCGGTTTCATCCTTAATGACAACGCCGATAGCTGCCGGTCCGGGGTTGCCCCGGGCAGCGCCGTCTGTATAGATAGTGACTTTGCTGATACTCAAGATAGCTTTCAGGAGATAAACAGAATACGGCCGCAGGTACCGCACAGCACCGGCTGGCCGCTGCGGGCTTTCTGCAAGGCGCTGGCAGACAGGGAGATACGGCAGGCGCGGCAGATGCCCTGTTCCACCTTGGAAACAGCCTGTTTCTTCTGCTGGCGGACTTTTTCATAAAGACTAACGGCGGCAGGTTCAATCTGCTCAACGAGCAGGCGGCGATTTTCATGGAGATCGACGAGGGTTTTCTTGAGCAGTTCAATATCGGCGGCAAGCTGTTTTTGCTGAAGGTGCCACTCTTCCTCAAGTTTAGCATAGTCCGTGGTGAGGGCGGCGACATTTTTTTCGGCGGCTTCCACCTGTTCGATAATTTCCAGGGTTTTATTTTCCAACGGGTCGTTCAGGCTTTTGAGATTATTTATCTCGTGCTGGAGGTTAGAAAGTTCCTTGGAGATTTTGATAGTGCCGCCGTAAAGCTGCTTTTCCGCGATGGCGATTTTATTAAGGAGGTCATCCACCTGAAATTCGGTATCCCGGCGGGCGTGTTTCAGCTCGGCCAGGTTTTTTTGCTCTACGGTCAGCGCGTTTTGAGCATCGTCAAGCGTATCCCTTTTCCCCAGTTGACCGGTCTTAAGGATAAGGGTCTGTGACGTGTGCTCGATATCGTTATCGAGTTCCTGAAGTTCATAGAGCTGTTTGGTGATGGGCATAGCTGTCTCTGTGACCTATTCTATAACGGAAGGGGGAGAATATCAAACGGAGCGAGGACATTACTTTGTTATATATGTAATTATGCTTTTTCATTATTGCATTAGGCACTAAGTCAAGGTAAAATTACATGAATGAAAAAAGTTAAAGTCGAGCTGGGCAAGAACAGCTACGAAATCCGGGTGGGGAGTGGGGTGATGGAGCACACCGGGCCGTGGCTGAAAGAGAAGGGCCTGGCCGGGAAAGCGGTTATCATCACGGACAGCAACGTGGGGCCACTGTATGCCGGCGCGCTCGAACGGAGCTTAGCAAACGCCGGTTTCAAGGTAACCATAGTGGAGGTGCCGGCGGGAGAAGAACAAAAGTCGCTGGAAACTGCCGGGAATCTCTATAACAAGCTCGCCGCAGCCTATGCCGAGAGGACCAGCCCCGTGCTGGCGCTGGGGGGAGGGGTAGTAGGCGACCTGGCCGGGTTCGTGGCGGCGACATACCTGCGGGGGGTGCCGCTGATACAGGTGCCGACTACTCTGCTGGCAATGGTCGACAGCAGCGTGGGGGGAAAAACGGCGGTCGACCACGGGCAGATAAAGAACATCGTCGGCGTATTTTACCAGCCGAAAATGGTTATCGCCGATATCGATACGCTTAAAACGCTGCCGAAAGAAGAGTTGAGCAACGGCATGGCGGAGGTTATCAAGCTGGCGGCGATATTGGACAGAGGATTTTTCGAGTTCCTGGAAAAGAACATGGAACAAGCTATGTCATTACAGGCAGGAACGCTAGAGGCAATCGTATTAAAGAGTGCGGCGCATAAAGCCAAGATTGTGGGAAAAGACGAAAAAGAGTCCGGCCAGCGTATTATTTTAAATTACGGACATACCATCGGCCACGCTATCGAAGCAGTCTCCAATTTCAAGATAAAGCACGGGCAGGCGGTAGCGATGGGCATGATAGAGGAAAACAAAATCGCCGTTCGGCTGGGATTGTTGCCGGAAGCTAAAGCCGCGCGAATCGCCGCGGTGATAAAGCAGGCCGGGCTGCCCACCGGGATACCGGATTTCAGCCAGGAAGACAAAGGGAAAGTCCTGGAAGCATTAAAACACGATAAAAAAGTTTTAAACGACAGGGTCAGGTTTGTATTACTGAAAGCCATCGGCAGCGCCGTCGTCAGTGACAAGGTGGAGCCGGGGCTTATAAAGGAGGTGCTCTTTGGCCGGTGAAAGACCTAAGATATGCGCCGCCATTATTAACGGCGATATAAAAGCAATAATAAAAGCAGAGCCGGGGGTTGATTTGTGGGAGGTGCGCATCGACCTTATCGGTAAGGGGTGGCAAGAGGTGGTGGGGAAGTTAAAGAAGCCCTGGATAGCGTGCAACCGACGGGTAGAGGAGGGGGGAAAATGGAAGGGCAGCGAGCGATTGAGAATCAAGGAGCTATTAAGCGCGCTGGATTTGGGGGCGGAGACTATCGATATCGAACTGGGGACGCCGGGCGTGGGAAAAATCGTCGGGGAAATAAAGAAGCGCGCCGAGTGCCTGATTTCCTATCATAACCTGGAGGAAACCCCGCCGCTGGACAGGATGAAGCAGACGATAATCAACCAGATGGCGGCCGGAGCGGACATCTGCAAAGTAGTGACGACCGCCCGCAGCTTTAAAGATAACCTGGTACTTTTACAGCTCATTACGGATTTTCAAAACGTGCAGGTGGTCGCCTTCGCGATGGGGACAGCCGGACAGATATCAAGAGTGCTGTGCCCGCTGGCGGGAGGGTGTTTTACCTACGCCTCGGTGGGGGAGGGGAAAGAGTCGGCGGAGGGGCAGGTAACGGTGGGGGAGCTAAGAAAGATTTACGGGATACTGGAGGGAGGCGCGGACGATTGGAGTGACGTGCAGGTAGTTTTATGATTAACGCGGCTATTATCGGGCCAAACTAACGAAGAAACATTGAAGATGAATATTTACGGAAAAACGAAAATCTGCTCGCTTATCGGCGACCCGGTCGAACATACCATGTCGCCGGCGATGCACAATGCCGCGTATAAAAAACTGGGGCTGGACTACGTCTATGTACCTTTCCACGTAAAGCCGGACGAGCTGGCTAAAGCGGTAGCGGGGCTAAGGGCTTTAAACGTAAGGGGCTTTAATGTTACCATCCCGTATAAAGTGTCCGTGATACCGCTGCTGGACGGGCTAGACCCGCTGGCGGAGAAAATCGGGGCGGTCAATACGGTGGTGAATACGGAAGGGGAACTGCTTGGCTGCAATACCGACGCCGAGGGCTTTTTACAAGCGCTGCTGGAAAACGGCATTAAGCCACAGGGTAAACGAGTGGTCGTGCTGGGGGCGGGCGGGGCATCGCGGGCGATTACCTATATTTTAGCCAAGAACGGAGCCCGCGTGACCATAGTCAACCGGCAGCAGGAACTGGACTGGGCGGAAGATATCTCACAGCTGATACAAAAAGACCTCGGGCAGGAAGTGAAGGTTTACGAGCTGGGGCAACTGGCCGGGGTGATAGAAAATACCGACCTGCTGGTCAATGCCACCAGCGTAGGAATGAGTCCGGCCAGCCAGGATAGCCCGGTGCCGGCGCTCTTGCTGCGTAAAGTCCCGGCGGTTTTCGATATTGTGTATAATCCGATAGAGACACGGCTGCTGCGGGAGGCTAAAGCAGCTGGGGCGAGGACCATCGGAGGGGTGGATATGCTGGCGTGGCAGGGGGCTTTAGCCTTCGAGAAGTGGACGGGGCAGAAAGCGCCGCTCGACCTGATGCGGGGAGAAGCCGTGAAAATGCTGGAGAAAAGATGAAGACGAGCATCGCTCTAATCGGGTTCATGGGGACGGGGAAAACGGCGGTGGGCAAAAGGGTGGCCGAAAAGCTCGGCAAAGAATTTATCGAGCTGGATACCAGGATTGAAAAGCTAGCCGGGAAGCCGATTCCCGAGATATTTCGTCAAGAAGGCGAGATACGCTTCCGCGAGCTGGAAATTGAGGCGGTACGGGGAATAGCCGGTAAACAGAATACCGTAATCGCCTGCGGCGGCGGAATCGTTTTAAATAAAATTAATGTTGATCGTTTAAAGCTGGAATGTGTTATAGTGTGCCTGGAGGCGTCACCGGCGGTGATACTAAAACGTACGTCCGGCGATAAGGACGGAAGGCCGCTGCTGGCCGTGACCGACCGGCTCCAAAAGATTAAAGAAATGCTAAAGTACCGCCAACCATATTACGAGAGGGCAGCTGAAATAACAGTAAACACATCAAGGATAAGCATCAACACCGCGGCAGATAAAATTATTGAAATGCTAAAAAATTATGAAACTGACCATTAACAAAAGCACCATCAAAGGTAAAGTCACCATTCCTTCCTCGAAGAGCATGACCATACGGGCGCTGATGTGCGCTACGTTGAGCAAGGGCGAGAGCGAAATCCTGAACCCGCTGGTATGTGATGACACTAATGCCGCCGCCGCCGCCCTGATGAAAATAGGGGTGGGGATAGTGAAAGAGAAGGCTGTCTGGCGGGTAACGGGCGGGAGGCTGCGCGTGCCGGCGGAGGACATTGACTGCGGTGAATCGGCAACGACGATGAGGTTCCTGACCGCCATATTATCACTGGTACCCGGGGAACACAGGCTGGTGGGCGGTCCGATGCTTGCCAAAAGACCGATGAGGGTGCTCGTGGATGCGCTGGAGAATCTGGGAGTTAAAGGCTCCACGGCCGGAAAAACAACACCCCCGGTGACTATCAAAGGGGGCACTTTCGTTGGCGGCGCCACCGAGATACCGGGAAACGTAAGCTCTCAGTTTATATCGGCGCTGCTCCTGATAGCGCCCTTCGCCAAGGTAGGCGTCAGTATTAAAATGACAACCCCGCTGACATCCAAACCTTACTTACTGATGACTCTCTGGTGTCTGAAGCGGTTCGGGATAAACGTGCTCACCCCATTGAACAGATTCATCGTCAAACGCCAGAGGTATTTACCGGCTAAGGTGACGGTGGAAGGCGACTGGTCATCGGCGTCATATTTTCTGGCGCTCGGGGCAACATCGGAAGCGGGTGTCCAGATAGAAAATTTAAGTATCGGTAGCCTCCAGGGAGACCGGGTGATGTTGGATTTCCTGCGCGTTATGGGGGTGGCAGTGAGGACGTCCGGCGATATCATTAACGTAAGCCAGGGCAGCCTGAAGGCAATAAACGCCAATCTTTCCGACTGTATTGACCTGCTGCCGGCGATGGCAGTGCTGGCCGCCCTCGCTGAAGGTGTCAGTATATTTGTCGGTATTGACAGGGCGCGTATCAAAGAGTCGAACCGGGTGGCAGCCGTAAGAGAAGGCCTGGTAAAAATGGGCATCAATGTGGTCGAGGAAGGAGACCGGCTTCTCATCACCGGCCTGAAGAATCCGAAAAAGGCTGCCGATGATGATAGCGAGGAAAGCCCCAAAGAAAAAACTACCGCAGACAATCCGGAGAAAAAGGAAATCGTGGTTATTAACAGCTACGGCGACCATCGTATTGCCATGGCTTTCGGGGTGCTGGGGGCGGCGCTCGGCGGACTTACCATCGACGGCGCCGAGTGCGTGGCCAAGACGTTCCCCGATTTCTGGGAGGCACTGGAAAAGTTGGGGGGCGAGATCAAGAGAAATGAATAACAGCATCGGCAGATTATTCACGGTAACCAGCTTCGGGGAAAGCCACGGTCGAGCTGTGGGGGTAGTCGTCGACGGCTGCCCGGCCGGATTGGCGCTGACCGAAGCGGATATTCAGCCGGATTTAGACCGGCGACGTTCCGGTAGCAGCACGGCCTCAACCCCGCGGCAGGAAAAAGACTGGGTAGAGATACTCTCCGGCGTCAGCGGTGGTTACACGACCGGCGCGCCGATTTGCCTGATGATACGGAATGAAGATATCGACGATACCGCCTACGAGAAAATAAAGTCGAAGCTGCGCCCGGGACATGCCGACTACACCGCTTACGTGAAATACGGCGGTTTCAACGATGTGAGGGGTGGGGGCAGGTTTTCCGGGCGGATAACGGCAACATTTGTCATGGCGGGTGCCATAGCCAGGAAGCTGCTGGATACCATCGGAGTAGAAATTATCGCACACACGGTGGAAATCGGTGGCATCCGGGCGAAGTCGATGAGCTTCAATGACATTAAAAAACGGTCGGGAAAATACCCGCTGTTTTGTGCCGATAGCCAGGCAGCCGGGAAAATGACTGAGCTTATTAACAAGACCAAAGAAGCCGGCGATAGCCTGGGTGGCATTATTGAGGGCATCGCGGTTAACGTGCCGGCAGGGCTGGGCGAGCCGGTCTTCGATAACCTGGACGGGGACTTAGCCAAAGCGCTGCTAGCCATACCGGCGGTGAAGGGGGTGGAGTT
>Ga0209777_10008022_pt1 | contig 11624 bp, 14 predicted proteins | sample FrelakmetHBP12HB_FD_187147 | JGI IMG/M metagenome (GOLD analysis project Ga0209777, IMG submission 187147) | Freshwater lake sediment microbial communities from the University of Notre Dame, USA, for methane emissions studies -HBP12 HB (SPAdes)... | ecosystem: Environmental > Aquatic >...
CGACAGGCTTACTTTCGTAGCTATGGAGATGGCTTACGAGCAAAGGGAAATGACGAAGGAGAAGAGAACGATCTTCCATTTTCCAAGGAACCTTGCTCCCTATCAGGTCTCGGTCCAGCCCCTGGTCACAAAGGATGGGTTACCTGAAAAGGCGATTGAGGTCTACTATGCTGTCCTCGCTGAAGGCTATAGGGCGATGTTCGATGACGGTGGCAGCATTGGACGTCGATACGCCCGCCAAGACGAGATCGGGACCCCCCTAGCAATTACTATAGATTACACGACGATGGAGAAGGGGATCCTCACCTTACGTGACAGGGACAGCTGGGAACAGGTCAGCATCAACGTAGACGAACTCACAGGGAAGCTCTACGCCTATTTCAATGGTACAGGGTTCAGGAGTCTCGGCCCTCTAGTAGTGCGCGGCGGAGAGTGACGTAGCCGGCCACACCCTCGACCTCGGCAATGTAAACGCCGTCGAGGACCTTTGAAACACCCTTGTCATCCTTATGCGCGACCCCCTCGAGGGTTCCCTTAACGAGCCTTACATCCTCCATGAAGAGATCATTCTCGACGTAGACGCGGAATAGCATGCTGGCTCAGCTGATAAGTATTAGCTTTGGGGTAAAACATTTAGGGGTTAGAGGCGGCGGATAGTTCCTCCGCCATTAGCGTCGACGAGGCGCTTGTACTCGGTCATGAAGGCCTTCATCTTCTCTTCCGCTTCTTGTAGAGTCACGCCCTGAACGACGACATCGACTTTGATCTCCTTGACCTTGCTTCGCTCCTCCTCCGCCTCGGGGGGCGTGGCAGCGTTCTTAATGTATATCTCGGGGTAGTCGTTCTGTAGTTGGTTGTAAATTGGGAAGAAGTCTTTCCAAACCATTGATACGCCATAGGTGTAGCCTAGGAGTTTGTGCTTCGCCTCTTGTTCGACGATGGGGGCGATGTGGACGTCGAACATCCCCTGCATCTCCTGTGGGACGCCGGGGAGTGTGAATATGAGCTTCCCGTTGTGGAGTAGTTTCATCCCGACACTCATACCGACGGGATTCTGGATAGCCTCTGAGCCCTCCAGTATCCTCGCCATGCGTGCGCCTCTATTTAGGTCGCTGCCACGGCGTTCGTAGATCTCCTTGATCTTCTGGAAGCTAACGGGGTCGTGGGAAATCTCCCTTCCAAGAGCGCGGCCGATGGCGTCAACAGTGAAGTCGTCCTCCGATGGGCCAAGGCCGCCGGTGAAGATGATGATTTCTGCATCTTTATCAAGCGCCCTTAGAAGGGTATCTCTCAGGTCGTCGTAGTCGTCGCCAATCATCGTGACTCTGCGGAGTTGTGCTCCGATCTCGGCGAGACGTTTCGCCAGCCAGTTGCTGTTTGTGTCTAGTATGCGACCGTAGATCAGCTCGTCGCCCGTCGCGATGATCTCTACGCGTGGGCTACCCTTGTGCTTCACGGCTACTCTCAGACGCCTCGGTGGCTTATATTGTGTATGGAGAAGAATAAAGTGGTAAAACCCTGGGAGTTCGATGCTTTAATGGTTTAAACCTCGGTGAGGGAAAAGTTCGATATTGCATGAAGACAGGTAATTCTTGAATAGATTTTCCCGACCTCGACAAAAAGCTCATACTCAAAGTACTCTAGAGAGAGTCACTATCGAGTAAAGTCGATGAGTCGCGGAAACGAGTGTAGGGCAAACATCGATTCACCCCGTGGAGGGGAAAAACTAAATTCCACGGCGGTTGAGTTCGATATGTGGTTCTCAGGCTCGAGCGCTTCATACCCTTACCCCCACACAAACAGGGCGGATTCGACCATGGTGATGTCTACGAGGCGAATGGTTACGTCTATGTCGCTCACACGGCGACCGGTACGGTTGAGGTCCTCGACGGCGTCAGGGGGACTCTTGTGAAGACGATCCCAGGGTGTCCGGAGGCGAGTGGTGTTGTATGCGCTCAGGCTGATGGGCTGACCTTCGCAGCCAGTCGCGGTTCCGGGAAGGTGCTCGTCATACACTCGTCGAAGGGGACGGTCAACAGGATGATCCAGTCAGGGTCGAAACCGAATGGTGTCGCTTGGGACGATGACCATGGTGTCCTACTGGTAGCTGACGTGGCTGACCTTCATGTAAGGCTCATCGACCCGATACGTGGTGAGGTGCTAAAGGCGATAGGGCTCCCCGGAAGGCCCCGGTGGTGCAGGTATTCACCCTTCCTCAACCGATTTGTCATCAATTTAAAAGAACCTGCCGGATACATCACTCTCTCGCCACGGAACGGGGAGCTGGGACCTATAGTCCCGGTGCCAGTTGCTGGACCACACGGTATCGATCTTAACGCTGATGGCAGTGAGGCCTACATAGCCTGCGACGGTGGTGCTGTGGTCGCTATGGATCTCGAGAAGGGAGCGGAGATATGTAGGGCGAGGATCCCTGGGGAGCCCGATGTCGCCTGGTTTAACGGCCGAAGGAAGTTCCTCTACTGTGCCATCGTCAAACTGGGCCTCCTACTTGCAATCGACCTCGTCGAGATGAAGGTTGTTCAGGAGATAAAGACGGAGGAGGGTGCAGGGACTTTCGCCTTTGATCAGTCCAGACAGAGGCTCTACTCGTTCCAGCCTAAAAGTTGCCGCGCTGCTGTTTATGTCGAGTCCTGATGTCGGCTAGTTTATGGATTTGACGCATAACTCCATTGGAGGTTGAACACGTTTGGCGAAGCCCCAGATAACATGGGGGTTTGAGGTTACCGCTACCTCCCTGAGGTTGTAAGGAACTCCCGACTATTCTACGAGGAACAGAGTTCTCCCGCTCCCGTTCACTTCTCTGATCATAACTTCGGTTTCCCGGGCCTCGATGTTGGACTTATGGATTATTTTTATATGGTGCCGTCAGTGAGTTACCCAGATCAATATGAGTATCGATGGATGGACAGTCGAGAAGGCTCTAAAGGTCGGCGTCACTATGGAGACAGGCGCTTTCAACCTCTATACCGAAACGTCGAAGAAGGTGAGAGACCCTGGTTCCAAGCAACTTCTCAAGGAACTTGCAGGAGACGAGGCGAAGCACAAGGAGTACTTTGAGAGCGCCCTAAAGGACCCGAAAAAGGTGATGAGTGAGGCGAAGATTGGGGACCTGAAGGAGGTGATGGACCTACATATCTCGGACCCACTTAAGTCGGCACCCCTTGGTCAGGATGCGAGTTATCAAGACACCCTCATCTTTGCTGCAAAGAGCGAACAGATTGCTTACGACTTTTACACAGCTCTTACGGAAGTTTACGCAGCGCACCCGCTTGGGAAGGCGTGGGCCGAATTCGCTAGGATGGAGCAAGGCCACAAGCTCAAAATAGAGAAAGAGTACGATGAGGTCGTCCTAAGGGATAATTAACCTCTTTTACAATTCGGGACCTTAGCAGTGGCCGAGTATGTGCTCGGCTGCACGGCTCCTACAGAATACGATGTAGTCTTTGTAGCCTAGAGCCTCGGCCTTGGTCTTCTTCCCGTTGCATGTGTCGAGTACCGTTTCGTATATACGCTGGCCAACGCTTTTGAGACTCTCTGAGCCGTCGAGGATTGTGCCAGCGTTGATGTCCATGTTATCCTCCATCTGATTGTAGGTGACGGGGTTACCTGTGATCTTAATGACTGGGGCGATTGCGTGGCCGGTAGTACTGCCCTGGCCACTTGTAAAGCAGACGACTTGTGCACCAGCAGCGACCATGTGAGTCACAGATGGGACGTCCCATCCTGTGCCGTCTTGTAGCCAGAGACCGTGGCGGGTCGGGTGGTCGAATCGCTCCCAGTTGTTCTGTAGGACACCCTGTATAGGGCGGGTCCCTCCTTTTCTAATCGCGCCGAGGCTCTTCTCCTCGATTGTAGTCAACCCACCGTCGATGTTTCCAGCACTCATCCATCTGCTGTCGACACCTATCGCCTTGAGTCGTTCCTCGTCTTGATCTATCATCTTGTAGATTTCGTCTGCGACCTGCTTGCTTACAGCTCTACGGGCGAGGATGTGCTGAGTGCCTATCATCTCTTGGGGTTCACTGAAGATGACGGTGCCCCCCTCATCGATGAGCTTGTCGCAGGCGACTCCTACAGCGGGGTTGGCAGCGAGACCACTGGTGGCGTCTGAACCCCCGCACTCGACTGCAAGAGTAAGCTTTCTAATGGGGAAGGGCTCAGGTCTGAATTCGGCGACCTCCTGCGCCCACCGCTGAAGTATGCGAAGCGCCTTCTCCTGGGTCTTCAATGTACCCCCCTCCTGTTGGATTACCAGGGTCTCCACAGGCTTCCCGCTCGGCCTTACACTATCTGCTACAGTGTCGACTGTGAGGGTCTCACATCCGAGGCCGAGAACGAGGACAGCGGCGACATTGGGGTTGAGGGCGGTGCCAACGAGGTTATGGACTAAAACGGAATCGCTCCCGCACCCATGATACTGTGTGATAGCGACTGCACCTTCGACCTGCGCTGCGATCTTCTTCGCGGGCTCGAAGCTGCAGTCTATCGGGGCGAGGACGAGTAGGTGGTTGCGGACGCCAACGCTCTTGTCGGGTCGGGCGTAGCCCATGAACTGTGTCATAGTATCCCTTCCTCCTTCCCCCTCGTTGGCATACGCGCACTACCGACGTTGTGGGTGTTTACCCACGCCCCAGACTCGATGGGTTGGGTGGCGACACCTATTATCTCGCCATACTTGACTATGTTCTCGTCCTTTGCGATAGGCCTTATTGCGAGCTTGTGGCCGAAGGGGATAGGTTCAGAAACCTTCGGTTTCAAGATAACTTTGCCATCAGGACTTATGACCTCAAGCTCCTCCCCAGCATCGAGCTCGCCGGTTGTAGTGGCGACGTTGTCTTTCTCATCGATCTGTATCGCCTTCTTGACCATGTCGAGGTATTGGATGCATCGCTGCGTGTAAGGTTAACGCCGGTCTGGTCAATAGGAGCGTTTCCCCAGTGGGATTATATTCTCCCGAGCGCGCGCACTACAAGTCATCTTATAGGTGTGGTCTCACGGAGCATTTTCTCCCCCTTCTCGGTTAGGTATAGGACCTTACCGCTCCTATAGGTTCGCTTCGAGTTGATGATTCCGTGAAGGCGCATCTGCCGAAGGACGCCGGGGGGGATGGATTCGGTTAGTCTGCGAACCCCTATGCTTCTGAGGTCGTCTGAGTAGAACGCGACGAGGTTCCGCATACTTAGTTCCGTTATCTCCTCCTCAAGCTCAGGTGTTAGCTCCAAAGTTGTTGATTGATTTATCTGCATCTAGTTCACCGATTAGGTTAGGTTTAGGGAGCAGGAGCATCCCTTTATGTCGTTGAGGCTGGGCATCACCTCCTTATGTAAATCGCATATCAACCCTTCCGAACGAGCCGCGGCGCACGCCCTACAGAGCTTGAAGAGAAGCACATCGATGGCACTCTCACCTCCTGCTATATCTGCAGATATCTCGTCGACGAGCTCCATTACCTTCCCCGATCCCTCAATTAGGGTCGTTGCGGAACCTCCCCGCACCCTACTGAGGTATTGAGTGACGGCGGCGGGTGTGACACCCATCTTATTCGCAGCTTCTGATCGCTTCATACCGTACTTCTCGACGAGCTCTCTCGCGATTTCTAGGCGGAGAGCGGGAAGTATGTGCTGGACTACTATCGTGCAGGGGGGTTTCATGGCTGCCCATCATCTCCTTAACGCCGTTAATATATTTAACGGCGTTACTTTAGGGGATATAATCAAAATTTAGTGTGATGGCACCTTTTCTAGTTGGTTTTTCGCGCCACCTATTTAGTGCGTCAGACAGATGCACAAGAGCCTTTTATTCCATGATCGACATTACGTGCCTCCTCCAGGAGGCTGGAACATGACTATTGTCATCGCTCTATCTAAAATTATTTAAATTCGGTTAGAGGTTCATTTCTTTCGACGTATTATGAAGGATATAGGCGGAGTGATCCCTCTCGTACCTACGTCTCTGAATAAGAAGGGCGGTGTGGATGTTGAGGGGTTAAAGAAGGTCATCGACTACGAGTTCGAAAACGAATGCGATGGCGTAGGTGTGCTCGCCGGTATTGGCGAAGGTTACCTAATGAGTAGCTCGGAGTGGACAAAGATAGTGAAGGTGGCCGTTGACCATGTCAATGGCAGGGGGGCACTGGTCGTTGGCTGCGCTGCTATGGGCACAGCAGCAGCCGTTGAAATGATAAAGCAGTCCTCTAATCTTGGCGCCGACGCTATCCTCTCATTCAACCCTATGGCGTTCAGAAGGTACACCGTAGAGGAGACTTATGTGCATTTTAAGGCCCAGGCTGAGGCAGCTGATGTGACGCTCATACCCTACGCCAGAGAGGACGATCCCATCGCTAATGAGGTCATAACCCGCCTCGTTGATGAGGGGTTGATCAAGCACATGAAGTATGCCTATAGAAACTGTGGAATGCTCAAGCAGCTCACAGCTTCGACGGGCGATAAGCTCTTCAGGTTCTGTGGTGCGGACCCGTGGACTCTGAGGTTCCTACTGCTGGGCTGTCGAGGAATAATGACGGCTACTGCTGCGGTTTTCCCTACAGAGAACATTAAGTTGTTGAAACTTGTGCAGGCAGATAAGATCAAGGAGGCTAGGGACTACTGGTACGAGAAGTTCCTCCCATGGAACGACGCGGGCTTCTACGAAAACTGGCAGTGGGCCCACAAGTACGCGATGATGCGGATGGGCATCATGAAAACAGATGAGATGGCAGCACCCCAAGCAAAGGGCGCGGACTACCAAAAGGCTGAGCTAGATGCGCTACTAAAGCACCTCGGTAAGATCTAATCTCGATCGCACGTGCGAAGAGTTCACAGCCCAATGGGGTATCCTTTGGGTTAGATGCGCACTCGAATATTGTTACTGCTGAGCCGATAAATTTTTTTAAACGGCATTATTGTCAGTGGGGCTGATATGAATTCGACGAACTACCTGAAAATGCTTGTGGGACAGTTTTGCGTATTGTGCGTGCATCAAGAATTGTAAGTCAGGGTTTGACCCTGTCGAGATAGGAGGCGGGAATGCCACTGGTTCCGTTGGGCAGGACAGCAACTTTAGGACCTCCTGGATGGTACTGCTTCAGCTCCTCGATGACCTCGTCCCACCTTTTGCACCATACGACAGTGCCGGGTGCGCCAAGGCGCGCCTCTAGGCTCTTTAGGTTGTAGGGACTGTAGACTATGAGGCGAGCTCCTCTGGCGAGATTACGAGCCTTGCCGCTCCAGAGGCTGGAGCCAATGTACTTGCCGTGGTTGTTGAATATCCAATGGTTGATGTCGCCTTCAGGGTCGTTGGCTATGAGAACGATTGAGCCGTCCTGTTTGACGGATTCCTGAGCTGGCCAGAGACCGAGATAGGGCTCGTTGGCGCGCATGTAGCTGTTGGCGACGACGATGTCCATCTCTATCGGGGAATCGGTCTTGTGCCATCTTAGGACGCCCCGGGATGCCATGCGCTGGGTCTGGATGAAGTCACCGGCATAGGTCTCGATGGGGTCGCGTTGTAGGTTGAGGACGGAATCGATCTTGAAATCGAGGCCGGCCATTCGTGCAGTTTCCTCCGCGTCGAGACGTAAGATGTTGCCATCGTTGACCATATAACCGGTGCTAGGGTGGGGATTGAGGCCAGGGCCGAAGCCGCCAATTGAGCCGTGGTTGTGGCGGATCGTCTCGATGCCTGCGACGCCTGGATTAATGATCTTGCCTCCGCCGCTGAAGCCGCTCATCCTGTGGTAAAGGACGTTGCCGATGCCGATCTTTAGGTCGCAGGCCATTACTTCGGAGTTTATCCAGACGGGGGTACCGTAGCTTGTTGGGCCGATGTTCTTAGTCATCTCGTAGGGGTTGTGGTTGTAGACGGGATATCGTTCGAGGATCTCCTCACCGAGTTTCTTGGCGAAGAGTTGGCGACCGAAAGTGCCGTGGCTTCCTGGGGCTACTATGAAGCGGATGCATTCGTCCTTTATGCCCGCCTTCTTGATCTCCTCGAGGACGATGGGGGCATACTGGCTGGTTTTAGTGGGGCGGGTCGAGTCGTCGAAGATAATGACTGCCTCCTTCCGGTCTTTTGCCAGCTTCGCCAAAGGCTTTGTGTCCAGCGGGTTCCGGATTGCTTTCCTAATCTCAGCCTTAGTAAGTCCCCTCTGGCTCTCGCCTGCCATTTTACAGCGTTGGACCTTCCATCCGGAGGGGAAGATGAGTTGAATGGGTTTATCCTTGAACCAGGGTTGCCCGGGTACCTCAACTACAGTATCTGACAAGCCAATGCCTCGCAGAATCTTAAAGTGAAGAAGCACCGGGGAGGGATATAATACTCTCTCTCAAGCGCGGGTGATCAAAGGAAGCCCTTCGTTCAGGGATTTGATTACCCTTCAAGTAAATCTTTGACACGTTTGATTGCGAGCGCTACGCCTAAGGATGGTTCGTTCATGTACGCAGTAACTAACTCAATGGTGCAATATCCCTTGTAATTGGTCTCTTCAATCTCGCGGAAAAGCTGGAGAAGCGGAATACTGCCATCCCCAGGCATCATGTGGGTATCTGAATGGCCATCGCTGTCAATGATATGAATATGGCGCAAGCGGCTCCCAAGTTTTTCAAAATAGGTCATGATCGGTTCATGGTTGCAGAAGGGCGGGCAGATATCGCACATCCCAACCAGACGATCAGAGCCAACTTCATTTAAGGCTGTGATCAGGTCGTTGCAGGTGACCACAACGTTGCTTTCATACTGGGTGAGAGGTTCTAAAACCAGATCCAAGTCAATGTTTTCAGCATGGCTGGCAAGTTCTTTGAGATTCTTGATCAAGCGAGGCCAATATTCCTGTCTTGTAGTTTCGTAACCAGCGTGAGCTGCAGAGATCAACGTGAAGCCGGCGCCCATTTCTTTCGCCATATCCATAGAAAGTTTGATATAGTCCAGGCTTTCACGGCGCATCGATTCAGAACCGATCATCATATTATAGGGATACATGTTGGTTTCTGGGGTGTACCCAATGATTGGCAAATTATATTTCCTGGAAAGTTCTTTGATCTCGCGAATCACCCCCACTTTGAGATCGAAAGGATAAGCGTGCGGGCGGCCTCCCCAGATCTCGATCCCATCGTAGCCAAACCTCACTGCATCCTTGAAAGCCCTCTCAAGCGGTAAGCGCATGTAACTCATTGTAAACATACCAATTTTCATTTTTACCTCACTCTCAAATCGCGTAAACGATTCCGTATCCTGATTACATAGAGTAATATCATCAAAATGAGTCCTACAATTATTAAAACATCGTTTTCACCTATCAAGCGTATGCGAAGCAAATTAATGCCCACAAGATTAGTGTATCATCAACAATTCGGTCTGGTTCTCCGTCCATTAAGCTAATGGGGCCTCAAATACTGAGCGGATTGTTATAGAATAGTACTCCGCGAAGTCCATCAACTGGCTGCCGATTCCCTTTCCTCTCCACCCAGCAGCTGTACACACTGACTGTATGTAGCCTATCAGGGCACCATTCATAACAACAATGACGAACCCGACCAATTCGCTACCTGACCGCGCCACATAGACTTCCCGCAGAGGGTCGTTCATTATCTTCAAAGAAGTCTTGAAGTCCCTCCTGAGGGTTATCCACGGCTCTGAGTCCGACATCATCCTCGCGCAGACCTCTGCTTCTTCAGAGGTCTGAATTTTCCTAATTCCGACCTTTCTTACCTCATCCATTGAAATTACACCCCGACCAAAGAATATAGTGGATTCCTAAGTAGCTCCGCAAGCTCGACATTATCCTTAATACTCTTCTGTATAAGTTCTAGCGTGCACTCCAAATAATTCACTTATTAATACTTCCTATGACTCAATCGTTGTATCTTTTTCTTAGAGCAGGTGCCGTTCGGAGAATTATCAGGGCCCGCTCGAAGGCGTCTACCCACTCGGCGAGCTCCATCTGCCTCGCTGTTGGGCTGAGGACGCCGTGATCTCTGCCCCTCCCGATCTCCCTCGCAATACGGCTCCTATAGACGCTAAGGCTTCGGTCACCAAGCCTGTCGATCTCGAACCAGTCCTCGCTGAGGAGTACTACCCTAGGAATCCGTGGAGCACCCATGGTTCGGAGTTCATCACGGAGCTTGGGGGAGGATTCACGGTCGATGATGCGAAGTTCCGCTTGGTTACCGACTGCTTCAATGATCTTCGTGAGGTAGGGCGCGACCCGGGCGCAGTCCAAGCACCACGTCGCACCAACCATCAGCGCCCGTATCATCCTATTGTAGCCCGTGAGCCGTTGCTTCTGATCTTCGGTGAGCTGCGGGGCACGCTCCGACGCGTCTGTCCAGAGTTGCACCTGTTCAGAGGGGGACCCCCTTAGGAACTCCTCCAAGTGCTTCGCTGATCTCCAACTCATCTCCCAGAGCCCTGATCTGACATCGTAGTAAGCAGGCATCTCACCTTGACCACCCATGGACTGAGAAACCTGAACCGCCGAATTAATAGGATTCCCCTACACTTCTGAGGGAACGATACGGCTGTAGCTTCTCTTCAGCCACCCTTCATAGAGGGCGTCTAGGGGGCTTGGTATCATCGGGTCGTGCCTCGCATATGCCTCGAAGACAGCACGTTTCCTGAAGTAGGTTACATCTGGCAGGTTCGGAGGCTTGAGGTCGCAGCTGTAGCCCCTGAACAGCATAAGGTGTGATCCTGTTCGCTTCGCTGCCTCGACAGCGAATCGCCCCGCGTAGATGTGGTCGAGGTGGTCGCAGCCGGCGACCCAGCCGTCCGGGTCGTGTGTGGAGACTAGATCAGCCTCAGCTAGTTGATTGATTTCCGTGAGGGTCTTCAGAAGCTCCTCACCGGTGTAGTTGTAGGCGCCGTCGATAGTCCCAACTTCTGCTCCCTCCCACATTCGCTCAAGCGCTCTACTCTGAACCTGCTCATTGCCGAGGCTCCCGCCATCAGGTAAGCGAAGGAACACCAACCTAGCTTTCCCGTCCACGGAAACGGAGGATGCGATCCCTTTATCAGCAACTCTCAGGACTTCGTCTCTCCAGCCCAAGACACCCATGACCGAGTAGGCAGCGCATTCCCCATCCTCTCGCCCATGCCAGTAGCTGGCGTCAGCTAGGCCGGCGTTCCCCGCTGTCAGGTAGACCGTCCATACCCCCTCCCCGGAGGCGATGTCTTCGGAGAGGCAGGGGCTCATGAAGATGAGGTCATCGTCCTGATGCGCCGAGATATAGAGACGAGCCATGGTTAAACATAGGTGCACCGTACTCTAAAAATCAGTGCCAAAAAGCACACTTTTTAGAACGCTTACTTTGACGAATAGCGAAGTCTACCGCGTTTCCTGCGGGTTTTGTATGGGGCGGCGTCTCCACTCTGGATGCTGAGATATGACCTCCCCGCCCTTCATCACCCAACTCACATTCTTAAGCACGGTGATGTCTTTGAGGGGATCTCCGTCGACCATTACTATGTCGGCAAGCTTCCCAAGCTCGACGGTACCCAGCGTCTTCTCGACGCCTATAGCCTCAGCACCGATTCGGGTCGCTGATTCGATAGCCTCCATATTGCTCATGCCATACTTCGTCATCCACTCTATCTCTTCTGGCAGCATA
>Ga0209777_10008023_pt1 | contig 11624 bp, 10 predicted proteins | sample FrelakmetHBP12HB_FD_187147 | JGI IMG/M metagenome (GOLD analysis project Ga0209777, IMG submission 187147) | Freshwater lake sediment microbial communities from the University of Notre Dame, USA, for methane emissions studies -HBP12 HB (SPAdes)... | ecosystem: Environmental > Aquatic >...
GCTAGCCGCATTCCCACGGAGCCTTCCGCCGATTACCTCTGCTTCATCTTCTGGGCTCTCTTTCTTCGGCGCATCCTCTTCTTGCGCCACTTCCAGCGCATTTTGCCTTTTTTCTTCCATACTCGTATTGGAAATAATTTCAGAGACAGATTTGTTTTTGTTATTAATATATATTTTCATTATTTTTGTCAAAGCATTGAGTTGCCCTGTTAAATCAGAAATTTGTTTATCACAATACTCTAACTTCTTATTTATCTTTTCTCTTTCTTTTTCTATATGTTGGTTATCAACAATCTTTTGACCACAAGTTGGACATACTTCTGGATTTGAATCAAACTCTTGAATCTTAAGTTTATAGGTTTCTATTTCCTTCTTAACTCCATCGGCGGTATTCTTGATAGAAGTCATCTCAGTCATTGATCTGGACTTCTTCTTCTCAAACTCAAGTTCTAAATCTTTTAATTTTTGTTGGTCTACATTGATCTTACTTGATTCTTCTTGAAGATCACTTCTAACCGTATTCAAATCATTAAGTTTTTGCTTAAATTCTTTCGTCTTACTATCTAATTCATCTTTTAACTTATTGCTTTGTATGTTGGTTTCTTCTATTAACTCAGATTTCTTCTTAGAGATATCATTAATGTTATCAAGAATTTCTGTTGTCTTCTCATTAATCATTTGATTTATCTTAGATAGTTCTAAAGATAACTGAGAATCAAATTGTTTTGTAGTAGATAAAGTAACTTCATTTATTTTTGTATTTAATTCATTCTCAGTCTTACTTAGTAATTCTACTACACCATCTAGTAAAGATTTATTTCTTCCGATTGATTCTATCAAACTTTTGAATTCGACTTCACTATAACTTAAATTTGATCTTTTGTCTTTTACAGTAGAAAGAAGATCTGAATTTGACTCTATACTGAAAGATAAGAATTGCAGTCTTTGATTCTTTATAGCTTGCCAATTTTTATACGCTTCATCTAACCCATTGATACTTGTTTGGACAGCCTCTATTGTATTCTGAACTTTGGCTTTATCTCTATCTATTTGTAGAGATTCATCAAGCAATACTTTTATCTTTTCAAATACTGTATCATATTTAACTTTATACTCATTTAATTGAAAAATATTGCTAAAGATCTCTTTTTGTTGGCTATCAGTTAAAGCAGTAAAGAAATCTTTAACTTGTTGGCTAAAGTATATGATAGTCAAGAATACTTCTCTTGGTATTATTAAAGAAGAGATTAGATTATATGTTTCGGTAATATTCTTACGAGAAAAATCTTCTCCATTCTTTAATACAATCAATTTACTCATATGTTGATTGTGTTTATAATATCTTGATATAACATATTGATCATCATCAATTTTAAGTTTAAGATGAATCTCTAGATTCTTTCCAACTTTTTTATTGACAAGATCAGGTAGTTCAATTCCGTCAGCAGTTCTACCATATAAAACAGCCATTATAGCCATTAAATAAGACGATTTACCTTTACCATTCTTACCAACAATTGCAGTCAAACAATTATTCTTAAATTGTAGATAACCTTCAGAATGGATTCTAAAATTTTTGAACTTTATCTCTTGGAATTCTATTTTTTGCATCTTATAATAAAGCCTCTTCTAGGTTATCAAGATAATCTTTGTGTTCTTCTTTTGGTATATCCTTATATGTTAAATAAGAATCGTAAATCTCTTTCTGAGTCATTGTCATGTTTATTCCTCTATCTTTATGTTGCTTTGAATTCTCATTGATTACAATAAGATCTTCTTGATCTTTCTCATATTTTAATGGCTCAGAGATAAACTTTCTTACTCTTACATGATGTCCTTCATTCTTTAATTTGACAGCTTCATCAAGAATAGATTTTATATCTTTTGTATTCTCATCAATAACAAATTCTCTATATTGAACGAACCCAGAAATATTAAAAGATTCTACTAATAAAGATTCTGTATCATATACCAAAAATCTTTTAACTTCATTTTTATCATTCCAATTAAAGTGCATCGGGTTCCCAACATAGAACAGTTTAGTATTATCTTTAAACAATTCTTGTGGTTTATGATAATGACCCAATAGGACAAGATTAAATTTCAAAAGATTCTTAAATGAGACATCCGATATAATAGATATACCGGATTGTAATTGAGCTTCATTGACTCCAAAATGAGAGATCAAGATCTTATTTGGATCCGATTCATTAACCCATTTAACTATATCTTTACTGTATGGAATAAAAGTGATATTGTCTATTATTGTTGGTTTGAATAGACACATAACATTTGAATACCCACCCAAAGCCTGAATTGCTGATGTTTGATAATCTCCTGAATTTGACATATCATGATTGCCTGAGATCAAAGTAAATTGCAAATCCGAGAATTTTTCTAATAAATGAATAAAAGCGTTTTGGGCGTCAGTATAAATAATATCTTTATCATTATGAATATCACCAGCAATATCAATATATTTTATATTATCCTCCTTAGCAAATAAACAAATATTATTGAGAATATTGATTAAATTTGACAATCTATATGGAAGACCATCTTCTTGAATATTATCATCTTTATATCCAGAAAGATGTAGATCAGCTAAAATAATTCGTTTCAACCTTGTCTGTCTCCTTTTAGGATTGGGTCGATCATAATTCAATACGATCGACCCAATCATAATTGACTTTCGTTTACAAATTGTCAAGATCCGGTTCATCATCCTGTGTGGATTGATTACCAGCAACACTTTCTTTAGGTTTAGCAAAAATTCCTGCCATATCCCAAGAATCCATTCCTTGTGGATTGAATCCTTGGCCAAATCTGTGTTCGGCTCTTTTAATTGCTTGATCGGAGGGTTGACTTTTATTTCCAACCCCTCCAAATTCTATGACGGGAGAATTTTGTTCGGCGTCTTGTTGCGGTCCAAACCTTGTTATCTGGTGTTGTTGACCGCAACCCGGAAAAAAACCCGATTTCCATATCTGTGAGTTTCTTCCTGGAGGAACACTGACACCGCCAACAAATGTGGGATTAGATGGAGAATAAGAAATTACACTCTTTGTTTTTATTTTTTCATCTATCATCTCTTTTGAGATAGAAACCGTTGGAAATTCAATTTCAATATTTAATTGAAGTCTAATCTTTCCTTTAACTCCCTTAAGATCCAAATTAATTTCACCTTTCTTGATCTCTTTGGATTCATACAAGAGAGTAAATAAATGATTACCATTTATTGAACCATCATCTGTTCCAGAGAAATTCATAACGCCGCCGGGATGTTTATGAATAACTCCATTCCACTTCAAATCACCATCTTCTTTGAAATCAACAGATGCGCCAGTAACTTCTTGTTGCGGAACGAAAAACTCTTCAGAAACTACTAAAATACCATCTTTTAATTCGCCTTTAAGATAAAGACCAAATTCAGAACCATGATCCATTAATTGTTCAATTTTATTCATTGTAAATAACAAAGAACAAGGTATAATAGCTTTCACACTCTCAATCTTACAATTGTTTGGATTAGACCAAACCGTTTTTGTTTGTGGGCTTTGATATTGATATTGTTGATATCCTCCATAAAATTGCTTTAAATATTCTGGTTGTTCATCATCATCATTAGACTGGAGTTGCGACGATTGTTGTAGTACTAACTGCTCGTTTTGACCCACTACTTTCAGATTCAATCTTGGAGCATTTGGACTTTTTAGAACTTTCTTCACTATCGCTTTCCTTTACCTTATCTTTTAAATTAAAAGTTAGATGTTCGTGTAACATTTTAGTATATATAATTTTAAACAATAGATCTCCAGTATCAAATGTAATTACATCATTAAACATTTTATTAGAATCAACCAAACTATTATCTTTTATAATATCACAACAATTTATCAAAACATGTCCAACAATTAAATTAGCAATTAACTGAGAAGGATAAACAAAAGACGGAACTGTTGTATAACCTTGTGATTGACCATGAACATGACGTTCTCTTGGATTTCCATCAATGGTTAACTCCAAGCCATCATAACCCAATTTCCAAATCTTAACTTTTGTACTAAACTCTTTTAGATCCTCGTATATATCATCCCTACAATCAAAAACTATCGTTCCATACTCATTCGCAGTAGGACAAAGTTCTATTAATCTTTGAAACGAATATTTTTCATTTATACAAACAACACTCTGAGATGGTCTTCTCTCCATTATTAAATCAAATATGGCGTTAACTTTTTGAGAACCGATATCACAAACTCTAAATGGGGTTCTATTCAAATTTGATGTTTCAATATCATCATCATCAAAAATAACCAAATTTGCAAATTTACCTGTTAATGCGCAATCTAAGGCTACCCACGAACCGATACCACCACATCCAATTATAATCGAATGATTAAAAGATTTAAGTTCTAATTTATTTTGCCTATTAGTTAATTGATCTCCTCTATAATCCCAAATAAAACTTTTCAATCTTTATTTCCTCATTTAACTGCTATTGTTGATTTTTTATCTATCTTATCAAAAAATTCCGAAAAATTTAACAAAAGAGGATTTGGAACTTTTCTATTAATTTCTGACATTACAAATACCTGTTCAGAATCTTGATCTTTTTTAGCAATAGTATTACAAGTTATCTTACAAACTATATCTGTCATAGAAACTTCAGCAGTTTGATGATATTTGGTAAAATCATTAATAAATCTAACAACATTAATATCAGTAAGATAATTTTTATAAATATTAAATAGATTACCAATCTTAATTAATCTACAAATAGTTATACATTTGTTAAAATTAGTAATTGTAAGTTCATACATCGAAGAATATCTATTTTTCTGATAATAACATCTTCCATAAACAGTTCCAGGAATATGAAAATAACTAGTTCCGTTTGGATGTAACCAAGTTGAAGATCTAGACCAATCTATTATTTTATTATTGTTAAACACAGGACTTTGAGTTCTTTCAATATCTGTTAGGATTCTTCTTACTTCTATAATATCATTATGTGTAACACCACAAATAAAATCTTGAACATTGCCTTGTTGTACAGAAGTATCTTTTTTTATAGTAGTTGTCTTTTTCATTTGTTGTTGAGAAAGCGAAGTGGCTCTCTTAAAAGTTGGAACCTGAACTGTAGCAATATCATTTTTCTTATCTTGTGAATGTCTTTTAATAGCAACAGATTCTATCAATTTAGAATCTTCTGATAACAATTGAAAATCAGAACTACTATAGGGACTATCAAAATTAATTATTTTTAACAACTCACAAACATTATCAAGATAATTCTTAATGTGTTCAATATCAAGATAAATTAAAGATTGTGATAATCTTAAATCTCCCATACAAACATTCCCACCAGAACCAACATTTGGATGCCAATAAGATAATTTGGAATTTTTCTTCTGTTTTGCTCTTGCTCCACCATCTGCGCAAACATATATTGTTTCAATCGTATACCACGTTTTCTTTTCTTCTGATAATTCATATAAATTTCTATAATAACAATATCTGTCGGGATGAAGATTAATATCTTTCTTCCACCAAAAACTCGAAGCATCAGTAGAATAAAAACCAGGAATTTCTTTACAATCTGTTACAAAAGTCCAACCTAAACTTTCAAAAATAGTATTAAATTTAAGTCCCTGAATGAAACATTCATTCTTATACTGTTTTATTTGATCAGAAAATTTTGCTAAAATATTAGTCAAAAGTTTCTCATACTTATGCCCCCCAAAAAACATAGCGTTTACACTACTCTGATTAATAGCCCCATTAATTTTTTCCTTAATCATAGTTTCCAAAAATCTCGAAAACGCTGGTACATTAAATTTTCCATCAACAATGAAACCACAATGTTCATCAATAGTAAAATTAGAAAACCTTGTTGACATATCTTTCAAAATTCTGTTTTCAAAATATTGTTTCATATTGCTTAAATCAGTACTTTGACCACTAAACATATGAAATACAAATCTATCAAACAGATTCTTAAGTAATATTTTAGTCGTATCCTTACCAAATTCCTCTAAATAAGATTTAAACACAGACCATCTAACTATAAACGTTCCATCAAAAAATACAATAGCTGCTAAGATACTAGCCGGACCAATAAAAATAAATTCATTAACAGTTAAGAAACTTCCATTTTGAGCTTGAATAGCAAAAAGTTTCTTAATATGTTCAAAGGTTATATGAGATTTTTTTGGAATATCTTTAAATTCTGGATTACAATTATAACACAGTTCCTTTAAAAATCTTGGTTCCGAATGATATTCAGAATAAAAAGATGGAGATCTTTGTAACATTAGCTGGCCATCCTGACAATCTAAAAACCCGCTGTTTTTTACCTGATTAATAATGGTGGGAAGTTCTTCTAAAGAAAATTCCGTAAATGTAACTGTATCGAATATTTGCCCCTTCAGATAATTCAATAAATATTTCGCATCAGTAATATCATTATGGGTTGATATCTCCATAAAATCGGTAAGAATAGGTCTTATAAATTTTGGTTTATCATTCATGACGTCATAACAACATACGGTCACATTATTAACAAATTGACAAAATTGTGGATTCTCATCAACCAATTCAGATAAAATATTGTTTAACTTCTCAATATCTTCTTCCAACATCATATGTTTAAGACTATCTTCTTCCCAATCAAAAGCAGTACGTTTACGATTATAGATATTCTGACGATGAAGACTTAAATACTCGTTTTTCATGAATCGCACAACCTTCTTTTATAGAATCAGGAGGGATCCAAAACTAAAATTCTGGATCCCTCCGATCCTCCAGAAAGTTATTTATGCCGCTTTATTATGCTTCTCAATCTTGAAACAAAGAATACGACCTTCATTCAGGACAATATCACCGGCGTTCTTGATTTCCTTGTTTTCGATAATATCCCGAATCGTAAAGGTTTGAACCCCTTGTTCGGTTGTATAATCTGTGATGGCTGCTAGAACGTCAGCCGGAGTCTTGATAATGAATTCAACACGACCATTAATAACAAGAATATTATCATCGTTTTCCAAATCATAAGTTGCTCCATCAGGAGCCGTAACACGCAACTTATCATCATCGGTCCACTCAGCCTTAAATCCTTCCAATTTGAAAGCTGGGACAGATTTGGAGGTTTTAACTTCTACTGGTTGAACCTCAGCAGGAGAAGGAGTTTCTTCCTCTTCTTCGCCGTCAACACTATAGGTCGCATAACGACCAGAAGTATTTTCGTCTACTTCACCCTGATCAATCAACTCTTGCAAACAATCTTTATCACTTTGAGACAACTTGGTTTTGCCAAGATAACGAGCAATCGAAGCAGCAGTAGAATTTGAATGATTCTGTAAGAAACGAAGGATGGAATCTCTGTCAGACATTTTTTGACTCTTTCTTGTTTTTTGTTGTAGAGAATTCTTCTAATTCCTTGATAAATTTTTTAGGTATAGACCTAAAATTTAGGATCGATTTTCCTTTGTAATTAAAACAATAAATTTTCTTTTCATCTAAAAATTTTTCACAAATCTTCCAGCTTTTGTTATTAACTTTCCATTCTTCCAAGAATTTTTTCTTATTATTCCATAAGGTGAAATTATAGTGACAGAATCCCAATTCGTTGTTAACATAATTTAAGACATCATCTTCACTTCCCTTAATAATACAGGGACCATCTCTAGGATAAGCAAATGCGATAGCAAATGGCTGTCCAGATCCATGAATAAATTTAAGATCTATTTGTTTATAATTTTCATTCTTACATAACATAGAATCTCCTTCTAAAAATTAATTTAAACAGCTTCCTTTTACTAATCTAAAACCCGTTCTTCCACAATCCAGCCTTTTTGGCGATACTTGTCTAATCGGGATAAACCCCAATTCTTAAAGTCATCAAATCCTGTATCAATAACATCGATAACTATTGGTTGTTTCTTTCCTGCAACCGGTCGAATAGACCGGCCAATGGCTTGTTCCCAGTTTCCACAAGGAGTAGCCATAACCAAACAATCAACCTCCTCTTTATCGACACCATCTCTACAGCTTTGATATGTAGAAAACACGAGTCTTCTATCTCTTAAATTAGAATCTCTTTCTTCTTCTTCTCTAGGCAGAAAAAATCCTACTTCATTCTTATTAGTACAATATGTAGACAAAACATCTAAAATTTTAATTCTTTCTGAAAGAAGAATCATGTAGCGATCTGAATTTGAAATCTGCCTAATTATTGGTGACATAAATTTAAGATATCTTGTATTTCTTGAAGTGACCAATTTTTTAAGATATCTATCTCTATTAAAAATAGGACCATCAATTCCTCTCTGTTTATCAAATTCCATACATTGCATCACATATTTGAAATCCGTCGAAATCACTCCATGATCGAACATAACTGCTATTACCTTGGGATTCATAACCGATGAATCAGTATTTTTTGGAATAAAGGTTTGTCCCAAATGGTAATGTAGTATATCTTCATTTCCATCAGTTCGTCTGGGTGTTGCAGATAAACCAAATATCTTTGATGCGCATGTAAACAGAGCGGATTTAGAAAATTGTTCCGCCCCGACTGTATGACACTCATCCCAAAATGCAAATCCAAAATTTGCATCAAACAGATCTTGCTGTAGTGTTGGGACAGTTTCAACTAGTCTGCACATTGTTTGTAACGTACAAAGAACAATAGAAGCTTGAATATCTTCTTTATATGTCTTTGTAGTTATTCTTGTAATTTTATTTGGATCTATTATTGAATGTTGTAAAAATCTCTCTCTCCATTGATCTATAAGGAAGTCTTTGTGCGCAAATATAATTGTCTTTTTTCTGAGTTTTGCTACTGCCATGATAGCAATAACTGTCTTACCTTCTCCTGGAGCCAAACACAAAATTCCTTTATCATTATTAACTAAAAAATCTACTGACTCTTCTTGTATCTTGTTTCTTGGACTAGATTTAATCTCTATATCTATTAATTGTCCTGCTGGTAAAATTGTTTTTACTTCAAATCCCAACACATTTTCTATGGGGTAAAATCTTGGAAACATTCCACATTTAGTAATATTATTTACATGATAATATTTTTTTATAGTGGTTTTATTTTGGTCTTGAAAATCTTGCTCAATTCTTACAAAATGTTGAGCAAATAATGGAAACCATTCTTCGTTCTTATACTCCAAAGGTATATTTAAACAAGAATTACGAAAAATCGTATACATATTTAGATTAACTACAGAGAATACTCAGCCCACGAATTTGGAGTTTCAAAAAGTTTAAGCTTAACTAAATAAATTTTAGATTTTTGTCCAGAAAGTTGTTTTGAAATCTCATCAAAACACCATTTGGTCATATTCTCCACTGTCGTATTATAATATGTAGTTATTATTTTCCATTTAGAATTAATCGAAAACGCCTGTCTTAACTCTTCATCGTCTTGAAAAACCAAAAAACCATGATCAAACTTTTCATGAATTGTTGCCATTAATAATTCTTTAAGATTTCCAAAATCTCCTATCATTCCATATTCACTAGACTTTATATCACTATTAACCGGACCTGTAAACGTTGCCTCTAATCTATATCTGTGTCCGTGTGGATTTTGACACTTACCTTTATGATTATAGATTCTATGACCACAATCAAATTCTATGACTCTGGTTATAGTTAATTTATCACTCATATAACAAAATCCTCTGCTAAAATATTCCTAGCATCATCATACCCAAAATCATCTTTGAGTTTGCTATTCATCTCGTCTAAAGATAAATAAGATTTAATCTTACCTTCACAAAAAACCATAAGAATTGGTTTATTCTCTTCTGGTTTTCTAATTCTACCAATCCATATAGTATCCTTAGCTGGATGTATAATTTTTAATACAACATCACATTTTGATATATGAGTTAGTTTCTCTATACCTTCAACACCATCTAGAACAATCAATTCAAACAAATTCCATCCATAAACAGAATGATGACATAATTTTTTATCTACAACTCTAAAATGTTCACATTTTGAGTTTTTCTTACATTGTTCATTATGGCATTCTGTAGCGTGAACTTTCCATTTATCTTTGTTAAATTTGATATTATTTTGAATCATCATCTCAACAATTCTGCAAATCATGCAAATACTTCTCCTTAAAATAATTCAATTTATACAAATCTATATAAACCAACATTAGATTTATATGAGGTGAATCTTAAGAACTCTAAATTTTCATTTAGAGAGAATCTATATTTCAATTTAGATTCTTTTGCAAGAGAGAATAATTCTTTCCAACCGAAAGAACTCCAATCTAAGTCTTCCTTCCATAGGTTTCTCAGACTATCGACATTCTTTTTGATCGGATAGAACCAATCTTTCCTGTATTTGAATTGACCTCTACGTGCTATTTCAATTGAACTAGCAACCATATCCGGACAATTAGATTCGTTTCCATATTGAACATTTCCAACAAAACTTGAATAAGCAGGATTGACTTCAACTAACTCAATTTCATAGATATTGCAACGCTTCTTCAAGTTATTCACGATTAGGCTACGATTCCATACATTGTTACAAAGACGATTAAAAGTCTTTCCTTTCTTCTTATCCGAAGGTTGAATATTTAATTCTTCAATTGAGATTTTACTACATTTGAAGTTTCTGGCTTTATTGACAATATATCTAATGACTTCAATAAGTTCAAATTGTCTTTTGTTATTTAGATAGATAGATCTTGTAGAATTAGAAGATTCATTTGATTTGATAGTCAATTTATTTAGACTAATGACTTCTTTATGAATAATTTCGAAATCGTTTTCGTTTTTGAATTCAAGAATTGAATATCCGATATAATTTGGATTCAAATCTATCCCTAAGATTCTATTGTCTTTCAAATCTTTAATTTTGAATTCACTATTGACTATGGTTTCATCAAAAGAAATACAAATATAATTCTTATCTAGTCTAACTGTATAAGGTATTTTCTTTTGTTTTGCTAATTCTTCAAGTCTATAGAGTTGTCTCTTTAGATTTTTTCTAAGTTTTGGTAACTGAATTTGAATATGATTTGATCTATTTGGCTTAAAAATTATAGAATTATTTTCAATTATATTTAAAGAAAATAACATGTTTCCGTTGCCTTCTTTTTCCCCAATACTACAAATCGGATTTAATCGATTTTCTTTAAATTTCTCTTTAGTTATTTTCTTTTTAAGATATTGAACCCAACTATACTTACTACCGAATATAATAGTTTTATTTTTGAATTTCTTAAAAATATATTGGGATTCTTTAACAGCGCCAGTTTTTAACCGGCAACCAATTTCAAATTTACTATTAATTAATCTTCCAATTTCTTTTTCGTTTAAACCTTCTTTAAAACGATTATAAGCAAATCTTAAACACGAGGAATAGACTCTTTGCAGATCTTGGATATTAATCTCATTCTGAATTGGAAGTTTAATTGTTATCATATTTATTTATTCCAGATATAAATTATAATAGTCATGTGAACTACCACCAGCTAAAGCAGGTGGCTTCCTGCAGGATTGCTCCTACAGATCACACTCTTTCGAGTATGGCTCGTCCCGAGCAAAATGTGTTTTATCAAAATTCATTTTCAAAGATTGAAT
>Ga0209777_10008024_pt1 | contig 11623 bp, 10 predicted proteins | sample FrelakmetHBP12HB_FD_187147 | JGI IMG/M metagenome (GOLD analysis project Ga0209777, IMG submission 187147) | Freshwater lake sediment microbial communities from the University of Notre Dame, USA, for methane emissions studies -HBP12 HB (SPAdes)... | ecosystem: Environmental > Aquatic >...
GAGGCACATCCATTCTTTTTAAGACTATCATCCCATCCTGAATTAATTTGGTGAGATACATCCCTTATCTCACCTCCTTTAGGTGAGATGATAGTCATTTAGAAAAATAAAGGATTTCTACAAACCCCCAAGTCAGTAACTTTTTTATAGGGAAAGATGTTTTAAAAACATACCAAAATATTTTAAGGGGATTGTAAAGAATAATGCAAAAAAAAATTATTATAGCAACCGTATTTATGATTATCATTTCATCATTTGTAAGTATTTTTTCAATTAAATGCGTAGCTCAAAATCAACCCCCGTTTTTTGGGATACCCTCTCCCGAAAACAATTCAACAAATAACACTCTCGATCTTAGTTGGAGTATTCCGATCAATGATTCTGAGGGTAATCTGTTCTCTTGGAGCATCGAATGTAGTAACGGACAAGTAACTAGTGGGACTGATGCGCCAAATGGGACAAAATCACTCAGCCTTTCTGGTCTTGCATATTCAACCATGTACAAAGTCTGGGTGAATGCGACTGATCCTGCTGGGAGTGGGCTGTATACTCGCAGTTGGTATACGTTTTCCACAAAGCAGGCTAATAGTCCGCCGGTGTTTGGTGCACCATCTCCAGTGAATAATGGTTCTACGTGGAATTCGTTGAGTTTCAGTTGGAGGATTCTAATCAATGATCCTGATAATGATAGCATTAATTGGACGATTCAATGCAGCAATGGACAGACAAATAGCGGAACTGGTGCGTCTAATGGGACAAAATCACTATTTCTTTCCCCTCTTACAAATTCAAAGACGTATAAGGTGTGGGTGAATGCGACCGATCCGACTGGGAGTGGTCTGTGGACTCGGCGATGGTATACGTTTACGACGGCGGTATATTATCCACCGGTCACACCACCATCAACAGAAAACCAGAAACCAGTTGCCGACCTCAGCGCTGGTGAACCCTATCAGGGTTTTGTCAACTCTGAAATAACCTTTGATGGTTCCAAGAGTTATGATTCTGATGGTAACATCACCAAATGGTCCTGGGTTTTCGGTGACAACACCATCGGAACCGGAAAGATAGCTCCACATATCTATTCAAAAAAAGGAACATACACAGTGACCCTTACTGTCACAGATAACGAAGGAGCAACAAATAATGACACGACAACCTGTATAATAACACAAATGATAACACAACCAAACAGACCCCCAACAAAACCGACTATAAGTGGAACAATAACCGGTCCTACAAATACTGAATATGAATATACAGTAGTATCAATAGATCCAGACAATGATTTAATAAAGTACACATTTAATTGGAGCGAATCTGGTTCTCAATCTAGTCAGTTTTTGCCGAGTGGTACAAGATTTACAGTAAATCATAGTTGGACAATACCAGGACAATATCTCTTAACAGTTACAGTGACTGATAATCAAACAGAATCTTACTCGTATTTAAAAATTAACATTCATGCAGGAGAAAAGGAACCGCAAAAAACGCCTGGTTTTGACTTCATACTTTTAATTCTTGCAATTACATCGTTAATAATCTGGAAACGAAAAAGAAGAGAAAGTAATTAGAACCTATTTCAAAACCTCGAATATCTCATAATTCTGCTCACTTCATCAGGATAAGATTATTCGCTGTTTCCTAGTGAAGAAGGTTTTGAAATGACTTCTAGTACAATAACTTCAATGCACATAAAACAACAGGGCAGACACAAAACAATGATAGTTCTAAATCGTTATATCAGACCTTAGAAAGAAGAACGGTTAAAGACATACGAAACATACGTTCCAACAATAACAGATTCAGAGATAAAACAGAAAGCACAGGAACAACCACGAGAACCATCTAAAGAAGAAAAACCAGAGCCAGAACCAACGCCAAAGAAGAAGCCGGAAGAACCTCAACCTGATCCGATAATGAATAGCGTAGACGACCAAATACAGTTACTAGAAATTGAGCAGACACTTATTCGGTTGAGACAAAAGGCCAAATAAAACCACAAAACAAAAACAGATATGTATTATCAGTAACATTTTATACAACTGCAAAAACACGTAAAATGTTAACCAAAAAATACATTATCCACAACAAAGTTCTGTGTGATAAACATTATACTTTTTACAGTTTTGGATAATTATAAATCACCCAGAACCATTACCCCCTTCTTATATGAAGAAGGACATACTTATTCAACACCTCAAAGAATGCGGAGCAATCAAGTTCGGACGATTCGTACTCACATCAGGAGCAATCAGCGACTACTATATCGACATAAAGAAAGCAAGCACAGAACCAAAAATCCTTAAAATCATCGCGCAACAGATGAGCGATTACACGAAAGGCTATGATATGCTCGCAGGCATGGAGCTAGGAGCAGTACCACTCGTAGTTGCACTCGCACTCGAAACCGGGATTCCGTATGTCATCATCAGGAAAGAAAAACGAGAACACGGCACCGGAAAACAAATCGAGGGTGGCGATGTCAAAGGAAAAAGCGTGCTCATCGTCGAAGATGTCACAACCAGTGGCGGATCTGTGGTAAAAACGATTCAAATTCTCCGAGAGAACAACGCAGAAGTCGAAAAAGTTCTCGTCGTAGTGGACCGGGAGAACGGTGCACGAGAGCAGCTCCAGAAATTAGAAGTCGAGTTCATTCCATTAGTCTCAGTCAGTGAAATCCTTAAAAACAAGAAACACTAAAAAACCATATTCAGATTAAAAAATAATTAGGGGAAAACTATGAATGTGTTAGTCGTTGGTGGTGGTGCGCGAGAGCATGCAATCTGCGATGCTATAGCTCGATCAGAACAGGCGACACTGTACTCCGTGATGAATAACCTCAACCCTGGTATTGAGAAACTCGCTATTGAGTACCTCCTGAAAAAAGAAACACAAATAGATGATGTTGTCTCCTATGCGAAGAAGAAAAATATTGATATCGCGTTAATCGGACCTGAAGTACCTCTGGAGGCGGGACTCGCTGATGAACTAACCAAGAACGGTATCAATGCGTGTGCTCCTAAAAAAAACGCGGCAAGAATTGAAACCGACAAGGAATGGATGCGCAATCTCCTCACGAAACACAAGATTCCTGGGCAACTTCACTATAAAAGCTTTACCAACCCCAAAGAAGCAAAAGAGTTCATTGAAGAACTCAACGCCCAGGTCGCAATCAAACCCATTGGTCTTACCGGCGGAAAAGGCGTTCATGTCGCAGGTGATCATTTTAACGGCACCGATGAAGCCATGGCCTATGTAACGGAAGTCATCCAAAATAAAATCGGTGGGGTCGCAAAAGTTCTCATTGAAGAAAAAGCGGTTGGCGAAGAATTTACTTTACAAGCATTCACTGATGGATTGCATCTTACTCCACTGCCAGCGGTGCAGGACCATAAACGGTTATTACCTGACGATAAAGGCCCAAATACCGGTGGTATGGGGTCATACTCCTGTGCCAATGGGCTGTTACCATTTCTAACCCAACACGAATACGATGAAGGCGTCGCTAGTCTGCAGAAAATCGTCAGCGCTCTCGCGAAAGAAAGATGTACGTACATTGGCCCCATCTATGGACAGTTCATCCTCACTGCAAACGGAGTGAAAATCATTGAGGTAAACGCACGGTTTGGCGACCCTGAAGCTATGAATGTCCTCCCTTTATTACAAACCGATTTTATTGAAGTCTGTACCGCGATGCTCGATGGAACACTTTCCAAAAAAGATATCCAGATGGAGAAGAAATCAACGGTCTGCAAATACGTTGTCCCCGAAGGGTACGGTATAAAAAGCATGGTTGGTGAAATAATAGACGTCAACGAGGATGCAATTCGACAAGTCGGCGCGATGCTTTTCTATGCATCCGTTAACAAGAAAAATAATCACATCATGACCGGTTCATCACGATCTCTCGCGGTCGTCGGCATCACCGATAAACTCGCAGAAGCAGAAAAAATCAGTGAGCAGGCATTAACACACGTTCGCGGTGATCATCTCTTCATCCGCCATGATATTGGAACGAAAAAACTTCTTGAAAAACGTGTTCGTCATATGAAAGAAATACGAGAAAGGAAATGAAACAAGAAATCTTCGTGTATTTTATTGGAACTGCGGGATCAGGAAAATCCACCTTAGCCGCATCAATGCAACAATGGTGTAAAGAACGTGGGTTAGATGCAATCATAGTCAATCTTGATCCTGGCGCAGAAAACCTTCCCTATGAACCAGATGTCGACATAAGGGATTGGATCTCCCTGCGAGAGGTAATGGATACAAACAAACTCGGACCAAATGGAGCACAGATCGCTTGCGCTGACATGATTGCACTAAACACCGACGATGTCAAGGAAAGCATCAACTCATTCAAAGCAGACTACATCCTCGTAGATACTCCTGGGCAACTGGAACTGTTTGTGTTCCGAGAAGCAGGGAAATATACCGTGAAGTTCCTCAGCCCAGAAAAATCAGTGATTTGCTATCTCCTTGACCTAATGCTGGCAAAAACAGCATCAGGGTTTGTTTCACAGCTATTACTTGCGATTACCACGAACTTCCGCTTAAGTCAACCACAAATAAATATCCTCAGTAAAGCAGATTTACTCTCAAAAAAAGAATTAGAGCTTATTCAAAGATGGTCAAGTGACCCTGATGAAATCTACGAGGCGCTTTGTAGCGAAGAAGCATCCGTACATCGAGAGCTGAGCGAGCAGATACTTCATCTTATCAAACAGATTGGTGGGTACACACGACTTATCCCGACCTCAAAAAAGAATTATTTCGGTATCGAAGACATCTATACTAATCTCCAACAACAATTTGAAGGCGGAGAAGACCTGTTAAAAGATTGATTACGTTGTATTAATTATTTGTGAACAACTTTATTGATAATGATTTCCTACGGTTTTCCTTAAAAATGATAGTTTTATATACTATTATCGGGGAAGCATTGACACGGCTTTAATTTTTATTTTTTGAGATTAATGCTGCTATGAATCCTATGATACCAGTAACGATACAAATTACCCCTGTCATGTGAATCCCAAGCATAATCCATTGAGAATTTTCCAGAGTAGTAATAGGTGATTCGCCCAATAGTGCAAAGATAAAAACAATAAGTCCTATCCCAATAAATATAGTACCAAATAAGAAATCAAATCGATTGTACATAAATGTAAATTTACTTTCACCTATTTTTTTCATTATTGTATTATCATTCATCTTGCATCACTTCCATCCACCTTACATTTTCGTAATAATTAATCCTTTAAAAACATTACCATAAAATCAGAAAACAGAAGCATTGACATAGTTTTAAGATTCATGGTTTTGTGCGAATCAGAAGCAGAGTTTTTGTTGACCATTGCCATCAAATGCAAAAATATTAACCTATGCAACTATTTTGAATAAACCAAGACAAAAAAATACAAACGTTAAACACCCGAATGGAACTAAAATCCAATTTTTATGAAGCATTAATTGATTACCCCGTAATCTGTTTTTTACAATAATAGTAAATATCGGGGTATAAATAGTAATCATTACAGCAATAATCTGAACTTCAAACGATGCAGACAAAATGAGAACCACCCCAAAAATACAAATTATTGCTGTCAATAAATACATGCCAATAATGAGCCGCTTCCCACCGTATACTACTGCTGATGTTCGTAAACCTGCTTTTTTATCAAACTCATAATCAGTCATGACCGTTGTAATATAGAAATTCGAGGCCATAAGAAATATTGTAATAAGAAGCAGTAGATTCACATATGCTTTACCTATAGATATACCTGCAAGGAAAAAAAAGACGCCTGCCAAGGCATTGCACATAACATCTCCTATCGGTCGTTTTTTCATTCGAAATGGTTCAAGAGAATAAACATAACCGATGACATCTAAAATAATAATAGTCAACATGAAGTAAAATCCAACCAATAGTGCACAGAGAAGTGAACCGACCAAAAAAAGAAGACATAACAGTTTAGCTTGGAGGATACTTATTTCCCCTGTAACCAATGGTTGACGGGAAAGATTCATATCCTTCGAACGCCCATCATGATAAATGTCGACACCTACGTCACTAAGGGCATTTACCGAAAAACCAAAACACAAAACAAAGAAAAGCGCACCAAATCCAAAAATAACCGAACTAGGTAAAGTATCTTTCGAGGCTCCAAGATAGAATCCTACCGTAACAGGATAAAGAAAAACAATCCAAGCAATTGGACGGATGAGACCGATAAACCATGAATTTCTAAACATATCCTTGTTTGCATCAATTCTTTTAGATTATTGTATTTCTTCCCCAATCTACAGTATTATAACAAACATCTCCTTTAAAAACATACCCTTAGAAACGAATGTTTTGTGCGAATCGATAACAAAAAGAAAAAAATAGGAAAAAAAAGCGATATGCTGTTCTAGCCTGTCGTTCTGTCTTGAGATTTGTCTAGAGGAGATCACCTCATTTTTTGCGTGGTGGTAAGCCAGACGTCACCAAAACCCTCAAGGGTAAGGAAGTTCATGACAAAATCCTCAGGGGGTATACATCCCTCAGGAGCAAATACGCCAGGGGATTTAACCTCACCTTCTGCAAGCATCTTCGCGCCGATTGCTACCGGGGTCCCTGTTCCTTCCCGCATGTGGGAGGTACCTGCAAATCGGAAGGTTTTTGACTCGCCATCGATGTCACCGATAACCTGAACCATCACGGTGCCACCCGAGGGAATTGTTTTTACTCTTTCGATGACTTTCTTTCGTACAACATTGATATATGCTGCGGTGAAATCTAAAGGTGTAATCGAATTGCCTTGTACGGTTATTGGTTGATCTGACAAGAGACCAAGGTTTTCTAATTGAACGAGAGCTTCGCGGAACTCTTTAGGGAAGAATGTTCCCTTACAGCAGACGTTTTGAACGCCTTTAATGTACCGCGGAATCGTCACGGTTTCCGGGTGACCAAAGTAATACACTGGGACTTGACCATACGGATTAGGGAATGTTGCATATTCTTCACCATCCACCAAGCCTTGCGCTTTTTCAAATCGTCCGTTTTTGTATATAGGGATTTTTCCAAGCCAACAATGCATCATATGATATGGGATTGCACTACCTGCTTCTTCTTCAATTCCGCGTGCGACAAAGACTTTTACATCGTGGACAGTGGTGAGTTGCTTTGCACCAAATGCCACAATCATGTTGGTTAACCCTGGGCTTGCGCCAAGACCAATGATACAGGTTGATCCTGCGTTCTGCGCCATCGTATGGTAGTCATCAAGGAGTTTCTCGGTGATATCATAATCATCGCATACATCGACATAGTTAATGCCCTTGGTTATCACCGCCTTTAAAATACGAGGAGCAAATTTGTAAAAGGGGCCAATGCAATTGATTGCTACATCAGCATGTTCTAGACTTTTCAGAAGGCTTTTATCGTCTGTTGCATCTATGTGAATAAAATCAATTTTTTCATTCATTTTAGCGATGTTCTTTGCACGTGTCTCATCGACATCAGCAATAGTGATATGGGAAAAAATATCCATTTTTGTAAGACACTGTACCGCATAGCTACCTACGACGCCTGCTCCCCCAAAGACAACGACTCGCATAACAATCAGACCGGGAAGGAAAATGCGTATTAAATATATTTCGCCCAAATTCAAAATATCATGAATAAAAGATCATTAGCTTTTTTGTTTTCTTCTTACAGTATTAATTATCGACAATTGCACATAAAAATGACAGAAAATTAATAAACGACATCCTAATCTTAAGAGTGCAGAAAATAATTAAAACTCATACTGATTGCAGTTGAACACCTATGACAGAATTCAAAATCGATCCCATGGATGTATCATTTGAGCCTCTGGCTGGATCCACCTTCACAAACTTTTTACGACTGCTCGCAGAGAATAAATTTAAAATCGGAATGGTAGGCGTACCAAGGATTTTATATTCAGCGGCAATGAGCCTGGTTTTTTCTCCTCTAAATGTCTATGAGAAAATCTACTGCGGTAAAGAGATTAAAAACACGGTTATTGAAAAATCCCCGCTTTTTATCATTGGCCATTGGAGGAGCGGGACAACCTATCTTCATAATTTACTCTCACAGAACGGTATGTTTGCGTATCCAACAACATTTCAAACGGTTACTCCTGGGTTGTTTCTCTGTTTTGAAAATATTATTAAACCGATAGTGGCGTCGTCGTTACCACCGAAACGACCTGAAGATGACATTGCTATTGGGGCGGACTTGCCGCAGGAAGAAGAGTATGGGATGGGAAATCTCTCCCCGTATTCTTTTTACAATGGCTGGTGTTTTCCTAAGAATCTCCATTATTATTATAATTTCGTGTTGATGGAGAATGTTTCAAAACATACAGTCGAAAATTGGAAAAAAATTTATCTGTATTATCTAAAAAAATTAACGCTTTCCCATCAAGGTAAACAGCTGGTATTGAAAAATCCTGCAAACACGCCAAGGGTGAAACTCCTTCTTGAAATGTTTCCTGATGCAAAATTTGTTCATATCTATCGGAATCCGTTCCATACTTTTCTTTCTATGATGCGGGATATTGAGAAAGAAATGACGTTGTATTGTGTTCAAAAACCCTTGGATGTATCGACATTTGAGACAGCGATGGTTAATTTATATAACAGAATGTTTGAGAAGTTTTTTAGTGAAAAATTGCATATACCTAATGGGAATTTGATAGAAATTCGTTATGAAGATCTTACAGTAAATCCCTTGCAAGAAATCGAAAAAATTCATCACATGTTAGAATTACCAGGTTTTGAGGTATATCAGGATAATTTTAAAAAATATATTGATACACAACGAAATGTGGCGACTCATAAATATACATTTGATGAAGAAATAAAAAAGAAAATTTACAAGCATTTTAAAACAACGATTGATCTATGGGGTTATACTTGGTCTTAAATCATACCTGTTGTCTATACTTGTAGTTTTTTTATGTCACTTTAACTTCTTTAATAATGGTAAATAAAAAGAAAGCGAGTGCCCATAGAATCACAATTAAGATAATTGAAGAATAGTAGCTACCCCAAATCGATTTCACTGGTTCAATAATAGCAATGAAAAATATGGAACCTAATTGAGAGAAGAACCAGAGTAAGGAAGAAGCTCTCCCCTCCATTCCCAATCCAGCGATTCTATTAGATATTTGAAGAACTAAAGGAAGAGCAGACATTAAGAAAAAACCTATAACAAAACAAATAACAGTAAGAAGAAGAAACTCCTTAAAAATTCCAATGAAATAAAACGCTATAGTACCAATAGCTAAATCTAATAAGATAAGTGTCTTGATTTTTTTTAATTTATCGGATAAAGCCGGTATTGCGATGGAACCAATAACCCCACCTACTATCATTAATCCACCTGCAATCCCTGCTTGATCTATATCTACCCCATGTAGAGAATTCAACATGACTTCAAGCCATGTTAAAATGGCTGTAAAACCACCGACACAAACAAAAAAACAGTATTCAAGTATGGTAAAATCTCGTTTTTTGGATAAAGTCCAAAGATCTTTAATAGTAAAGGATGAGCTTGCTTCTTTGATATCGACAACTTTTCCCTCCCGTGCAAAAATGAAGAATAAAAAAGTCCCAGCACAGGAGATAAGGGCTAAAATTACAAGCATTTTTGTGATTCCAAAAGTTAGGTACAAAATGGGTGTGAGGACAAGTGCAAGCATCATCCCAAGAAACAAACCGATTGTCCCGAGTCCAGTGGCAAGTCCCTGTTCTTTTTCTGGAAACCAAGAGACAGCGAGTTTTGTAATACTGCCGAAAATAAATGGTTGAGATACAGCGGCACCGATCTGGGAAATTAAGAGAAGTGCAAAATTGTAGTTGTTGATTGTTGAAAAAACCCTCAGTACAGAAAATACCGCTATAAATACTGCACCTACTCTTACGCTTATTTTGAAACCTTTTTTATCAATAAATATTCCCACGGGGATTGCGAAGATCACGAAAATGATCGGCCAAACAAGTGAAAGGAGTGAAACATCAAAGGCGTTCACATGAAAGAGTTGAACTATCTCAGAAGAAATCGGGGCAAAGGTCAACCACAATAATTGCGAGAGGAGAGCCACAACCATGAAAAGGAGCAAAACGATCCAGCGATATGAGGAACAGTGCATTGTCCGGAGTTTTTTCAAATCACCTGGGCTAGTAAGTAATACTTTGCTCAGTGAAAGACTGCCACCGATCATCAGCTTCAGATAGGTTTTTTGTGGGATGTATTCCCTGTCTTTCATTTGTCGAAAACGGACCATGCTAGTGGTTTCCAGAAAGAGTAGAAACATATTATCTTTTCCAAATGGTTTTTTTAACAAGAAGCTATTATCTCTTTCTATGAAAACTCTTGTGACAGGAGGAACAGGATTTATTGGGAGTCATCTCATCGATGAGTTATTGGAACAAGGATATGATGTACGAGTATTACGACGAAATACGAGCAATATAAAGCTTCTTGAAGATAAAAAATTGTCTTTCTTGATCGGTGATCTTACAGATAAGGAATCATTGCTACGAGCATGTCAGCATGTTGATGTTGTGTTTCATGTTGCTGCACATTCGCAGGATTGGGGTTCTAAGAAAACCTTTTTTCAAGTAAATCTCCATGGGACAAAAAATCTTCTTGATGCTTGTGTACAAAACAAGGTATCGCGATTTGTATTCATGAGTTCAGCTGCCGTGTATGGGTTCCCAAAAACGGAACAGCCGATCATAGAGGAGTATCGTAAAAAACCGACTGCGAAATATGGAGAGTCAAAATTATGTGCAGAGGAACTGCTCTGGGACTATGGAACAAAACAAAATATCACTGTTTCCGCGGTACGATCCCCATTGGTAACAGGACCACGTGATCATCTGATCTCCCTATTTCTTATTAAAGCCCTACAACAAAGAAGATTATTCTATATTGGGAATGGAAATCAAAAGATTTCTATCTCTGATGGACGAGATGTAGCACGTTGTCTCCGGCTCGCTGGTGAATCCAAGAAAGCAAATGGCCAAGCGTATAATGTGAAAAGCTTTGATAGTACACCAAGACAACTGATTGAAACCCTCGCAGAACGACTCCAGCTTCCTGTACCAGAGATACACAGGTCGTATCTCTGGGCATATTTTCTTGCTAGCATCGTTGAAGGTATTTGGATACTTCGGGGTAAGGAAAATCCTCCATTCACTCGTCAAAAGGTAAGAATGCTGGGCACGACACGATTGTTTGATATCACCAAAGCTAAACAAGATTTGAATTACACACCCCGGTACACCTTTGCAACCACCGTCGATGATATAGTTTCATGGTATCTGATCTTTCAACAAGGATCTTCGACTGAAGCCAAAAAATACGTACAGTAAACACCATGACCGCGATGTTGATTATTGCGAATTTTTCCGAGATCGACGGAAAGCATCCGTCGGACTTCCTGTGGTTGAGAACTATCCTGTGAAATGTACTTATAAAAAATCCCCAAGAATACCCAACAATTTATTGTTGGGATGAATTGGGGTCAAACTTTTTGAATTCTACATATAACTATTACTCTGCAGTGAAATCACCGATCTTTGTTTGACCAATGTGATC
>Ga0209777_10008025_pt1 | contig 11623 bp, 15 predicted proteins | sample FrelakmetHBP12HB_FD_187147 | JGI IMG/M metagenome (GOLD analysis project Ga0209777, IMG submission 187147) | Freshwater lake sediment microbial communities from the University of Notre Dame, USA, for methane emissions studies -HBP12 HB (SPAdes)... | ecosystem: Environmental > Aquatic >...
TCCGATCTTGAGGCGGCCTGTACCATGCCGCTAACAAGAGTGTCTCCCGGCACGCAGTTGAACCCGCGCCAGCCTGTCGGCGGATTCCACAGCGCCCATAGCCAATGCTCGCAGGGCGCGCGCGTGCCGTCCATCTGCTCGTGTGAATCTCGGACGCGCAAGTCCCCTGCCGTGACGTACTCCCAGCCCTTGATGTAGGGGTTGGCGTCGTCCGCAGCCCGGCCTGCCCCGTTGTACGCCTTGCTGATTTCCGTCCGGGCCAGTGTCTCCAGCAGCCAGGGCTTGTCTGCGTCCACCCCGGCGGCCTCGAATGCTTCGCGCATCCGTGCCACGCCGCCCTTGACGTGCGTGCCCGATGCGATGATGTCACCGACCGCGGCCTGCAGCTTCTCTTCCAGCACGTCGCTGGCGTTGCGGAGCACCGTGTACGCATCGCTGCCGAACTGGACTTTTAGCGCGCGGAGTTCGTCCGGCTTCACCAACATCTTGTTGATGTAGCCCTCGATCGCATCGTCATAGCGCCCCATGGAACGCTTGCCCTTGGCGCGCTCGTGGGCCTGCCACTGGAGAAGGCTGCGGTAACGGCCCTTGAGGTATGCCAGGAGCTTTGCGTCCGCCAGCACGGGCGCGAATGCCTGAATATGGTGCCACAGCACGGCCTTGAGGTCCGCAACGCTGCCGCGGCGGTCCAGCCATGCCTTGAGCGGGATGCGCTTGAGGTTTCCGCAGACGGCGCCCGCTGCGTTCACAGCCACGCGGGCCACGGCGTTCTGATCGTTCTGCTGTAGGCTGGCGAGTTGCCGGCGGCGCGCGAGAGGACGCATATCTATACGCTCCACTGCCGCCCATCCGGAGCGCGTGGGTGGTCAGACTCGTTGAAGCCAGACAGGCCCATGCGCCCATACGTCTCGCGGGCCATGGCGAGCGCGGCGGCCGGCGGTTCTCCAGCAGCAGGCGGCTGCACGTCACCAGGCCCGATGTCGGCGGCCTCATCCTTCGTCGGAAGTCCGGCATCTTCAAGAAGCTGCGCCATGTCCACGGCCTTCAAGAGAAGGTCAATGTTCGTCGGCTCAACAAGAAGCTGCTGCACGAAGGCGCGGTAGAACGCCTGCTGTTCTGTCGAGAGCGCAATGGGCTTGACGCGCACTGTGCCCTTGGCGGCGGGGCCGAAGTTGAGCGCGAGCACGCGGTCCACGAGCTGCTGGTTCCACGTGGCGAGCATGTCTTCCAGGACGAAGCCCCCGACCTGCGAGGCGATGTCCCCATGCGATTCCGAGTCGGCCCGGCTCCCGCCAGACTGTGCTTCCGTGGCGGCACGTTCAGGCACGAGCCAAGCGCGCATCATCAACTGGTCCAGGTACGTCAGGATCGTCTTGAACTCTTCGCCGTGCGAGTCCTTCGATTCCAGGAAGGAAATGTGCCAGGCACGCAGGTCGGCCGGCTTGATCCCGTTGCGAAGCGCGGTCTCAATGGTCACGTTGTTCAGGAACGCGCCCGGCATGGCAATCGCCCGCGCGTCGCTCAGGGCCTCGACAAGCTGGCGCGCGATGTCGAAGTGTGACCGGCGCGCACCACTCGCGTCTATCGTCTCGCCGTCAGGGTACTCCACGATGGGCACTGCGCCCGCAACGCGCTTCATGTACGATGACAGCCGCCCCATCGCGTCCTTCCACATCTGCCAGGCCGTCTCCCGGCAGTTCTCATGGCGGCTGCGGCCATAGAGGTTACCGGGCTTGGCGTTGTAGCTGTACAGCAAGCACTTCTCGGGTCCGAGCTTGATCTCGGATTGCTTCAGGCCGGCGAAGTTGCCGTGCGCCTCGTCAACCATGATGTCGGTGAGATCCGCAGCGAGTGGCTTCAGGCGTTCCGGCGTCCAGAGGCCGCCCGCATCTTGCCAGACTATTTCCCAGCCCTGGAAGCCGTAGTCGAGCGCTTGACAGGCCCATGACAGCCATTCCGGCCAGAGGTCATTGGCGAGTTTGGACAGCAGGTCTTCGGCGCCTTCGGGGGCATCGTCGTCAGCCTCGACCTGCCACTTGGCGGCCCGGCATGGTGCGGTAGCGATGATGCGCGCAAGCGCTAGCGTGGGGTTGCGCGACATTTCGTCATAGGTCTTGAACGTGCCCGGGCTGGGCTTCGTCCTGTCCGCGCTATCGCTGTTGTATATGAGCACCTGCAGGGCGCGGGGCAAGCCCTGTCCCTGCTGCGGAATCTGGCGCTCTGTGACTTCCCCAGGTTTCGGAGTCTTTACGGCATCATCGTCCATCGGCTGCTCCCTGCCACTACTTTACCCCGTCTTGCGCTTCGGCCTGATGGCGTTCAAGCCTCTCCACGCGCGCACGCAATAACTCAATCTCCGTTGTCGGGCGCGGTGGTGCTGGCGCAGGGGCTCGCTGTTCATCGGCAAGCCATAGCCCGAAGAGTATAATCCCAAGCACAAACACGATAAACGCGCAAAGCCCAAGATCGAAGCTCTCTAAGCGCACGCGGTCGTCCATCGTCAGACCCTCCAGCCGCCAACACCGTACAGCGTTTTCTTGCGATGGCAAGCCTAAACCGTGATGCGCGGCGCCGACAGATTCATGCGCTCGGCAGACTCGATGCCCGTGCCGAAGCTCCACTGGCCGCGGTTTGCCTGGAACGCCCCGCGCCAAAGCGGACGCAGGAAGGTAATGGCGTACCCCGCGGCACTCACACTGTGCGACAGCTTCGCCTCGTGCTTGTCTTCCAACCCTTGCGCATCCGGCTTCATCTTGCGCAAGTCTTCCAGCAGGCGCACACAGCGCGGGTGAATCTTCACGTGCACCTTGTCTTCCACGTCGCACAGCGCCTCGTTGACCGTGTTGATCCTGTCAATCACTGGTGGGTTTGTCGCGGGAATCCGCATCCTGTGTGGGATGTCGCGAAGGGCGCGACGCATCATGTCGTAGCATGAATCGCCGCTGCCGGCCCATTGGCTGCCCCCCGTGGCGTCACCAAAGATGTGCACTTCCTTGCCTGCCGCAGCGCCAGAGAACCGCAGACACCCGCTGTCCCGCCGCCAGCGGGCGAACCGCTCGCAGGCCCCGCGCACGTCCAGGCGCTCCTCATAGATTTCATCCAGGAAGTAGAAGGTGTCGGCTTCTGCGTCGTACTGGAAAATCTCCACGTGGTTGCCGGGCGAGATGTTGAAATCCCAGCACAGCATGATGGGCAGGTCGTGGCGCAAGGTCATGCCCGCGTCTTCGTTAGCTGCCGTGAACCGCTTGTAGAGCCGGTCGCTGCCGAGTTCCGGGCGCTGCTGGTAGAGTGCGGCCCACACCGCGGCGCCGGCCGCCTTGCGTTCGTGCAGGAGCGCGTCCCTGTCGAAGCGTTCCGGCCAGAGGGCGTCCCCGGGGGCGCGGCCGAGCGGGTCGTTCTCTTCCGCCAGTGCAGGCAGGCGTATCACCGTCCACTCGCCAGGGTTCTCCTGTTGTAGCCAGGCGCATATGTCATCGTCAGCCCAGCGCGTCATGGCAACGATCACCGTTGCGCCCGGCTCCTTGCGCGTGAAGAGCGTTGAGCGCCACCAGTCTCGCAGGCCCATCGTGTTAGCATAGGAGTGTGCGTCCTGCCAGTTCTTAATGAGGTCGTCGCACAGAATCAACTCTGCCCCGAAGCCCGACACGGCGCCCCCGACTCCTGCAACCATCATGCCGCCGCCATTCGGCGTGTTCCATCGTCCCGCGGCCTTGCTGTCTTCGCGCAGTGCTGTGGCAAGCAGTGGGTTCGTCATGAACTCGTTGCGGACGCGCCGTCCCCACTCGGTTGCGATCTCTTCACCGTAGGCAGCCAAGATCACGCGGCGATCCGGGAACGTGTTGAGGAACCACACTGGCAGCCAGTACGACATGAAAAAACTCTTGCCGTGCCGGACTGGCATATTGAGAATGAGGCGGGCGCCGCCCTGCATGATGGCCGCGGTCACCCTGTCCCCGATGTACTCCAGGTGGCGAGCCATCTCCCATTTGCCGCCGCTGGCTCGCACGGCGAAGGTGTGGGGGGCAAAGCGCCACGCCTCAACGGCAAGGTCAAGCGGGTGTAGGTTCGGAACCGTTGCCGCTGTGTCCGTTGCCGTCGTGGTGACCGTTTCCGCCATGCCCGTTTCCCCCGGACTGTGCCGGCGCGGGAAGCGCGGGCTTGACCGACAACTTCGCGAGTGCCAGCAGGTGCTCCCGGGCCGCAGGTTCCTGCATCATGGCCATCATGCGCGCGCGCCAAGGCTCTTCGTCAATCTGCACCTGCACCTTCTGCGGCAGCAGCCCGAATCCCTGCTCCAGCAGAATCTTGAGAGCCGACATATCGCCCGCGAGCGCGTACAGGATCGTGCGCTCGATCAGCGCCTGGAAGACAGGCAGGTCTTTGTACGGAGCGGTGGCCGCAAGGTCCGGCTTGTGGTGCTTGAGGATTTCGCTGCACTGTGCGGAGAAGCTGTGGCGTATCCAGGTTTCGGGCGTCCAGTTGTTCGGACCAGTGCCGCGCGGGTTACCGCTCTGGCCTGGCTTCCACTGGTAGGGCGCAATCGCTGCGAGTTTCCTTGCGCCCAAGGTATCCGGCGCTGCTGCTTCCATGCCCTTACTTTACCCGACGCGCACGGCGTGTGCTCAACATGTGCGCCCACCTTCCGCCGCGGGTGCCGGCGCGCAAGCATTGCGAATCTCTGGAGAGTCCTTGCCCAGAATGCGCGCTACGGCAAGGACGTTCTCGGCAGACCACAACCGGCGCCCGCCGATGTTCGGGACGTGCACTTTGCGGGCTCGAACGGGGTTGATGACGCGATACTCCGGTGTCTGCAGAAGTTCACACACTTGACCTGTGCTGAAAGGGAATTGCATTCCCATAGTCGGCGTCTCCTCACGTTGTTGTAGCAACCGGCACTGGGCAAAAAAGGGGCGGCCGATGCCGCGCCCATCTTTTGTCCTGCTACCTCTACTTTACCCATTGGCCGCCGCGATCCTTGACGATTAGCCCTACAGGCGGCTATCGAGTGCAAGGCATCTCTACAGGCTTACTACCCGATTTGCGGTACTCCCACGCTCTCGTCGTCTTCAGCCCTGCAATCAGAAAGAGCAGGAAGTCCTGCTCGAAGCGCGCTTGCTCAAGAATCCTGCGCCCATTCTTGAGATCCTTGCAGGATGGCGTCGGGTCGTCCTCCGGATGCGTATGCCAGTCTCCGAGGTAGATGCGCGTCTGCCCTGATTCACGCCATGCGGTCGTTACCCGCTCCTGGGCTGGCTTCCTGGCGCGCCAAAAGAAGAATCGGCTGCGCCGGTCATGGGCGCAGGGGATCGTCGCCTCATCAACCATGACATCATTGCTGTTAACGATAAGACGGCCAAGCAGCATGCCGCCGCCCTCGTCAGCCCGGTCATCGCTCTGTACGTAACAGGCGATGGCGGTCGCTGCCGAGTCAACGATCTCGACAATCCCGCCATTATGCCTGCGAAACCGGACGGCCGTCATTGGTGGCATGCTGGGCAGTCTCTCTTTGCGAAATCGGTACACTCCAACATCTGGTGCCCTCGAAACAATGCCACGCGGCGAGAGAGCCTTTCCGGGACCGCAAACATGCGTCCCAACTGGCGGATGACGAGCGTATCCGCTGCCACGCGGCGCGCAAGTGGTTTCTGCGCATCGCGACGGCGAACGGCTGCCACGGTCGCGGCCGCGGCCGGTGTTGACACGTTCTGAGCCTGCTGTGGCGTGCTGTTCATCGGCCTTTTCCTCCACTAAAGATCGCGTCCATCTCTACGGGCGTGAAGTGTCGCGGGTGTTCGCTGTTCGTTTTCGGCGGGAGCGGGACGGCCATAGCCGGAACGCTGTCCGCCGCTTTACTTGCTGCTGCAAGCAAGGGTCTCTGAGTGCCCTGTTTCCCTATGAGATTCTTGCACACCGAAGGGTCTCTCAGTGCCCCATTCAGCAGGGAAATCCCAACAGCTTTTCCCGCGTAGGTGCCATCGGGTTTCTTGACGGCTCGGACACGGCAGCGCGTTTCGCTTGGCAGTTCCTTGGCAGTTCGTTGGGCATTTCTGCCCGGTCGTCTGTGCCTGTCTTGACCGCTACGGCAGCCTCGGGGACCGCCGGCGCCGGGGTCAATTCGGGTAGGTTGGCGGGACGAGTGGCTCGCGTCGCTCATGGAGTGACCGGCCGCCTACCAGTTCCCTGAAGAGGCGCTCCAAATCCTGTTTGGGCGAGACAACCTTGAGGGAGCGTGGCGGCGTCAGGATCAGGTCGTTGGCCCGCGTAGCGATGAACTGCTTGAGGTCGTCCAGACTGCGCAGGGCAGCAGCGTCTTTGCGCAGGCGGGCCTCGATAGCGGCCTTTGCTGCGTTCAACCTCGGCCCGTCAACGTTCTCCCTTCCGAAGATGCGCTGGGAACGGTTGTTATTGGCGGATGTACGCGCTGCAAGGAAGCCGGCGTCCGGGCAGAGCAGTACGACGCCGACGTTGACGGTCTCAAGACGTGACAAGTCGGGGCAGAACTGAATCAGCGAATAGTAACCACGCATGACGCTCATGTGGTTCCCCCTTTCGCGGGGCGGTTGTCGAACAGGTTTTCAGGCCAGCACAAGTGCCCCAACCGCTGGACAAGGGTATCGGCCAGGAAACTGGCGCGACGCAGGATGAACTCCGTCCATGCCGACTGCACGGCGCCGTTGACCTGCCGCCAGTGCGTTAGCGGGGAGGGCCTAAGATGCCGTGGTGGACGGTTCGCCCAGAATCCATTTGTCGGCGTCCGCTCTTGACCGGGCGACCCACTCCGCCCAGTCCTCATTCTCGCGAAGCTCTTCGTCGGTAGGCTGCAATGCAGCCAGATTCCGAGGAAGCTCCCCATCCCTTCGACCTTGCTCATCGACGGGGACTTCGCTCTTTGCACCAAGAGATTCAGGCGTATCAGGTTGCATGTGCTGCCCCTTCAACTCGTGCCGGATCTCTCCCCCACGGTTTGGCCAAAAGTCTGAACATTTGTTACGCCTTCAAAAGTACCTTTACCACTTTTCGGCTTCTTGGTCAATGGCGCTAAAGCAAAAAAACGCCTCATGTCTGATCAGCAACAACCGCGCCATCCGCAGGAATGTTGTAGGCGTCCAGCCTTCAGCCATCTGCATTCCTCAAACTCACGTGTTGACAATTGTGAAAACCGCTGTCTACTTATGGGTGCAGGACTGAACCCGTCCTTGGCGGCGGATGTAAGCCCTGCTCAAACCCCAACCTCGGTTGGGGTTTTCTATGGGACGATGATGCCCTCCGCATTTTTCCGGCACGCTTCACGCACGAGGATCGGGCCAAGCAGGTTGAACGCCTGCTTGACTGGAAATCCCGTGCCTTCCGGTGGTCTATCCCTATCTCGTCACGACCGGAACCCACACACCGCGGCGCACACGTAGCACGCGGCCCTGTGCCACGAGCTTGCCGAGCACGTCGGTTACGTGGTGCGGGGCAAGCTTCAACTTCCCGGCTATTGCGGTCGCCGTAGGGCACTTCTGGTTAGTCTTCCACCCGTCCACCAGGGCGCAGAATATGGCCTCGTCGGTTGCCAGCCCCGCGTTCGTTGGCACCCCAAGCGCCCGCAACTGCGCCTCAAGGTCCGTCATGCCACCGTCAGGCCCACTCCCTGAGCCTTGCTTTCGATTATCAGTTCCTTTGCGCACGGTCTGTACCTCGCTCTCGTTGCGCCAAGTGTTGCAGGCGCGTAGCCCCTTTCCTCTCCGTATCCAGTCACGTCTTCGCGGTACGTCTTGAGGTAACTTCCCGTTATCATCACGCCGCACACGTGCTGTTGCAGGAACGTGCCTGTTGGGTCTGTCTCTAGGCGCACGAGCGGCTTTGCCAGGGCCTCGTGCACGTGCCCCACCATGACCAAATCCGCCAGCACCATTTGCGCCAGCCGTAGCGCCATGTTGAGTTTGCCGCCCGTCGTGATTGCGCCGCCCGAGCCGTGGTGCTGGAAGCAACGCAGCCGCGTCTGGCCCGGCCTGCCCACGCTGCCGGGCTTCGTGACCATGACCACGATAGGCTTCGGAATGTCGCGCCGGCGCTCGAACCACAGATCAACCCAGCCAGAATAGCGCAGCGACGGCACTCCCAGCGCCTTGCAGAGCGTCTCGTGGATGCACGCCTGAGCATTGGCCCGGAAATACTTCGTCTCGTGGTTGCCGTAGCCCGCGCCGATGCACCGCGCCTTGATGGGTTCAAGCATGGCGACGATCTTCTCCGTCAACAATTTGCCCAGCCGCGCAAGGTCACGCACCTTCAGGGCCTCGTCCACGCATTCGGGATCGAAGCGTTTGTCCCCCGGCGCTATCCAATCGCAGTAGTCGCCAAGCAACGACCAGAGCGAATACGGGTCGCGCCGTATTTCGTCCAGGTCTGCCGCGAGAAAGTCCTTGGCGCACGACACGTTGCCGTAGTGAATGTCGGCAATCGGCCATATGCGAAACTCGGGGTCTTTGTGCGGGTATAGCACGAGCCGCGCGCCGCTACTTTCCATGTTGCCCTTTCCGCGCCTTGCCAGCCGGCACACGTCCGCTCCCATTGCACTTTTCGCACACGCTCACGCTGAACAGGTCGCCGGGTCCGCACAGCCCCGCGATTGCGAATCCTCGCAGGTAGAGCGACTCGTGCCGCCCGGTCCCGTTGCACGCTGGGCACGGAAGCTGTTTTGCGGGCGACGAGCAGGCGGGGTCATGGGAGCCGACCGGGACTCGAACCCGGCTCGCGGGGCTACCCCCCCCGCATCCTATCCGTGTTTCTGCGCATCGAACTAGACCATCGGCCCTACCCGCCCGCTTCGTCGCACGTCTCATTGCGATGCCTCCGCAAAGGCGACGGGGTCGGAGAATAGTGTCTTGGCGTCCATCTCCGATTCCGCGCGCGTGAGGTTCTTGACCGCCTGCCTGTAGTAGCTGTCCTTGAGTTCCACGCCGACGAATCGCCGCCCCGCCCTGATCGCCTCGTGCCCCTCGCTGCCAATGCCGGCGAACGGCGATAGCACCACGTCCCCTGGATTGCTCCAGAGTTGTACGCAGCGGCGAATCACCTCCAGTTGCAGCGGGCAGATGTGCCGTTCATCGTTGTCCTCGCGTGCCGATGTGCGCTGCAACGTATCGCTGGCGTTGATGTCCATCCACACGGGGCTGGCATAGTTCTGCCAGTTGTGGCGCTTGTCCCATCCATCGGGGCATTTGTCGGATGCCAGCGGCATTTCGTTGGGCGTGCGCTTCAGGCGCGCCTTATTCTCGCCCGGCTTGCGAAATGTTCGCACCTCGTCCGGGATTCCCTGCCGCGCCATGCTGGAATCTTTCTGCACCTGCTTGTAGAGCAGGCCAAGCGCCTTCGTGCGCTGCATCGCGGTAACGGGGTTTTTCCAGATGATAACCTTGGAATGGTAAATGAAGCCGGCCGCGCACATGCTGCGCGTCACCAATCCAGGAAAGTCTCGCAACCCGATATGGCCGTTGTGCTGGATGCTCGTTGGAAGGTCCATCAAGTGCACGCTGCACAGCCTGCCGGTTTGTAGAACGCGAAACAGTCCTGCCGCGACATATCCGAAGTGCTCTGCGAATTCGTCATCGCCACGGCAGTTTCCGATGTCGCGCACGCTATCCGAGTACGTGTAGAGCGCACTGAACGGCGGGCTGAAGATCGAGAAGCCGGCGCTTTCCGGTTCCAGGGCAGCCAGTTCTTCGCAGGCGTCGCCGCGAATCAGCGTCCACGCCGCACCGGCCTGCACGTCCCGCTCTTCCGCTACTGCGTCTCGCATGTCAATGCCTCCCGCATTTGCGTATGTGCCGCCATCTTGTCCATCAGCGCACGAAACACGTTGTACTCCAGATCGGCCATGACCCAATGAGCCGTGACGGGCCGCGTTTGTCCGAACCGATGAAACCGCTTGATCGCTTGGTACGCCGCCTCATAGCTGTAGTTCGGTCCTACGAAAACCGTCCGGTTGCAGTGTTGCCAGTTCAGGCCGAAGCCGGTAATCTTCTGCTTCGTGACCAGCTTCTTGAGTTGCCCCGTCGTAAAGGCCCACAACAACTCTTCCTTTCGCTCCAGGGAATCCGCGCCGCAGATTTGCTCCGACCCGTCCAGCGCGTCAGCCATGGCATCGGCCTCGTCGTTCAGGTCGCACCACGCCACGCACGGAGAATCGCCAGACGCAATCTCAGCCGCCACGTCAACCCGGGAGCCGACGCTCCGGCGCTTCACGTTGCGCTGTTCACTGAGTGTTTCCGCCGGCATGTCAAAGAGAAGCCCGACTGTCTGGGCATCGCAGTGAACAATGTGTTTTTCTATGTGCAGCGGTGGCAACGAAAAGCCTGCGTCGCTGAACGCGGGATTAAGTTCGCTCGGCTTGCTATATGTCGTACTCCATGTCGCCACCCAATCCCAAAACGCCTTCTGCGCGTGACCTTTCAGCCGCCAGTCCGCCGTCGCCCCGCCGTCGTGCACAAAGAACATAGAGAGCATTGCGCTGCGCCGCATCACCCCGAAGAACTCGGCATGATTCCCGATTTCGGCAAAGTCGTTTGGCGCCGGCGTTGCGCTGCACGCGAGTTTATACGGCGTCTGTGCGAATGCGTCTATGAGCGCATTGCGCGTCTTGCCGCTCTCGTGTTTCAGGATACTGCTTTCGTCTAGGATGAGGCCCGCAAAGTGACCGGCGTGAAACTTGTCGAGCCTGTCATAGTTCGTGATGTTCACGCCATCGGTTACGTCGTCCTGTGACTTGCAGACGCGCGCCTCGTATCCGAACTCTGCCGCCATGCGCTGCGTTTGCAGGGCAACGCAGAGAGGCGACAGAATCAACACGGGGCCGTACCGCGCGGCAACTTGGGCGCCCCATTCCAGTTCATCGAGGGTCTTCCCAAGGCCGCAATCGGCGAAGATGGCATACCGCCCGGCGCGTAAGGCGCGTTCCGTAACAAGGCGCTGGTCGGGCCGGAGGCGTGCATTCATGGCGCCCGGTTCAAATCCAGACGGGCGCGTTGCCCACATCTTCCGCCGCAAGAATTCCGCGTACTCGCTCACGCTGGCCGCCTCCCGTCCAGGGCCATGAGCGCGCGTACCGCCATGGCCGATATGTGATCGTCACCATCTGGCGGGACGACTTCCTCTGCGATGCCCAGCGCGGTCATGCCGTGACGCGCGCCTTTGAGCAGGTGTTCAAGCAGCGGCTCGGCGCGGTAGCTCCACGGCGGATGCTTGCTGGCACCGATGGGCAGCACGGCGCGAATCGCAGCGGCGGCCACGCATTCCAGCGTCTCCTGCATCCCGTCTTCGTCGGGTAACGAGTCCGGTTCCATCGCCTCCACCTGGATGTCGTGCGCGCTTGCCCAGTCCAGTTCCCGCTGAATACCAACCGATTCCCGCCAGCCGTCCAGCATGAGCACCATCAGCCGAAGCGGCTCAAGGCGAGCGTCTGCCAAGGCGGCGGCAATCGCTAAGTCTTGAGATAGCCACACGTCACCGTCGAGAGCATCAACGCCGCCATGGACCGCGATGGAGTGGCTATGCGCGATGGGGCAGAAAACGGTGTCCCCCTCGGCAATCAACTCGGCCGCCGCGCGACAAGCCGCGCGGAATCGCATCTCGCGCACGGCCG
>Ga0209777_10008026_pt1 | contig 11621 bp, 7 predicted proteins | sample FrelakmetHBP12HB_FD_187147 | JGI IMG/M metagenome (GOLD analysis project Ga0209777, IMG submission 187147) | Freshwater lake sediment microbial communities from the University of Notre Dame, USA, for methane emissions studies -HBP12 HB (SPAdes)... | ecosystem: Environmental > Aquatic >...
CGCAGATCACGATCAGGCCGATAGTCCACGCGAGCATCGAGCCGGCGGATAGCTCGAATACAGAAAGTAACAGCAGCAGCCCGCCCGCCGCGACCCCGAGCCCGGCGATAGCGCGCATCACCCTGGGCGCCTTGACCTCACCGACGGGGTGTGCTTTCTCCATCACATAACCGGCCTTTTGTATGGACGAGGCGATGGCATTCACATATCTCGCGTTGTCCCCTAGAATATCACTCGAGGCCGTCGAGAACATGCGGACGTAGCACATTCGCACTCCACGCTCCCTGACGGCCTTGCCGAACCTGTCGATTATCTCCGCCTTACTGAGTTTCGGCATCTCGTCGCCGGCTATGCTATGAACGACGATTGTGTTGTCGGTAGTCTTGCTCGCAAGTTTCTCGTCGCCTTTCTGCTTGGAAAACTCCACCCGGCCCACATAAAGCCCGGCGTTGTTGAAGGACACGGCAGCCTCGTCTATTGCGTCCGAAAAACCTAGAACTTGATCTCCCGAGAAGATAACGGTTTGGATGCCCTCCGACCTAATGTCCCTGAGCTTGGCGTCAATCGCCTCCGGGGTGGCCCCGGGGTAGTTCGTAAGACGGGCGACTGGCAGAAGACCGGCCTGCTGAGTCTCTAGGATGGCGTCACCGGGGAGGCCGACGGGGAGTTCTTCGAGGTACTTGGCCGGAGTCCTGCCCCAGACCCTGAGCGTGCTCGGGACGCGGCGGGCGATGTCGCGGGGCGGCGGGGACAGAGTGATCCGCGTGTGCGGCAGGTCCATGCGCAGGTTCGCCGCGATTCGACCGGCATCGTCACGGATGCCGTAGTTGCCGTCGCCGATGATCACATTGCCGGTCTTGATGGCATCGCCGAACGTCTCCTCGGTGATCGCCACGCTGGTTGCCCCGGCGTCCTTGAAGCGCTTCATGACCTCCGAAGGGTCCATGCCGGTCGCGGCCGCTACCTGCCCGATCTCATCGTAGTCCAGCACTATCTCGACAGCCATGTTTCTAGATTCGACGCGATACCTCTGCGCGGCTACATACAGCGCCCCGCACAACCCGATCAATAACAATGCAAAAACCAGTGTTTGTCTGTTCATGATGTTCTCGTCCTCAGTCAGTTTGCCTTGCCAGAAAACAATACGCGCACGGCACCCCAGCCGTTCCTGCTACGTAATTCACGGTTGGTCGTTTGAATACGTCATGCTGAACTCGATTCAGCATCCACTCTGCGAAGGGATGGACCCTGAAACGAGTTCAGGGTGACGTGATGCAAGCCTGCTGCCGTGAATTGCTTACTCTTCCCATCGCGAAAGCCTGCCTCTGGGCCTGCTGTAGCCCTGCTGTCTTTTTGCCGCGCTCCAGCCGCCGAGCAACACGATCAACACCATTCCCGCAACAAACCCGCCGATGTGCGCCCAATACGCGACCCCTCCGCCGACCGTCGTGTAGCTGCCCAGCACGCCGGTTACCTGCCCGATGAACCACAGCGCAAGGAAGAACACAGCCGGGACCTCGATGACCTCGATGAAGAAGTATATCCAGATAAGTGTGCGCACCCTGTTACCGGGGAACAGCAGCAGATACGCTCCCAGCACGCCGGCTATCGCGCCGCTGGCCCCGACGGTCGGAATAACACTGCTCGGGTCGCTCATTATATGTGCCAAAGCAGCCGCCACACCGCAGGCAATGTAGAAAATCGCGAACTTGAAATGCCCGAGCACGGCTTCGATGTTGTCCCCGAATATGTACAGGAACCACATATTGCCCACGATGTGCAGCAGGCCCGCGTGCATGAACATAGAAGTGAATATCGTCAGCCACTGCGGGTGGGGTCCGATTCCGGGAAGCGGGTCAGATATTTGCAGCCCAAACGGAGTGGCCGACACCTCCCTGCGCACGTCGTGGATTACCGACCAAGGCACCATCGACCAGAACCCAATAGCCGGCACGCGCAGCGTATCCGCCAGAAACACAAGCACATTCAATGCAATAAGTATATAAGTCACATAAGGGACTTCGCGGTTTTCGTTTTCGTCGGATAGCGGAATCATCTGGCAGCGGTCTCCACGCCCAAATTGGCTGCGTCAATTCTATCACAATATGGCCTGTGGGTGGTATTGTTGATAGGTCCTAGGGCTCAGGTCTTAGGGCCTAGTGAAGGGAGGTTTTGCAAATGATCGATCCTCGAATGAAGAAGCTGGCTGATCTGCTCGTTGGATATTCGACCAAGGTGAAGCCGGGTGAGCGGGTGCTCATAGACGCCTATGATGTGCCCGCCGAGATGACGGCGCTGCTGATTGAACGCGTGGTGGAGGCGGGCGGGCTGCCGTTTGCCGATATCCATCAGGCCAGTATTCGTCGAGCGCTGTGGATGAACGCCACCCAGGAACAGATGACCGTCCAGTGCAAGCGCGACCTCGAGTTCATGAAGGAAATCCAGTGCTACATCGCTCTGCGCGGAGGTCACAACATCACCGAGATGTCCGACGTGCCGGACGAGAGAATGAAGATTGTCCAGCAGTTTTGGACCAAACCGGTCCTGGATCAGCGCGTGAACCATACGCGGTGGGTTGTGATCCGCTGGCCGACGCGTTCGATGGCACAGCAGGCCGGGATGAGCACGGAGAAGTTCGAGGACTTCTTCTTCGACGTTTGCACGCTCGACTACGCCCGCATGGCCGAGGCCGAAAAGCCCCTCAAAGAGAGAATGGAGCGCACGGACAGAGTGCGAGTAGTCGGGCCGCGCGATACCGACATAGAGTTCTCCATTAAGGGCATTCCCGCGATTCCGTGCGTTGGTGACCGCAACATCCCCGACGGGGAGTGCTTCACCGCGCCCGTGCGAGACAGCGTGAACGGCGTCATACACTACAACGCGGGCACGATCTACAACGGCAAGCCGTTCGATGACATCAGGCTGGTTTTCAAGGACGGCAGGGCTGTCGAGGCGACCGGCTCGGACAGCAAGGGCCTGAACGAGATTCTCGACAGCGACGAGGGAGCCCGGCATATCGGCGAGTTCTCGCTTGGCTTCAATCCCCATATCCATCACGCCATGCGTGATATTCTTTTCGATGAGAAGATCTCCGGCTCGCTGCATTTCACCCCTGGACAGGCTTACGAGATGGCGGACAACGGCAATCGGTCCAAGATTCACTGGGACATGGTGCTTATCCAGACGCCCGAATATGGCGGCGGGGAGATATGGTTCGATGGTGAGTTGATTCGCAAGGACGGCCGGTTCGTGCCCGAAGACCTTCAGGGACTGAATCCGGAGAATCTAATATAGGGGTTGGGGGATTGGGGGATAGGGGTTGGGGAAGGGAATGCTCCTTCTAACCCTTATCCCAAACTTGCTGATGATGGGCGCGCAGTTCCCTGACGTCACCGGCCCGACAGTCTATACTGTTTGCTTCGTGATAGACGGAGACTTCAGGGTCTGCCCGGCAGAAATCGTGGAGTAGCGCGAAGCGACACTATCAGCACGTACAAGATCGGACAAAGTCCCAGTGCCGAGCAAATTGAGGCCGCCTCACATACTGCGTCGATGGTTTCTGACATAGAATGCGACACAGCCGAGACTGAGCGCTAATGTAGCCATACTTGACGGTTCCGGCACGGGTTGCAGAAGAAATGCACGCTTCTGACCGTCCAGCAGTCCACTACCTACAATCTGCCCCTTGTCGTTGATGTCTCTGGCTACTTGGAGTTCCCAGCCGGTTCCAGGAGCGATGAGATCATTTAGATCAGTCATCAATCCATCCTGCCAGGATACTGCCCTCACGCTGTAGACAGTCTCCATCGCGCCAACTATCACATTGTGGTTGTTGATGGCATTGGCATTGGCGTTCTTGCCTTGCGAATCAAGCTCGGACATCTTGTCATCGAACCAGAGATACGCGCGTTGCCCTGGATCGTACGGGTCGGAGTAATCACCATTTTCAGACGCGCCTACAATGTAGCCGGCGGAGTTGATGTCCGTGGCGAAGCTTCTGTCTCCACCAAGTGTGCCGAGGTCGTGAATGCCAGTCCTTATGTCCCAGAAAAAGGCATGCTCTCGATTGTCTGCCCTCCGAGCATAGCCCACAACTGTGTCCCTATCGTTAACCGCCATTCCAATGCCCATTCTGCCACTCAGGCCTGACAGATCACCCAGATCGGTAACCTCGACTCCGCCATCCCAAAACATGGCGTGTGTAGCCGCGTCTTCGCCATTTTCGGTTGTGACATATGTGCCCAGGGTGCCGGCGACATGCCCTAAGTTGTTGATCCTCTGGCCGCTGACGTTCATGTATTCGCCCTGGGGTACTACTATGTCTGGCGCTGTTGGGCTCAGTATAACTCCTTGGCTCCAACCAGGTCCGTATTCATAGACAAGCACCTGGTTTTTGTCATTGACCGCGCTGGCCGAACATCCCCTTGCCAACGCTCGAATGCCGTGATCACTATCCCAGACGAACGCCTGAGACCCCGAGCTTCCCACAGCAACCCCGTTGTTATTAATGGCCGTGGCTATAGTGTCGTCGCCGGCGAGTGTGCCTAGATCTATAACGCTGTAGCTAGGCGAACACGAGCCGGACGCAGCCAGCATCACTGAAAGTGCGACTGATAGCAGCAGAAACTTTGTACGCAACATGATCAATCCTCCGTTGACGAACCCAGCCTGTTTCCCACAGGTGCCAGTATGATCGCTTGCAGCTGAGCCAGGATGAACCTCTGCAATTATCGTGCCACTCCGCTTGTCTGCCAGCCCGGACCGCTAGGAAGCATATTCCTGGCAATTCCACTGACGAGTGCGGGTCGTTTGGTCACAGGCTACTTCTGGTCCACCACTGGAAACTCAGTTATCCTGATATTCGTGCAGCCGTAGGGTATTAGAGTGAGTTCCTCCACCGGCCCGGTCGTCTCGACCGGGCTGATGGGGGTTTCATAAGCCCAGCCGTTTGCCAATCCCCAGCCCTCCAGTATTCGGCCTTTGACTTTGGCGGTGACCGGCGCGCCTTCGGGCGAGAAGGGGCAGTCGCCGACTTCGCACGTCTCGAAGGTTATGCTCTCGGACGGGTTGTTCTCGTTGACGATCAATGCATAGTTCCAGGGCGTGGTCGGGCGGACCTCCCAGTCGGCGTGAGGCAGTTCGCGGCAGGGCTGGTCGGCATTCACGCGGGTCCACTGTTCACCGATCTTCAGCGAATATACCAGCGGCCCGCGCTCGATGGAAATCGCCTTATTGTAGCGGCGGGTGGTTTTGACGGCCATCGGAAGCTTGAGGGTGATGACGGTCTCGCCTTCCCATTCGGACTCGATGACGTGAAACGCGCCGGGGGTCGGGCTGCCCACTTTGATTTCATCCATCGTCAGCTCGACGCCATGTGTCCACGCGGGAATGCGAAGCGCCAGCGCAAAACGCACCGGCAGGTCGGCTTTCACGGTGAACTTGAGGGTGTCGTCGAACGGGTAGTCGGTTTCAAGAGTCACGCTGACTGGGATTCCATTGACCTCGATATTCACCTCGCTTGGGGCATACGCGACCGCGGCCAGGCCGCCGTCCTCGGTGCGCATCCAGAGGTTCGCGGCGAACTTGGGCCAGCCCTGGTGCATATTGGACGTGCAGCAGCCAAAGTTGGGCTCCAGGCCATAGAGGTTAGAGTCCGGGCCGTTGGTGGTCCACATGTGATCGGGGTTAATGGCGCACTGGACCTGATTGACTTGCTGGTCATATTGATGACCCCACATGTCGGGCGAGAAAGTGGCCGGCCAGGCGTTGAACGCAATACGCTCCAGCCTGTCGCCGAAGGCCGGGTCCCCGAGGGTCGCCAGCAGGTGTTCGAGAGAATACATATACTCGGCGACCGCGCAAAGCTCGGTCCCCTGGATTGGGTTCTTGCCCGCGACGCACTCATCGCCGGTGAAAACGCCCGTGACCTGGCCATGGTAACGGTCGAGGGTATCGATCATTTTGGCCGCGAAGATCATATCCGAGACGTTTCCGGTCATCCTCGCGTATATAGGATAGGCCTTGAGGCACATCGCGAGGTTCACGACGTGCTTATCCCATCGCCACATACCCCGGCGCGGGGTGGGGACGGTGATGTCCTCGCTCGCGAAGAACTTCATCCAATCGAAGCCCTGCTTGCGATGCTTTTCGGCAAGATCGAGCAGCCAGGCTTCGCCGGTCTGTTCGTGGACGTAGTATATCGAGACCAGCGCCTCGAACCAGCGCATCATCCCCCAGCCGAAGAGCGGCCGGCGGTCCATGTGAGCCTCGCACATCCTGAGGCACTTCTCGACGGCCTCCAGCACGCTCTTGTCGCCGGTAGCCTCGTGATACTGGCAGAGCATTTTGTTCGCGAGAAAAACCGCCCAGATGTCGTAGTTCTCGGTGGCTTCGGGGTTGGTGACATTGGCCGAGCGGGGTCCCAGCCAGCCGTCTTCCCCCTGATGGGCGACGATGTATTCGACATACTTCTTCGCCTTGGCCTTGAGGGCGTCGTCGTCCAGGGTCCAGGCCAGCGGGATTAGGCCGTCCAGCCAATATGGCCCGCGTTCCCAGCCCTCGGCCGTGCCGCCGAACCACGCGCTGTCCTTGATATCCGGCCAGAACTCATCCAAGTGGCCGCTGAGGCCGTCGGCCTGTATTCGAAGCTGCCGCTTGAGCCATCCGGCGGGTCTTACCGTGCCGAGTGGGAGCATGGTGAATTTGTTGTTGTTTAGTCGCGCCATAATGTCTCTCTTCCAGGTTCTATTTACGGTGTTCAGTTTCGCAGGAAATGGGGCCGGATGTCAAGGCGGAAGGGAATAATCGCGAAAACCAGAAAGGAGCGAAAGGGCGAAAAGGGAGACACAGAGAGGGAGAGGCAGAAGCCCTCGCACGTGTCATTCCGAGCAGCCCTCGTACCTGTCATTCCGAGCGTCACAACCCTTGTCATTCCGAGCGTAGTCGAGGAATCTGCTTTTTCCCTTCTGCTGACGGCTGTAATCGAGCGGGAGGGCAAGGCTCCCGTCGAGCCGGGCTAAGGGTCTTTGAATCACTGAGACGCTGAAGTGGATGAAGCGAATGAACCTGCTATTCGTAGCCGGGATTGGGCGTCGGGCGCTGTGCGGCGGGTTACAAACCCGGAAAGAAGCGGTTGGCGATAACATATCCCGAACCAACAGAGTGCCGGGCGATCAACAGGAAGAAGAACCCTCCAGGTAGGGATACCTGGAGGGATAAAGTATAACTGATGGCCGACTGCTGACACCTGACAGCTCCCTAATACGCCTTCCCAAAAATCGCCTTCTCCTTCGCCGGCTTCCCGCAGTAAATGCACTTCCCCTCACCGCCGGGTTGGTCCATCGGGATGCAGCGGTTGGTGGCTTTGGTTTCGGACTTGATGGCGGCGTCGCAGTCGCCGCTGCCGCACCACCAGGCGAGAGCGAAGCCGTCATCGACGACGGTCTTGAACTGATCATACGTCTCGACCTCGTGGGTGTTGGCCTCACGGAAGGCGAGGGCCTTATCGAAGAGCGATTGCTGGATTTCGGCGAGCAGTTCGGGGATTCTCGCTTCGAGATCGGACCAGCCGACGAAGGTCTTGCCATCGCGGCCGGGGATGTCCCTGCGGGCCAGGACCACGCTTTGATTGGCGACATCCTTGGGGCCGATTTCCATTCGGATCGGCACGCCGCGCATTTCCCAGTCGTTGAACTTGAAACCAGGGGTGACCTCCGTGCGGTCGTCGAGCTTCACCCGGATGCCGGCGGCTTTGAGCTGGGCGAAGATGCGGTCGGCGGCTTGCATGGTCGCGGCCCGTTCTTCATCGGTCTTGGAAATCGGGACGATGATGACCTGGATGGGCGCGAGCCTCGGAGGCAGCACCAGGCCCTTGTCATCGCCGTGAGCCATGATTATCGCGCCAATCATGCGCGTGCTCACGCCCCATGATGTGGTCCACGCGTGCTGGAGTTCGTTGTTGGGATCGAGGAACTGGATATCGAACGCCTTGGCGAAGTTCTGGCCCATATAATGCGTCGTGCCGGACTGCAGGGCGCGCTTATCGCCCATCATGGCCTCGATTGTGTAGCTGTTGACCGCCCCCGCGAACCTCTCGGTGTCGCTCTTGCGTCCGGCGATCACGGGGATGGCGGCCTCGTTCTCGGCGAAATCGGTGTAGACGTCCAGAATACGCAGGGTTTCTTCGAGGGCTTCCTCGGAGGTCGCGTGCGCGGTGTGGCCCTCCTGCCAGAGGAACTCGGTGGTCCTCAGAAACAGCCGCGTGCGCATTTCCCAGCGGACGACGTTTGCCCACTGGTTGATGAGTATGGGCAGGTCGCGGTAGCTTTTCACCCACTGCGAATACATGTGGCCGATGACCGTCTCGGACGTCGGGCGGATGGCCAGCGGTTCCTCGAGTTTCTCGCCGCCGCCGATCGTGACGATCGCCAGTTCCGGGCTGAAGCCTTCGACGTGCTCGGCCTCTTTTTCAAAGAAGCTCATCGGGATAAACAGCGGGAAATACGCGTTCACGTGCCCGGTGTCTTTGAAGCGACGGTCCAGGGCCGCCTGGATGTTCTCCCAGAGCGCGTAGCCATAGGGTCTGATGACCATGCATCCGCGGACGGGAGCGTAGTCGGCAAGTTGGGCCATCTGGATAACGTCCGTATACCAGCGGCTATAGTCCTCGTTGCGAGGGGTTACGCATTCAGCCATTGTGTATTCACCTCAAATCTCATAGTCAACCAGGCAATTGTAGCATTTTAGAGGGGCGGTAGTCGAGGGGCGGCGGAAGGCAGAGAGAATTCAGTCTTGTGGGAATCATTACTCCGTTAGCGCTGAGTAGGCCGGGTTTGTCGGCCGTATCGAAGCGCGGTCACTGGGTTAACCGTCCTTCGATACGCCGCTACGCTGGCTACTCAGGACTAGCGCGGTTCTAGATTCCCGGAAGACTGAAATCTTACGGAAGGCAGAGGGCGGAAGGCCGGGAAGGGGGAAAGCATTCCACGATTAGGCGGAGGCTGCGGGAACTCCTGATTGTGGGGATTTGGTGGGTCTGTGGGTACAGCCGTTCCCGCGGCAGATTCTCGTGCGAAGGAAAAGCAGATCAACGCAAAAGCAGATTCCTCGACTGCGCTCGGAATGACATGCTTGGAGGTTTCGCTCGGAATGACATGTCATGGCTGTTCGGGTTCGGTCTTCTTGTGGCGTCGACGGCTGTATGTCCGGCGCTTCCTTGGCTGGCCTGACTCGGCGGGCTGAATGGGTTCGGCGGCAACCGGCGGAAGGTCCGCTGTGAAAGCATGCTCTTCGGTCGGACCGGCTGCCGGCCTGCGGCCATGCCTGCGCGAGCCTCGCTTTCTGGGTTGGGCCTCGGTGTCGTGCGCAGGGGACGCGTGCTCGATCGCCTGAGTGACCGGCGGCTCCACGGCAGCCGCGACTGGAACGCCTGCGTCCGCGGCCTGTGAAGGCTCGTGTTCGGGCCGACTGGATCGCCCGCGCCTGCCGCCTCTGGACCTGTGCCTGCGCGACTTGCCCGAGCTTTCACCGGGTTCGACAACCTCGGCCGCAGCCTCGGTTACACGAGGCTCCGGCTCGGATACGGGCTCCTGAACCTGCTGTTCGACGGCATCGGCGGCGCGCCTGCCCCTGCCACCCCTGCGCGAACGCCTTTTGCGGCCCTTGTGCGGTTCTTCCGGGGCCGCATGTTCTTCGATAGGCCGCGCTTCGATTTCGGCCTGGGGCTCGGGCTGGGTTTCGGCAGGCGGCGTTTCGGCTTCGGCGGCGCTTCCGGGGTGTCCCGCGCGACGTGAGCGGCGTCTCCTGGGCTTGCCCGCCTGCTCGGCGATTTCTTCGGGTCGTGCCGGCTCGGCGGCGACTTGCTGCACTTCGGCGGGCTGGGCCGCTTCGCCTGGGACCTGCTCGGCGGCCTCGGACCCACGGCGGCCGCGACCGCCTCTTCGGGAGTGCTTGCGGCGCGACTTGCCCGCGGAATCGGCGGTTTCTTCGGCGGCGATCCTGGGTTGGGCCTCGGGAACCGGTTCCACAGGCATATCCAGGGTGTCGGATTCGAGGATTTCGGTATCAAGAGGCGGCTCGTCACCCCGCTTGGACCGTGTGAGGCGCGTGGTGATCAGGTCGACGCGCCCGCGCCCGCGTTGCATGGCTTCACCGAGGATTTCCACGTGAGGTATCGGCGTCGGCTGCAGCGACTTATCGAAGGGGGCCTGTTTGGGAGGCCGCTCCACGCCTACCCGGACCGTGTGCGAACCCCCACTTAACGTCACGAACTGAGATGGGTGGCTCTTGCCGTCGACAGTGATCGATGAATCGGGCGGGCAGGGCGGGTAAACGTCCACTTTGATTCCCTGCGGCACTTCGGCTGAAATCACCAGCGCGCCGCGAATTACTTTCCATTGGACCGCCAAGGGCCCGACCTTGGTACCGACGGTGGCTTTCACCCACTTGAGGTCGGCGACGTGCGGCGACATTGAGAATCTATGGCTGCCGATCACGGGCTTGATCCCAACGAACTCGGCGATCAGGTCGCGCACGGGGCCCGCGGACCAGCCGTGGCACCGGCTGCCCTCGCCATTGAAGAACTCCCAGAACGTGCTCGCGCCCGCCTTGACCATATCGCCCCATTGCTTGCGAATGATGTGCAGAGCATCGACGTGCTTGTCACCCGCGCACAGGACCTCGATTAGATGGCCGGCGAAGTATGGGGTCTCGATCTCCGGGAAGGAGGAGTTGGTGAGAACGCGCAAAACGCCGGCCTTGCGATAATGATCGGGGATATCGAACAGAGCCGCGAGCACGTTTGTCTGGCGGCTGAACTTCTCGATCAACACGCCGTCGACCCGCGAGTCGGCATACATCCCCCGCTTCGGAGAATAGAGATACTTGTTGACGGCCAGCCTGAGCCGGGCCGCGGCTTGTTGGTAATCCTCTGCCCGGTCCTCACGGTCGATAACCGCCGATATCACGGCGGCCACACGAAGCGCGTGATAGAACAGGCTGTTGAGAGCGGTGGACTCGCCGTGGGTGTCGATCTCAGCCCAGTCTATGAACGGCCAGCCGGGTATGTCACACAGCAAGCCGTCGGAATCCGTGTGCCTTTGGAACCACGCCAGCAGCCTTTCAAGGTTCGGGTAGAGATCTCGCAGCAGCCCGGCGTCATCGGCGAAAGCGTAATAGTCCAGCAGCGAGAACACCCAGTACAGCGCGTAGTCCGGGACCAATTTGTCGCCGGCGCCGGGATACATGCCCAAGATCGCGCCGTCGTCCGATTGCTGGGACGCGATTTGCCTGAGGCCCTGTGCCAGAAGCTGCGTGTCATCGAACGCGTAGTAAGCCGATCTGGACTGGACTCGCGCGTCGCCCCACCACTGCGCTCGCTCGCGCCAGGGGCTGTCGATGTATGTGTCCTCCATGCACAGTCGGGCGGTGTCCGCCCCGATGCGCCAGATATCGTTGAGCAGGCCGTCGCTGCACTCGAAGCTTCCAGCGTGACGCACTGGATAGAGGGTTTGGTTGACGCGGACGTAATCCAGCGCGACTGACTTCGCGCACCGCCTGAACTCGATCTGCATATACCGAAACGCGCGCGGCTCGAAGCCCTGCCACTCCAGGCGGCCCTTCTT
>Ga0209777_10008027_pt1 | contig 11621 bp, 14 predicted proteins | sample FrelakmetHBP12HB_FD_187147 | JGI IMG/M metagenome (GOLD analysis project Ga0209777, IMG submission 187147) | Freshwater lake sediment microbial communities from the University of Notre Dame, USA, for methane emissions studies -HBP12 HB (SPAdes)... | ecosystem: Environmental > Aquatic >...
CTCCCGAGGAGATCTATCGGAAGATCGAGGCAGCGCCCACGGTGACTCTTGCGGGAGCCCAGCAACAACTTCCTGACACGGGCTCGTAATCATTTCCCTCGCGTTCTGGAAACATTTTCAATCCGGGATTGGGATCTTCATACGATTTGCGGAATCAGTGTGTTTTCGTTGTCCTGCTTCGTCAATCGTACCCCTAATAATCATATTCACGGCAAGCTTAAATAGAATCTGGGAAATGCAGCGACCGCAGGCATCACGGCCTCGTTCCAGGTCCCTCGCCAGTCTTTCTGGCAGAGGGCGGGAAGGGTGTCAAAATGTACGAGATAGTAAAGGCAGAGAAGCTCACGCCCGATGTCATCAGACTGGAGATCCGCGCGCCTCACATCGCGAAGAAGGCGAAGGCGGGCATGTTCATCATGGTGACACCGGACGAGCACGGCGAGAGGGTCCCGCTCACCATGGCGGACTTCTCGCCTGAGAAGGGGACTGTCACCATCGCAGCTCTCGAGGTCGGCAAGACCACGAAGCAGCTTGGCAAGATGAAGGCCGGGGACCAGATCTTCAGCCTCGTGGGCCCCCTGGGGCTGCCAACCCATCTGCAGAACTATGGCAGCGTCGTGAGCATCGGCGGCGGCATCGGCCTCGCACTGATGTACCCAGTTGTGCGCGCGTTCAAGCAGGCAGGCAATCACACCATCAACATCATAGGCGCGAGGAACGAGAAGCTCCTGATGTACGAGAAGGAGATCCAGGCCGTCAGCGACGAGTTCTACGTTTGCACCGATGATGGCTCGAAAGGTCACCACGGGTTCGTGAGCGACATCCTGAAGAAGTTCATCGCCGAGAACAAGAAGGTCGACCTCGTGTACGCGGTCGGCCCGATAATCATGATGAAGGTCATCGCGAACATCACGAGGCCACACAACATACACACCGTCGTCAGCCTCAACCCGATCATGGTAGACGGCACGGGTATGTGCGGCTCGTGCAGGGTCATCATCGACGGCCAGACGAAGTTCGGCTGTGTCGACGGGCCCGAGTTCGACGGGCACAAGGTTGACTTCGAGAACCTGACAGCCAGGAACAAGAGGTACATCCCTGAGGAACAGATCTCTTTGAAGAGATTCCAGGAGGCGAAGTGAATGGCAGAGGAGGAGAAGAAGCCCAAGAAGATCGTTCCCAAGAAGTACCCGATGCCCGAGCAGGACCCGAAGGAACGGGTCAAGAACTTCGACGAAGTCCCTCTTGGACAGGATGCGGAGGCCGCAATCGCCGAAGCGAACAGATGCCTCCAGTGCAAGCGCAGCCCGAACAGGAAGATATGCATGGAAGGCTGCCCGGTCGAGATAGAGATCCCGAGCTTCATCAAGAAAATCCAGGAAGGTAACTTCGAGGAAGCGGTCAGGATCCTCAGAGAGAAGCAGAGCCTGCCGGCCGTGTGCGGCCGGGTCTGCCCGTACGAGAACCAGTGCGAGGGGAACTGCATAGTCGGGAAGAAGAACGAACCCGTTGGGATCGGCAGGCTCGAGCGGTTCCTCGCCGATTGGGAGAGGAAGCAGGGCAAGACAGGGAAGGTCGAGGTACCTCCACCCACTGGGAAGAAGGTGGCGATCGTCGGCGGTGGACCTGCTGGACTCACGGTCGCCGGTGAGATGGCGCGACTCGGCCACAAGGTCACGGTCTTTGAGGCCCTGCAGTACTGCGGCGGCGTTCTGATCTACGGCATACCTGAGTTCAGGCTCCCGAAAGAGATCGTAAGGTCGGAAGTGGATTACATCAAGCGGATGGGCGTCGAGATACACAACGATTACGTGATCGGCAAGCTCGACACGGTCGATGAGTTACTTCACGACTACGATGCCGTCTTCGTCGGGACAGGCGCGGGCCTGCCTGACTGGACGAACCTCCAAGGCGAGAACCTGAACGGGATCATGTCGGCCAACGAGTACCTCACCAGAGTCAATCTGATGAAAGGCTACAAGTTCCCCGAGTACGACACCCCGGTGAGGGTAGGCGAGACCGTCGTGACCATCGGCGGTGGGAACGTCGCCATGGACTGCGCGAGGACATCCCTGAGACTCGGCACCAAGAAGTCGGTCATTCTCTACAGAAGGTCGGAGGCAGAGCTGCCCGCGAGGAAGGAGGAAGTGCACCACGCGCACGAGGAGGGAGTCCACTTCGAGCTGCTTGCCGCTCCCCTCGAGTTCATAGGGGACGAGTGCGGGAATGTCAAGCAGGTCAAGGCGATCAGGATGCAGCTGGGCGAGCCGGACGCATCTGGTAGGAGGAGACCTATCAAGATCCCAGGCTCCGAGTTCCTGATCGACGCGCAGACCGTGCTGATCGCGATAGGGCAGAGCCCGAACCCGCTGGTACCGATGACTACGCCCGACCTGAAGACGAAGAAGGAGGGCACTATCGGTGTGGACCCAGAGGGAAGGACCTCCAAGAAAGGCGTGTTCGCAGGAGGCGACATCGCGTCCGGCGCCGCTACCGTCATCCTCGCGATGGGCGACGGCAAGAGGGCCGCGAGGGCCATGCACAAGTACCTGATGGAAGACCCGTCCTGGCCCGATCCGGAGACGTTCGAGAAGCTCTATTGCGAGCTGTGAGCAGGACGGTTCGGAGCTCTCAGAAACCCCTTCTACCTGTTCTTCCATTTCTTCTAGAAAAGCACCGTTTGAATGTTTGTTTGAAGAGTTTTTGCTCAAAACGGAGCACGCCTCTATGCCTGGTGCTTGAAGGGCACCGCGATGTGGAAAGTGCTCCCTTCGCCCTTCTTGCTATCGAACCACATCTCCCCTCCGTGCCTCCTGACGATCTCTCGGCTCGTGTAGAGGCCAATGCCGACGCGGTTGTCGCCTCGCGTCAGCCCTGCGTCCGCGAGGAAGAACCTGTCGAACAGCTTCGGCTGCTCCTCGTCCGAGATGCCGACTCCATTGTCCTTGACCCAGATGTGGACCTTCCCGTTCAGGATGTCCGCACCGATGACGATCTTCCCTCCAGGGTCGGTGTACTTGATCGCGTTGCTGATCATGTTCTCTATCACGTCGTGCATCCTGAGCCTGTCAGCCTCTACGATCGGCAAATCGTTCCCGAACAGGACCGATACCGTGTGCCCCTTCTCCTTTATGTCACTGTCCACTTCGGACAGGACCTCTCTGGCGACCATCGCGAGGTTGACCCTTCCGAAGTCGAGTTTCAGCGTCTTGTTCTGCAGCCTGGACATCTCGAGCATCGTGGAGACGAGTATGTTGATCCTCTTTACCTGCTCAAGCATGTTGTCGAACTTCTCAGTCATCTTGGAAGTGACATCGCCGTACATGCCAGATGAGAGCATCTCGAGGTATCCCATGAGCATCGTCAGCGGGGTCCTGAGCTCGTGCGAGATTGTGTCGACGAGGCTGTCCTTCATCTTGTCCAGGTCCTTCATCTCCTCGACGGACTTCCGCGCCAGCTCCAGGTTCTGCTTCAGCTCGTCCCTGAGCCTCGCGTTCTCAATGGCCATCGCGGCGTGCAAGGCGAAGGGCTCGACGACCGTCCACTCGACCTCCGTGAACTGTTTGCTCTTGTCCCTGTAGAGCTCCAGGACTCCCTCCACAGTGCCGCTCTTGCCCTTGAGAGGGATCGCCATGATCGTCTGCCGCACGTCGAATTCCTCAAGACCAGGTATGTCCTCGACCCTCTGATCATCAATGGAATCCTTGACGAAGTCCACCTTCCCCTTCCTCGCAACGTCCCCTGCGAGGCCAGAGATCGGCCCGATGTCGGCCATCACTTCATCGGCGCAATCGCCTTGTGCAAAAATCGGCTTTAGCAGGTTCTTGCTCCAGTCCACGAGGTAAACGCTCATCTCGTCGAACGGGACGAGCTGGTTCAGTCTTTCTGCAATGGTCTTCAATGTCTCAGGTAGGTCCATTGAGGCCTGCATCGCGACTGTGGTGTCGAGCAAAGCCCTGAACAGCTTCACTGTGCGGTTCAAGGCGCTCACAAGCTTCGCATTGGTCACTGCGATGGATACGAGCTCCGCGAAAGTCTCGAGGTTCTTCACGAGCGAAGGACCGGGGATCTTGCCGTTTCTCGGTCCGTCGGGTTCAATGAACCCGAGCATCCGACCCTCTCCATCCTCGAACAACACGTAGAGCACGTCGAGCTCATGCCAATCATCGGGGTGCATTCTCTTCTCCCCGACCCTCTCTGGGTGCAGGATGCCGTAGTAGTCGCTACCATCTTCATCCGGAGCGGCCATGTAGAGGTGGGTGTACTTCCCAAGCTGTTTGGATTCGCGGAGATTCTTCTCAACGGCCCCTCTAGACAGCGCCATTCCAGAAACCCGTTCTGACAATACCTGCGTGTAGCCCTTGGTGGCCCTCACGGCGAAGTTGTCGCGCTCCTCATCCAGGATGAAGACATCGCAGGCTTCGAAGCCGAACTCGTCCGTCACGCTGTCGACCACCTTCCTGATGATGGTGTCGATGTCCATCGAGCTGAGGATGGAGGCGCTGATCGCGAGGGTCTTCTCTAGCCGGTCCTCTACCACGGTCTGTTTGATGCCCTTGTTCCATATTTCTCTCTTTTGATAAGGATATCCCTGCCGAGATTCACTCGGGACGTGTGGCCTGTAGAGCCAACACCTCGGATGTGCGCGGTTGTGTCAATTTCTTGCATAAACATTAACTACCATGTCCACAATCCTGGATTGGTGGAACATGACCGTCAAACTCGAGCTCAGCCTCTGCGACCGCAGTCCCTACTGCCCGGCAGCGAAAGCCTGCCCGACAGGTGCCCTGTACATTGATCGCAAGACCTTCAGGCCAGCCTTCGACGATACCAAGTGCACAGGTTGCGAGGTCTGCGTGCCTATCTGCCCGCACGGGGCGGTGGTGGCACTGGGTTAGGGACCGCGTCCATCCTCCAGAAGAAGCCGCAATAGCATTTCCCGTTGACATCCACGTCCCCGGCCCTGGTGGGCTTGCATGGGCATTGGTACTCTGGAACGTGAAGCATCCGGCAGGGGCAGAAGAAATCCTTGAACCTCTTGTTCTTCCCGATGAGCCCCTCCAGGACTTCCTCCTTCATGTCGTTGAAGACATAGCCCCTGATCCTGGCGAACTCGTCGGCCCTTTCCCTTATCTCTCGGTCTTGCCCACGGTCCACGCGGTCGCCTGTCCATCCATCGGGCTTGTGCGCGAGCTTCAATTTCTCTCCACATATCGGGCAGATGACGATGTCCTCTTCCTTCCATTTGGGATCGTATTTGAACTTCGCTAGGCAGACCGGACACAGTACCCTCTCGACCTTCTGGCCGATCATAAATTAAATGCCTTCTTAAGCTTGGTCTCGTCGTGACCAACTATGATTTCCTTCCCGATGATGACCACCGGGAACACCCTTTTACCGGTGAGCTTCTCGACCTTGTCTAGGACCTTGTCCTGCTCCTTGTCATCGAGCAGGTCGACTTCTATACACTCATAGTCGATCTTGTGCTCATCCAGGAAGCGCCTGGTTCGCTTGCAGTACGGGCATGTGCTCAACGCATAGACTGTTGGTTTCTCTTTTGTCGCCGCCATTTTCGGAATCTCCTTTCTCTACCATGGCCTTTCGGTTTGATTATCTGTTGGTGCGAGATTATGCCACTAGGCTAAGAGTTTTGTCCAGAACATTCTCATGCACCGCGATTGGCCCACTGACTACCGCTTCAAGGAGTCAGTGGCCATTCCTGCCGAAGAATGCGAACGAATTCGAACCCTACAAATACGAGGTATGCGTTTCAGACAAGACGGGAGGGTGAAAACCTGAGGAAGATATGGATTATTGCAGCTGGAGTGCTAGCATTGGGGATGACGGCCGCGCTGATGGTTGTCGGAATTTCGCCAAATGGCGGAGTCTATGCCTGGCACAGCATCCAGATAGCAATGAATTCGGTATCCGACGCCGTGACGAAGTCCGGTGGCGTCTACGCGTGGCACTGAATTCGGGGAAAGTCGAAATGGGCGACGTTTCAAACTGAAATACACAACGTCCCCACCCGAAACCCGAATATCATAGCTTGGCTTCTAGTCACATGGTTGAGAGTCTCTTCTCGGCAAGCAATGCGCGGTCGATATTCCCAAGATCTCTGAACAACGCGGAAGCCTTCTTGAGGAGCTTCTTTGCAAGGCGGAGGTCCGCTGTTGCCTCAATTAGAGCCATACCATATTCGTAATAGCATCCAGCCAGGGTGGCTTCCACTCCTGATGCGTTTGCGGTTCTGATGCTCTTCTCGTACCAATCGAATGCCTTCTCAAGATTGGAGTTGTGGAACTCGACAAGCCCATAGATCATATACGAATGTGCAAGCTGATTCAGGTCATTAGACTCCTTCGATATTGTCACCGACTCGTCCGTGCGGGCGATTGCCCTTCCCACGTCCCCGAGCTTGGCGTAGCAATGACCTGCATTCACCAGGGCGATACTAAGCACGGAACGATTCTTCATCGCGCGACACGATTCTATCGCCTTCTCAAAGTAGTCCGCACCGGCTCCGAACTCTTCTTTCGAGATGCTCAGCACTCCTAGATTGTTCGAGGTCCTGGCGATTCCTGGGTGGTCCCCGACCTCTAAGAAGTATTCGAGACAATTCCTATGAGCTTTCTCGGATTCCTCGAATCGTCCTTCCAAGTCGAGTACTATCGCGAGGTTCCCCTCTGCCTTTGCCTGGAGCTCTTTGTCGCCGAAGGCCTTTGCTGTTTCAAGACTATTCTCAAAACACCTTTTAGCTGAGGCGTGGTCACCCTTGTTGCCGTAGATGACTCCCATGGACCGGTTCGTCTCAGAGACCCCTCGCCTATCCCCGGCTTCCATGTACTTCTCAAGTGCGCCCAGGAGAGATTCGAGAGCCTCATCCCACCTGTTCTGCGCGATCTCGATCTTGCCCATGTGGAACAGGGCGAACGCCTGTCTCGAGGTGTCCTTGGTCCTCTCTGCCAGCCTCTTGAGCTCGTAGCTGTTCACCAAAGCGCTGTCCCAATTCCCCTGGTCGCATTCCATTCGGATGAGCCGCTCTAACCCCTCACGCCGGTCTCCGTTCACGTCCGAATCGACGAATCGCAGGGCTTCGATATGTTCCTGCATCCTGCTGTCGAGGGCATTGACCGGAGGCCGCTCGGCCGATATCCTCCTGCCTTCCTTGGTGAGCGAGTAGCTCTCGCCAAAATCCGCAATTCCCGCATGGCCGATCCATCCCAGGTCCTGTAACCCGCGCAGCGCAGAGTCTCTTCTCTCCTGCGGGAGGGCCGTCATGCCTGAGCGGCTGAGCAACTCCCTGTTCTTATCTGAGAGAACATAGGAAACCAATGCCAGAATCTCGCTCTGAGTGCTCACAAGCTCTACTCTCCCCAACGGGCCACAAGTATGGTTTTCCTGACTAGATATAGCTTGTCTCCACCGGAAACCGCGCTCGCGTGAAATGTCAATCCAGATGAACGCCTTGCCTTTGCTTCTACTGAAGTCATGCTGATTGCATTGTCCATCTCTGATCATTGCCGGACCTTCGGCCTAAAGGATATTCCGTGGACAGTCCAATCGAGGTCGGGACGGACTCATTCATGCCAGCTGAGAAACGGTCGATCTTTGGCAGGAAGCCACACAAGTTCGAGGCATCAGGAGATTTCCTGGAGCACTTAGATGGTGAGGAGCGGCGCAAGTCCATCCCCCCCGAGGGCATCGTCGAGAGGATGGGGCTCTCCGAGAAGGACTTAATCCTGGACCTCGGGGCCGGGGTCGGCTACTTCGCAATACCAATCTCCAAGAGATCGAAGGAGGTGATCGCAGTCGATCGCGAGCCCAAGATGCAGTCCATCCTGTCTGAACGGGCTCGCACTTCAGGGATCGAGAACATGAATCTCGTCTGCGGAGACATCATCGCCCTGCCCTTCGCGAGCGGGTCGGTCGACCACGTGTTCGCTGCCTTCGTGTATCACGAGGTCTCGGACCAGTCCAAGCTCATCGAGGAATCAGCGAGGGTGCTCCGGCCGGGGGGGAAGTTGACGGTGGTCGACTTCCAGAAACGGCTTTCGGGAGAAGGTCCTCCGATATGGGTCAAGAAGAGTCCCGCACACGTGGAACGGACCTCGTCACCGTGGTTCAAGCCCTTCAACACGTTCGAGACCGACCTGTACTACCAGTTGTGTTTCACCAAATCGTGATCTCTCGACAGGGGCGAATAGAATTCGATGGCGCCCCGGTCGGGATTTGGACCCGAGTCCCGAACTCGACAGGCTCGGATGATAGGCCGCTACACTACCGGGGCGGTGCGAATCTGCGCTCTGGATTAGCGGCTCCTGAGCGCTTTTGTGAGGCAAAAGGCTACCCCGTATATAAGAGTTGGCGGCTGGCGAGAATGCTGGCTCCAGCATGCTGGGTCGAGTGGCCGAATGCTCCTCTACTGAGGTTTCGTCATCGCCGCGGAACCCGATTCGGGCGGAGGAGCGGGCGCGGGCTTGACCGGTTCCGGGAAGTTCTCAAGAGGCACCGAGGTGTAGATCCCACATCTCATGCAATAGAAGATCGCGAAGGACTCGTCCTTCTGGTCGGCTATCAGCTCTCGGCCGCACATCCTGCACTTCGCCTTCATGTCGGTGAGTTTCATCTCGATCTACCTGTCAGCGTCTTCTGAATATCCGCTTGTTCTTTAAGCTTTGTGGGGTGCAGGTTCGCATCGGTTACCAGCTCACCAGGGACTCCTCCCCCTGAGCATTCCGGACCACGAGATCGAGGTCCCGGGGGAGCACCTAGGCTCCGACGTCATCGGGCGCTCATCAGTTTCAGAATGGCCTCTGCTGGAGAACCGTCCGTCTCCTCGAGCGCCTTCCTCGCTTCCGAGGCAGAACACCCCGTCTGGGACATCACGAGCTTGATGTCGTCTTCCGGTATGCCGCCTTCATCCTCGGTCTCTTCTTTCTTCCTTTCGCGCTCCTGAGGCGTGCCAACGACCTGATAGGTCTTCTGCCCCTGGACCGTTACGGCGGTCACGACGGCGTCCTTGACGACGATCTCCTTGGTCCTTGTCCTGATGATCACTTCTTCGACGTCGGGCATCTCCTCCTGCTCTATGCCCATCCTCTTCATCATCGCCTTCATCTGTTTGGGGTTCATCCTTCCGCCGGGCATCATCTTCTGGGCACCTCAGATAGCTCGAATGTCGGGAACAGATGCGCTCAATAAAAGGGTTTTGGCCTGTCGCGCTTGCCATCAATATATACAGAGAAATGGATTGGGGTGTGAGGTGGTTCGAAATGAGCGCGTCGGGCGTACCGCAGGTGGAAACGAGGAGTCGGTTCAGTCGTGGGACGACAATCACGATCGTGGTGATCGTTGTGCTGTCCGTGCTCACCGTGTACTTCTACGCGCAGTCCACGGACTATCGGGGAGCCAAGTACCGATCCCAGCTGCAGATCGCCACGGACATGGCGAACACCCTTGGGGACTCCTATCTCAGAATCTCGTGGTTGATTGACAACACCAGCTCAGAGGGTCTCAGAACATACGAAGCAATCGTTTCCACCGCAGATGCAGATCGGCTAGACCACTCATGCATGGAGATCGCTGCGATGTACCCGAGCTACGATATCAAACACAAAGGCTTCGAAGAACTAGGGACCGCGTTCAACCAGCTCTCCGTCGTTCTGACTATGGCCTACACGGACATCATAGGGCAGCACCATGAGCTCACGTCGGACCACAGACAGACCTTGGAGACCGTGCTTCCAGTGATCGGCGACCTCTACTCCGATTTCAACTCGGCTGTTGGGAAGACGATGACCTTCTCAGACTATCCGAGCTCGACCGTGGGCCATCTCGACATGGATACGTTGCGAGTGGACGCGGCTGCGATTCTGTCGGCTCTCTGACGCCTCTCCCCGATGCATCGGAGTGTGATTTCAGATGGAAATGTTTTATACGCCTTGCGGACATTGATGAACTCACAGCGAATCGCTGGTAAGGTCGGTAGTTCACATGGCCGGAATCGAGAAGGACCTGATGGATGCGCAAGAGGCTCTGGCGAACGGCGAATTCGATCAAGCCGTGTCCAAGTTCAACAAGGTCATCAAGGCTGATCCAAAGTGCGCGGACGCATACTTCGGCAAGGCTGAGGCCTCAGTGGGCGTCCCCAAGATGGCGCCTGAAGAGGTAATGGAGCTCTACAAGAAATCCGTGGAGCTCGATGCCAAGAATCCGATCTATCAATCATCGTATGCGGCCTATCTGGTCGATATCGGCAGATTCAACGAGGCCGAAGCCGCTTATCTGAAGGCAGCTGAGCTTGATCCAGACAACGCAAGATACTACTTCTCAGAGTTCGGGGTCGAGTACATCCAGAGGGCCCCGATCGTGATGGAGAAGTTCCTTGACGAGAAGACGAAGGAAATGATCCTCAAGAAGGGCCTCAAGTATCTGATCAAGGCGGCAGGGATCACGGAAGAGGAAGCGAAGAAGCTCCTCTGAATCGCGCTCAGTTTATGCGGCCGACCTTCAGCCTGCTTGTGCCCCCCATCTTGGCACCTTTCGAGCACGAGCGGCAGATCCGTGTGATCGGGTCTGAATCGAGTGGGCACACGAGCTGACCGCACATCGTGCAAGTACTCGTTGCGGGCCGACCACAGATGTGGCAGGTGCCTATCATCGTCATGGTATATCCTTAATCGATTGCATTCGGGATAAACCCTTCCCAGAACTCGGTCTGATGAGCCCAAGCCACTCCAGCCCTTCCACTATTCCGTCGCCGTCCTCCTTCTTGGCGACATAGGATGCCACCAGCTTCGTCCCCTCAAGCGCGTTCGCGACCGCGATGCCGAAGCCGCACTCACGGACCATCATCTCGTCGTTGTCCGAATCACCGATGGCCGCGACCTGGTCCGGGGTTATCCCGAGGAGTTCGCACGCCTTCTTCACACCGATGAACTTGTCCATCCCAGTCCGCATGATGTGCACGGCGAACCCTGTCGTCTGCACGTCCACACCCCTGCCTACGAGGAGCCGCTTGACCTTCTTGAAGTCGACATCCCCCTTGAGCCCTATCTCGGTCTGTCGCCACTGGTCTGTGAAGAGTCGAGCCGCATCCATCTTCTTCCGGAGATAATCGTATGCCTTGCGCGGACCAGTCGGATCGCCGATGACCCACACCTTCTGCTTGTAGAGCACGATCCCGCCGTTCTCTGCGATGACGGGCCCCGTGAAGCCCAGGTACTGGGAGAGGCCGAACGCGATCGGGAGCACGTTCCCGCTGGCCAGCATGACTAGCACACCGGCCCGCTCCACCTGCCTGAGAGCGGCCACCGCCTCCAGGCTGATGTTCCTGTCCTCGTCCGCGAGCGTGCCGTCGACGTCCACCGCGACGGCCTTGACCTCGCCTGGGCGCGGCCTCCGTCTCGTCCGCTTATTCACCGATCTCACTTTCCCCTGAGCTCTCCCAGGGTAGTGTCTCTCTCTGCAAAAGCATTGTGTTTGTGGATGGATTCCTCGCTCTCGCTCCTGACAGTCAGATGTACCGAATCGCCGAGATGCCGGTACTTCCTCAGGACCTTGCCCAGGATATCTCTCACCACGTCCTCGACGAACCTGGGGTTCTTGTGCGCATGGAT
>Ga0209777_10008028_pt1 | contig 11621 bp, 9 predicted proteins | sample FrelakmetHBP12HB_FD_187147 | JGI IMG/M metagenome (GOLD analysis project Ga0209777, IMG submission 187147) | Freshwater lake sediment microbial communities from the University of Notre Dame, USA, for methane emissions studies -HBP12 HB (SPAdes)... | ecosystem: Environmental > Aquatic >...
ATCAGGTGAATGCGGTAGTGCCGGCGGGGATTACGACGGGGGCCGCGGTGCCGGTGGTGCTGAGCGTGGCCGGGCAGACCAGCCCGCCGGCCACCATCGCGGTGAGGTGAACGATGCAGAGGCTGATGGTTTCCGCGTGGGTGTTGGCGCTGGGCATGTGTGCCGCACCCCTGTCCGGGCAGGTGATCGTTACCGTTGCGGGCACGACCTCGCTTTTTCCCACGTCGAGCGTACAGGCGCTGAGTGAATGTCGATCGACTTCTACCAACGGTGCGTCGCCGGAGATTCGGGGCCAGGGATGCTGCGCGAAGGGAGGGCTGAGTGTGCTTTGAGGCGTCGGCGTGCGTCCCGTAACAACGGAAAGTGTGCGATCGGACCGGCGCAGGAGTGTCATCGGTGGATGCCGAGCTGAGTTTGCAGATTCTGGCGTGTTCCTGCCAGGCAGGCAGTGTAGTTCGGCCGCCTTCCGGCGGTCGGATCCCGCCGGCGATGGGGTTCTCGATACCGACACTGTGAGGAACCGCAACGATCTTGGTTTCCGCGCGACTCCGGGCCGCGAATTTCGTAAGCCCGGTACGCCCGTCCGTCCGGTCATAGAGCCTATCCAATACTTCGTACGAAATCTCGCGTATCTCCTGCCGGGGCCGGTCTATACTTACCTGAGGAGAAAATCATGGGCTTGTACGAAGTACCGGGCATCACCCTGATCCCGCAGCAGTTGAAGAATTCATGCTGGTATGCCAGCACTCAGATGCTGATCCAGTGGCGGATGGACAAGACGCACCAGTCGCTCCCCTGGCTCGTGCCGCCCGAGTTGGACGCCGAATGCCAGAACATCCGCGACGGAAACGCCGGCATCTTTAATCCGCAGATCCTGCCGATGGCGAGGCGGATCGGCCTGAAAGAGGTTCCTCCCCAGACTCCGACGGTGGCTACCCTCGAGAACTGGCTGCGCATTTATGGCCCGTTGTGGGTGAACGGTAAGTCGCACATCGTGGTGATCGGCGGGATCAACACCACGAAGATGGAGGCAAAGGTATACGATCCGGCGCCGGTGGGAGTGGGACGGATCGAATGGCGGTCCTTGCGGGACTGGTACCTGGCCGGGGCCTCGCCTTCGACACGCGACACCGGAAAGGACGTGGATGCCGTCTTTCTCTACGTTCCGACTGTCAAGGGGTAATCGCCTCCTTAAGTGCTCGACGAAGGATCGAGGCGATGGCCGCGGAGGTGGGCGGTATGCCCCCGGACGATTTCTTAGTCCATCTCCGGTACCAGAAACTGCGCCTCTCGCAAATTCCGAACTGTCTGAGATGATGTGGTTTGCGCGTGCTTCGACACATCCTGCATTCAATACTCAGAGTGCCGGCGCTGCTGGCTGCTGCTCTTTCGTCTACCGGGGCCTGTCGCGTTCAGAAAAGTTGGTTTTCCGCACGCCCACAAGCTGGTAACGTCGTGCTTGCCCATCATGGGTCGGGGACCGGCTTCGCCGGGACAGTTTTGGAACAGCAACGGGTCTGCAACTCAGCTTGCTCTGAACAAACGCTGGGAGAAGTACTGTAGCAGATTCGTGCTCAACATGGTGTGATTGATGAGCGCGCTCGCCAACTCAGAGATGCCGTTCGAGGACTTGGTACGGGATTTCGCAAATACTTCGAAATCCGCTGGGCGTACGTCGAGTTCGCCAATTCGCCCGCCAGACTGCATCTCTTGGTCGTGCAGACTTATTGCGAGCGCAGAAGCGACACTACGAGGACCTGCGGAGTCATCTCCGAAATGAAGCGGCGCTCTTGCAGCCGGGCTATAGGGAACAGCCACAGCGAGTATGTTGGAGCGTTGTCGGCTTCGTACAGTCACGCGGGTTCTTCACCTCTCTGCTTGGCTGCTCCCGTAATGCTTCGGTCCCATTACCGATGGCCCAACCTCTGGCCCGCGTGGACCAGCCGGACGACCGCTTTCATCAACCAGTTTGGGACGGGAGAGAGCCCCATGAGCAACCACAGGATGGGCCGTCGCCACCGTGGCCACCATCAGCACGCCAGCGACCTTGCCCAGCTTGGGGCTGCCGACCATGCCGCCAATGATCTGGAGCGCAACGAAAGCGATGAAGACCGACAGGAGGATGTTGGGATACATGGGTCTCCAGACAGTCTACTCCCGACCCCCATGAAAGCGGTCCGGCCTGACCGGCCTGTTTTCCATCCGTGAGAGGCGGCGTCGCACGGCTTGTCCTCGACTCTATCCTCGGTTTGTATTCCACGGTTTGTATTCCACCAATCGCGAGTGTTACTCTTCCGTTACCATGGCTCGACCACCGGCACTTGACCCACTGATCCTGACCGCCGCACTCCAGGGACTCGAAACCCAGCTTGCCCGAGTCAACGAACACATCGCTGCCGTCCAACGGATGCTCGGCAACCGGCCTGTGACAGCAGCCGGTGCCGGAACTCCGGGAGTCCGCCCCAAACGTGTGGTGAGTGCTGCTGCCCGGCGGCGGATGGCCGCAGCTCAGAGGAGGCGCTGGGCAACCGTGAGGGGCGCCGCGGAGCAGGCCAGCAAGGCCCCGGCTGCCCCCGAGAAGGCCGCACGACCCAAGCGGAAGCTGAGCGCGGCTGGCCGGAAGCGGATCATCGATGCTCTCAAGAAGCGGTGGGCAGCAATCCGCGCCAAGGCTGCGGAGGCCGAGAAGGCCGTGGCCAGGAAGGTGGCCAAGAAGGCCACACCGCCAGCCGCAAAGAAGGTCCAGGCTAGGAAGGCCGCCAAGGTAGCCGGCGGTACCGACGAGCACCCCAGATGACAGAGTTGGGCCAGATTACGCTTCCCTTGCGGCTGATCTCCCCTACAATTCGGCCCAGTGGATCCGTGTATGGTCCTCGATCGCGATCCGCATCGTGGAGGAGATGCAGGCCAGCTTCGAGGCAGGCGCGCGGCAGCAATCGGCGGGCTCAATTGCGCATCGACTGTAGCCCCGCCTACACCTCGCTCACTTGAACTGCACGCTCCTGATGTGCTCCACCGTGTACAGGAAGCAGCCCAGGTCGAGGCCGGGCGCGGTAAACTTCGTCGTGGCGGCCAGAGGCTGCGCGCTGACGGAGAGCACCGCGCTCGGGTAGCTGCCGGTGCTCGCGGTGGCCACAGGCAGCGCCGAAAGGATCGCCGCCGGAACCCTAAATGTGCCCGCCGTGGACCTCTCTGTGCACAGGAAGGATCCAACCACGCCCCAGGTCGGATCGAGGGACGCTCCGACAATCTGGACAACCTCTCCCCCCGCGTTTCCGCCGCTCCACGTCACTGCGAGTGCCTGATTCCGCGGAATGTCGCTCACTGCATCGGCATTGGTCCAGGCGAACGGCTCTGGAATGGTCAACGTGGCGCGGAAGGCACCGATCGCCGAACCTCCCGCGCCGTTATCCACGGTGTATTGTCCGGGAACCAGAAACGGTGCATCGGTTGCGCCGGCCAGCGTCGAAGAGAACTGGCCGGTGCCGGAAAGCCAGATCTGCCGCGTTCCTCCGGGCCCGGCCAGCTTCAGCACCGCTCCGGCATCCAGGAACTGGCGGCCGATCGGGTCGCTCGGGAGCCACTGCATCTGGTCCTGCAACCGGAATGCCTGCACCGTGCAGGAGCCAAGAGCCGTGAGCCGTGCTCATCTCGACGACTCCAACGCTCGCCAGGACCTCCTGAAGATCGCGGCGGAAGAACTGCGCCCCCGCGGACTCGGTTCGCGCCGCCGTGCCTCCCGAATCCGCCGGAAGCGAGTTCACAAGCCCGAGGTTGATGACGCCCACCGGCGCCGCGCCGTTCGCGGTGATTTTCCCGAGGTCGTCGGCCGAGAAGCCCGCCGGATCCGAGCACATCTTGCCGGAAGAGGTGATCGCGATACTCGTGTAGTTGCTCAGCACGCCGTCCGCGCTCACCACCAGCGGCACCCGGCAACCCTCCACTCCGGCGGGCACCACGAAGTTGATCTGGTCTATACCGGCATAAAGCGGCGATCTGCCCCAGTACTGAAGCGTGGCGCTCTTTCCTCCCACCAGCACCTGCACGTTGACCGGCAGGTTGCCGACCGGCGGATACGTGGAATCGTCTCCCGTGATGGGCCCGAGCCCGGTTGCCCAGATGATCTCGACCTGCCCCGGGTGCGCTGCTTCAGTCAGCGCGTTCATGGGCTGCTCCGTCTCGCTCACCCAGTTCTGTACGATGGCCGGCCCGCTGCCCGCCTGGTTCCGAGCGAACATTCCCGGCGCGCTCTTCACCACGCGGACACTCACGGGCCCGCTGGTTACGCCGCGATAGGTCACGGTGAGGTACCCTCTCCCGGCTGGTGTTGTCGAGGGGAGGATAGCCGCCACCTGGGAAGCGTACGAGTAAATCATGAACGGCTGGACGGCAGTGCCGTTCACCGTCACCTGAATCGAGGTGTCAGCCAGTTCCACCGGCAGAGGAAACGAAGTCGCCAGGACGAGCTGCTTCGGACCGAGATCCTGCCCGAACACGACGAACATCGACCCCTGAGCGATGCCCGAGTAGGGCAGTGCGGGCAGCATGTAGCTGGCCGCGTTCATGACGCCGTCCGGGGCGACCGCCGGCTGTCCGGCTGCGCTCCTGCATGCCAGCGCCACAAGACAGAGTTCGACAAACGGTCTGGTCATCGTGCACCTCAATCCGGACTCATCAGACAGAAGACCCGGACTTTGTTCGACGTCGTGCTCGTGGCGATCCAGAAGTCCCACTGCTGGGTGTCGTCCGGGCATGAGCCCTTCTGGGTCCGGATGACGGCCTGCGCGACGCCCACCAGGCCGGGCACGAGCGAGTACGACTCGATATTCAGCGGGCCGGCGTTTGCCGTTCCCGCCGGCGCCGACCACGCGAAGATCTTCTCCGTGGGCGTGTACGTCTGGTCGCCCGGGGTCGGGAAGCCCGATGAGATTCCGGTGACGCGGCCGAATCCTGTCAGGTACGCGACGAAGGCGTCGCCTGCCATCACGCGGTTCGTGGAGCTGATTGGGCTCAGGTCCGGCTTGTACGTTCCCAGGATGCCAATGGCCGCCGGCACGACGTTGAGCACATAGGGAGTGCTGCTCACTCCGTTCACGACCACGTTGATCGCAGTCTGCTGCGAGATCGCGACGCCGAATGGCAGTTGCGCCACGATCTTCTGCGGGCTGACGGAGAACAGCGGTATGTTGCGTGTGGGAATCGACACTCGCGCTGCGTCAAGCGCGGACGGTAACGGATCGGTCCGCAAGGTCAGCGGATCGCTGGTGGATTCGCTGCTCGTCGCAAGCCGGTCACCGGTGATTGTGATGATGACGCCGGGAGCGAAGTCCGGCCCTCCGGAGCTGTAGTTGACCACGTTGGCAATCTTCGGCCGCTCCACCGGCGACGTTTGCGAGAAATCCACTTTCGCGACAAACCCGCTTCGCGGGCCGGCGAGGTTCGGCTGAAACGCACCCGCCGTCGCCGGGAATCCAGCGGAACTGGTGAAACCCACGACATAAACGTTGCCCTGCGCATCCACCCTCACCGCCTCGATCTTTTCGTCTCGTGCGCCTCCCACGTAGGTGAGAAACGGCACCGACTTGCCCGCCGCGTCCACCTTCGCCAGGAAACCGTCGGTGGTACCGCTCAGGTTCACTTGCGGGGCGTCATCGGTCGCCGGGAGCGCGCCCGAGGACGTCGCTCCTCCGACGTAAGCGTTGCCCGCGGCATCCACGGCAACTGCGTAGCCCCCGTCCGGCACGCTGTAAGCCCCGACCGATGACCCACTCTCAAACAGGAAGGTGGAGTAAACCAGTGCCGAACCTTGCGGGTTCAGCTTCGCCGCAAAGGAACACGAACCCTGGCATGTCGCCTTGTAAACGCCTGAAGTGGTGGGAAAGTCGCGCGAGTTCGTGTACCCGGTGAAGTATGCGTCTCCCGCGGCATCCACTGCGACACCCGTGACCATCAGTTGCTGGTTGCCCGCAAGCAGCGCCGAGTAGATGAGAGCGCCGGCGCCGCCGTCGAGCTTGGCCACGAATCCCTTCGACATCCCCGCGGCCCCCGAGGTCTGGAACGCCCCTCCCGCTACCGGAAAGTCGGCGGACGTCGTCGTGCCGGAAACGTACACAGCACCGCCTGAGTCCAGCGCGATGCCGCCTACATCCTCCACTCCGGTTCCTCCGAGGAACGTCGCAAAGAGCAGGTTCTTTCCGTCAGGGCTCAGCTTCGCCACGAACGCATCCCGGTCGTTGCCCCCAAAAGTCGTCTGGGCGCTTCCGGCGGTAGCCGGGAAGTCAGTAGATTTCGTGTAGCCCGCCACGCAGGCGTTGCCGGCGCTGTCCACGGCGATGCGCATGCCTCCGTCGTTACTGCCGCCGCCGAGAACCGTGGAATACACCACGTCGCTCCCGTCCGGGTTGATCTTCGTGACATAGCCATCCCACGATCGAAGCCGGGTCCGGTAAGACCCGCCCGTCAGTGGGAAATCCCCTGAGCCCGTGAAGCCTGTCACATAGGCGTTTCCCGCACCGTCCACGGCAATTCCGTTGCCTGTGTCGTCACCGCCGCCGCCGAGATAAGTGGAATACAGCAGCGTGTGGCCGGTGGGATCCACCTTCATCACGAACGCATCCGTGGAGCCGCCCCACACCGGCACCAGCGCACCCGGGGTCACTGGAAGATCCGGGGAGATCGTGGTGCCGGTGACGTAGGCGTTGCCCGAGCCGTCCACGGCCACATCCCTGGCCTCTTCGACCGATGAGGATCCACTCCCACCCGCGTAGGTACAGAATCGCAGTCCACCGCCGGGGTAGAGCGCCGCGGCAAAGGCATAGAAACCCCCGGGGGCCAGTGCGCGCTGGAAAGGGCCCGCACTGACGGGAAAATTACCGGAGGCTGTCTTCCCCGTCAGATAGGGCCCGCCGGCGGAGTCCAGCGCCAACGCGAGAATCCTGTCCTCGCCGCCGCCGCCGAGGTAGCTCGAGTAGAGGATCCCGAAATCGGCGCCGCTCAGTTTCATGATGAAGCCGTCGAATGTGCCGCCGCCGAACCGAGGCTGCGCCGCCCCGGGAGTCACGGCGAAATCGGGTGCGGCGGTCTCGCCGGCAATGAACACGTCGCCGGACGCAGGGTCCAGCGCGACGGCGTTGGCCGCGCTCTGTCCTTTACCGCCGAGATAGCTACAGTGGAGGATGGCCGTGCCGGTGTCGTTCAGCTTGATGAAGAAGCCGTCCGTCCCTCCGTTCAGATGCTGTCGCCGGAGGTTGATCCAGACGCCGAACAGGAACCGGACGGGATCGAGCGGTCCACCGCCGTAAGAGACTCCTGGGCTGGCTGCGGTCACCGGAAGGTCCCTCGAGCTCGTCTGTCCCACGATGTACGCGTTCCCTGCCGAGTCCGCCGCGATGCCCCGGATCTCATCGGCGTTTGTGCCGCCAATGAGCGTCGAGTAGACGAGGCGGGCGCCGTCCGCGCTCAGCTTCGTCACGAAGCCATCGCTCCAGGCGGCCGTTGTCCGGACGACCCCCGGTGTCAGCGGATAATCCTGCGAGAAAGTTGCTCCGGCCACGTAAGCCTGCCCCACAGAATCAACGGCGATGGCTGTGACCGTATCCCTGCCGCTACCTCCGGCGAGGGCCGAGTAAACGAAACCCGTCCCTTGGGGGTTGATCTTCACGACGAATGCATCCGCGTCTCCACGGGTCGCCGAGTGATACGCGCCGGAAGTGACGGGGAAGTTGGAGGAGTACGTGGTGCCCGCGACGTACGCGGCGCCGGTGGCATCCACTGCGATCGCTGTGCCGTTATCGGAGTTGTTCCCCCCGATGAATGTCGAGTACACGAGGTGGCCGCCTGTGGGATCGAGCTTGAGGGCAAAACCCTCCCAGCTTCCACCGGACACCGCCTGCGCCGCGCCCGCAGTGACCGGGAACTTCGACGATCCGGTGTAGCCCGTCACGTAGGCATTGCCCGCCGCATCGACCGCGATCGCCGCGACATCGTCCTGCGAGGCGGTACCCAGGTAAGTCGCGTAGAGTACCTGCGAGCCGGTGGGATCCAGCTTCATGACGAAGCCGTCCAGCGCGCCCCCGGCGTACGTCATTTGCAGAGAAGAGGTCGTTGTCGGGAACTGCGCCGACTCCGTGCTTCCGGCGATGTACACGTTGCCCGCCCCGTCCACGGCGATGCCTGTGCCAGTGTCGTTGCCTCCCGTGGCTGCGCTGCCGCCCAGGAAGCTCGCATAACTGAGCACTGGGTCAATGCGCAGCGGCCGGGCGCGGTCATAGCGGCCCACCTTGAACGCCACCCGGTTGCGTTCGAGCACGAACCGGCCGGATACGGGCTGCTCCTTGCCCCCTGCTTCCTGAAAGATGGAAGGCATGCGTTGCCGGATCTCGCCCGCGGGCGTGCGCGCCACCAGGTCGCCTGCGGCGTCGAGTTCGAGCGACTCAACGCCGTCAACTGCCAGCTGGATTCCCTCCGGGTCCGCACCCGGCGCGATCGTGAAATCATACTCGAGCTGGCGCTGGTTCCCGTAGAGAACCAGGTCGATGCCCGGGTACACGCCCCGGTACCGCACCTTTCCGTAGTTGGGGATGCCGGTTCGCCAGAGGCCGCGATCCGAACTCCGGAAATAGTTCGACTTCCCCGGAAGCTGATCGAGCCCATCCACCACCGTCCTACCCTTGGTCCCGAGCATCCGCACCCTGACGGCAGCCCGGCTCCCGCCATTGGCGAGCGAAAGCACGAAACCTTCCCCGGTCACGAACAGTGCGTACCCGTTCCCGCGCGCGAGGAACTTCACCCGGGCATTGGTCTGGCCGCCGTTGGCCTCGAAGGACAGCGGCAGATCCCCGTAGGCTGGACGATGCCGGATGTCATTTGCAGAGGCGGGGAAGCAGACCGGTGCGAGGAGCACCGGCAGTGAAAGCCAAGACCAGCGAGGCATCGTCGCACCTGTCTTCTCAGCGGCGCTGTTCGAACCCAGTACCAGCTTTCATCATCTATACACCCGGTTTGAGACAACATCAATGGAATATCTCAATTCGCCATCGCCAACCATCCGGGCGGCCCGCCGTGGTAGTTGAGGTGTTCGAGAGATTTCTGTTCGAGGTTTCCGATCCTGGCGGCGGAAGGACTTTTACGATTGCGCCCTGACTATTTCTTCGGTCCCACAGACCAGCCACCCCGGCGCCCCACTCCGGTGCCCCCCCCGCCCAGCGCACCCGGAGTTACCCTCCCCCAACTCTTCTCTTCGACCCCGACACTCAATCCCCATAGCCGACCCCTTCCCTGCGATTTTGTTCACCGTGCGATTGCATCAGCTGGCGGACCGCCCGCGCGTCCTTGCCCGCCCCCACCCCGCCGCCCTGCGCCGCCAGATCAGACCGATCCGCCCGCCGAACCCGATCCCGGTCCGTACGCGGCCTCGAGCGAGCCCGTCCTGCCGGTGACTCTCCTCATCGCCTCCCCCGCCACCCCGGTCGGAGACGAAGTCAGGAGCGACGACCCCGGCCCTGCGGCGTACGCCTCACTTTCGGCCTCTGCAGCGCTGACCAGGGGGAAGGGGCATCAGCTGCCGCCCCTTTCCCCGCGCCCCCATCCCCGCTGAGCGGCGTCAGCCACGTCCCGGCACCGGAAAACTCAGCCGGCCCCCTTGAGCCACAGTCCACCCTTCCGGTGATCGAACCCGAACCCGCGCCGCACGCCTCTGAAGACCCCCAACCCGAACCTAGCCCAACTTCCGCAGCTTGAAGAATAAAGTCTTTTCTTTCAACGGCGGCATAGGCGAGTTTCCACTACATTGCCGCTCGTTCCAGCGCGGTGGGCAGTTTCAGGCCGAGCCGCTGGGGCAGGATTTGCTGATGCCCGGTGGGCTGGCTGATGCACCGTTTCCGGACCACGATTCCGGCCCTGGTCGGCAGCACCACGTCCACCAATGCGATTTCGGACAGGGCTTCGAAGACCTGCCGCGGCTCGTCGCCCAATCCCGCCTCGCGGCAGCTCGCAGCCAAGGTTTTCCAGAGCACGTAGGTCAGGAAGCAAACCAGGATGTGCGCCTGCACCCGGTGCTCCTTCTGATGCCACACCGGGCGGATCGCCAGATCGGACTTGTGAATGCGAAACGCCGCCTCGGCCTCGGTCAACTGGATGTAGGCCCGCCACAGATCTTCCGGACTCCAATCCGTCACGTTGCTGCGCAGCACGTAGCAACCCTCGCTCAAGCGCGCCCACTCGCGCCAGGCTTCCACCTTCGACCACCGCAGACGCGCGAAGCCACCGGCATCCGCTTCCACCCGCACATCGAACAGTGCGGCTGCGCGCGTGTTCCGTCCCAGCAACCGCCCCACCCGCGTGGCGATCGTCACCGGCTTCTGTTTCTTCTTCTGGCAACTGGTCTGGATCTTCCCGAGACCTTCCTCAATCCGCTTCTCGAAACGCTCGTCGATGGCCTGCTCTTTGGCCCGCCGCTCCGCGCTCCGGCACAGAATGAAAACCTCCTCCCCGCCCGGCGCCGGCGTGATGCGCACCTCCAACCCCTCGTGCACCAGCCGCCAATCCTCGGCCAGTAACTCCCGCTCGAACTTCCGCAGCGAGCTCTTCGCCGTCCCTACGATGTAGCGCCGCCCACCTTTGCGCAGGAACTCGACATTCTCTTCCCCGGCCATCCCGCGATCCATCACCCAGATCCGGCTGGCCCGGCCGTAGAGACCTTCGATGTGCTCGACCATCTCTTCCAGCGTGGTGGCGTCATTGCGATTGCCGGCGAAAAGCTCATAGCCCAACGGCATGCCGCAGCGGCTCACCACCAGGGCGATGTTGACCTGCTTGCAGTCCGGCCGATGGTCGCGCGAATAGCCCCGCTGCGCTTGCGGATTCTTCTCCGCCTGACCTTCAAAGTACGTGCTGGTCACGTCATACAGCAGCAGATCGTAGTCCAGCTCGAACAGCTCTCCCAGCTTCTCCTTCAGGTGTTTTTCCAGCGCCGCCTTGTGCGGCAGCAATGCATCCAGCGCCCGGTACAAGCGGTCCTCGTTCACCTTCTCCACCGGCACGCTCAACAGATCCGACAGCGCGCTGGATTCGTAGAACCGCTCCGCCAGATGCAACTCGCTGGAGGCATCGCACAGCCGCCCGAGCACCAGCACTGTAGCCATCAGCGGCCAGGGGATCTCTTCCCGCCCCTCGGGCAGCGTCTCTTCCAGGAAGCGATCCAGCTCCAGCCGCCGCAGCAACTCCAGCCCCAGCCAGGGGCCGCCGAACTTCCGGCTGCGCCCGACCTCAACTCGCTTCACATCGACTTCCACCCACTCGGGCTGAGTATCCCGAAACAAGTTGCTCTGATGCGTTGTGGCTCGTTCGGCGCAGCGCTTCACTCCCAGGCGGCCCTGCTCATCCATCGCGCCCAGCCACGCCACCACCCGCTGCCGCGGTCCGCGCACCGTGCGATAACTCTCCACCAGCGCCCAGTACGCATGGCGCTTGCCATCCTTCTTTCGATAGCAGCGCCGCAAGTACATAGCTCCATGCTACGGATCTCGCGCTCCGTTTCAAGAGGGTTGGTCGTCACTACATCGGCTTTTCGAAACTCCAAAACCCAGCCGCGCCAACAGCGTGATGGAAACAAAAGACGGCTC
>Ga0209777_10008029_pt1 | contig 11620 bp, 15 predicted proteins | sample FrelakmetHBP12HB_FD_187147 | JGI IMG/M metagenome (GOLD analysis project Ga0209777, IMG submission 187147) | Freshwater lake sediment microbial communities from the University of Notre Dame, USA, for methane emissions studies -HBP12 HB (SPAdes)... | ecosystem: Environmental > Aquatic >...
ACGGATTATGCACAGATTTTAATATTAAACATTATTATAGAGCTCAACAAGCTGGATCGTCTGTTACTAATTTTGACGAATTTGATTCATTATCTATTAATGGAAATCCTCCTGCTGATTTTGATTTCAACGCTATATTATGGTATTATACTATTGTAGATGCTACGAATAAAAAAACTTATACTGATCTATATGGCATAGAATTTCTTGATAATCCTGATAACGATTTTGGATCATCCAATGATAGAACTATAACATTAACAAAAAAATTAGTAACTAATTCTAATCAAGACGGTTATTCATATATTTATAATTTAAATTTGAATTTCCAAGTAGATAATGATATGCTTCCACTTAGATATGACCCAACAGCCATTTATGATATATTTGGTTTTGATCTATATAATAAAGTGTTGAGTAATTATGTTTTATTAACTAATCAATTTGCTACTATTATAGGTGAGTTCTTGAGTATGAACGATAGAATGAATAAATTGGAAAGCTTATTATATTCACAGACAGATATTAGTGACATAAAAAATAGATTACGTAATATGGAAGATCTGTTGAAAATGTATCAAACAAACCAATTTGTAGATTCTAATACTGTTAAAATAGCTATTGATTATACTAAAAATTATCCAGCTCTTAGTTTCAACGCAGTTAACGTGGATTATAGTGAAATATATACTTTGAGCACAACTGATATCGCAAATTATAATATAGCTCAATCTGGCTTAACTGGAATGACAACATCAGTATCACAAATGATAGTAGTGCCAAATACTGGAAAATTCTTAGTGAATATATTGAACGATATGGTTGTTAATAATAGTGGACTTGTTTTACAAGTGGCGCTCAACGACGATCTAGCATTCAAACAATCTGTTGATTTTATTCTAAGACCTGACATTGCTTTATATTCTAATGAATTGAATATCAATGTTATGTATAGTGACGGCAGTGCTAACGCAGCGGTTGAAAAATTATTAGTTGGTCCGGTAGACACTCCAGTTGATACAGCGGTATATAATTCTTCAAATCCTACTGGCTCTACTTTTAATAATTCATATTATATGAAATTAAGCACTTTTATTGATAGATTGACCACAGGAGCAACTTGGGGCACTGGCACAACAATTGATTTAAAAGAAGATTTATTCTACGTAGGTGACTGGATTTATATAGAAGATTTATATTTAGCTAGTGGTTCGTCATTTGTTGATTATTCCGGTCTTTATAAAATAGTTAGTTTGGTCGGTATTCAAGCGATACTTGATTGGGATACTAGTGGTTGGCAAATTTTATTGAGAGGAACTCCTAAGGCTCACTATTATAAAGGATTAAAAATAAGTATTCTTAGAGTAGATGAAAGTGATACTAGTGATATTGCTCATAGATATTTGATTAGTAAAGAGTTCACTCAAGAGGAAATAGAAGGTCTTCAACCTCTGACTTAATTGGTGGGTAAAACCTATTTTGATTGTGCCTAGAAAAATAGGTGCCACTTTTTTGAAAAGATCCCTTAACGGGATCTTTTTTTTTGTTTTTTAATTTTAATATATAGAGTTATGAAATTTAAAGTTGGGGATAGAGTCGTAGGAATTGGCAGCTTTGAAGGGGGGTTTAAAGTAGAAGGACTAAGTGGTGTAATAGTGCTTTCTACACCTGAAAATCTTGGCAAAATTTATCAAATTAGATTTGACACTGGAAAATATTGGTGGGTTCATGCTAAAAATTTAAAGCCAGAAGATCCAGAGGAAATAATTAAAAGAATAAAAAAGAAAAAAGAATTAAATTTAAAAATGAAAGATGTAGATCCTTATGGGGAGGAGGATTGGACTATGTAGTTTTCGGATCATATAACAGAAGAATGACAGTAATTTATTCAGATCTAATAATTGAAGGATTAAATAAATTTTTATCTAAATTAGATAATTTAAAAAATGAATTTGATATTGATTACGACACAACTGATAAATATGTTTTAACTCCAAGAGAAGGTGATAATTATGTTCCGGTTAGAAAATCGGTTCATGAAACTAGAATGAAAAATATGAAAAATAAGCATTTTGATTCTGATCCATATGGAGAGGAAATTTGGGAAGACGAAAATAATTAATTATATGGCAAATAAAATAACAATAAGAGATATAGAAGCTGCGATCAAAGACGCAATGAAGGGGAGCGAGATTCAATTTTCAGACTCGGTTTATGAAGAGAAAGAAGGCGTTCTTCGTCTTATTATATTCTTTAATAAATTATTTTCCGCGAATAACGTAGTTCTCTACACCAAACTTTTATTTGTAGTGGATAAAAATAAAGAGTTTATAGAGCCAAATAAAGAAGGACAAAATTTCTTTAAATATTTGTCAGATATTAATTGTGTATATAAAATGAAAATTTTTGATGACATTAATGATTTTAAAACACAATGGGGTAATGTAATAAAGAATAATGAGTTTGGTGATAATATAAAGATATTATCAGAATTCATCAAACAACCTTCTTTTATTGTGAATGAATGGTTTAATAAAAATGACATAAAAGACATATCTTTAACTGGTTTTAAATATGAACCTAAAATGAAAGTGATGCCTTGTAAAAGTTTATCTTTTCATTTTGTAATGAATATAAATACATCAGAAGAAGTAGAATTATTTATTAAAAAAGAAGGCAAGAATGATTTTGTTTTGACTTTTAAAATAAATGGCAAAAATATAGATATTGAAAAAAGTGATTTGAGTTCACTGGTTCAAACCATAGGTGAAACATTAAAAGATGGTTTACATAAAATTTAATTTATGATCGTATCATACTGTCATTCAAGACATTATAATACATCTGATCCAGATTAAAATCTAAATCATGGGCGAACCATACGCCCTTACATTTTTTGGCTATATTTATAGCTGAATTTAAATCTCTATCTATTAATAAATTAGGCTTTATTTCAACAATTCTGTTGTCGAGTTCTGACGAAAACATGATTTCGTCTGTTAAACAATTTTGTTGAGAAGTATAAGCCTCGTTCACGTGATAGTGATCCATGTTTGCTTTTTTGGATTTATATTCCAAAAAAGTTTTAAATCTACCTAGAGATAAGGTTGATTTAGATATTCCGCTCAATTTTCTATTTTCTTTACAAATTATTTTTTTAATTTTCAAATCTCCAACAATTAAAGAACCGATATCATTTTTAACACACTCTTTAACTATATAAGTAGATATTTTATGTTGAAAATCAATGATTTTATTAACCATTTTCTTCTTTTTTCTTTTGAAGACATTATTAATCTTATTATAACGATTACTATATTTCTTTAAATTTTTGTCTTTCAAAGATTGTAAATGTTCAATAGTTTTTTCTAATTTATTGAGTTTTAGATTTTTAATCTGTAAATTGTTCATGTTATTTGAATAACTAGTCACTATATTAGAATATCCCAGATCGATAGACATAAAATTAGATTTATTCAATTTATTATTTGATGGTTTTTCTGAATAAACAAAGATTATATAGTAGTCTTTTTCATTTTCTCTCTTAAATGTTATAGTTTTAATATTTTCATTATTAATAATCGAGCAATACTTTGGAAGACTAATTGTTAAATTTTTGTTATTCAATAAATTTAAAACTAATTGATTATCTTTTATTTTAAACCCACCACATCCTCTATTATAATCATGAGTAAAAGATGTAAAATATTTATATGATTTAAATTTATATGGAAATTTTGCGGTCATGTCTTTTTTCCTTAATTCATAAAAAGATTTAATGTTGTTGATTAAATTTATACAGGTGTTTTGAGATGATTTGCTATTAATTGTTAATTGATTTTGATGCCTATAATTTTTGTATAAATCATTCAATTCTTTATAAGTTAAAGTTTTTTCTTTAATTGAATTTAATAGATAATTATATAATAGCCTATGTTCATTAGAAAGTGTATCCAATTTAATAGTTTGATTCCCATTTATTTTTATTTTAACTTTCAAAGATAACATATTATCATAACTTTCTTTTGATAATATATATTAAACTGAAAAAGTCATTTTTTTCTAAATTGATTTTTATATATAATTTGGGATGAAGATTAGAGTATCATAAATTTAATATATAAAGAAAAAAGACAAAACTAAATGCCAATTTTTACATTCATAGAAACAGAATACGATAACCTAAGTGCCCAGATTAAATCTTGGTTACAAAATACCTATTCTAAATCAGACGTAGTATTCAGTGAAGCGTCGCCATACGGACAGCTTCTTAAAGTAGATAAAGAGCTTTTTACACACAATCTTATCTATAATAAAAACTCTGTTAATCAGATAGCGATTGATTATGCCACAGACGAAAGAATAATTTATAACCTAGCGCGTATATCTGGTCATAACCCGACAAGAGCCATTTCGGCAACAGGCACTCTTAATTTTAAATTAAAAACTGGAGTGGATATAAATAACCAGATAGGAGGAGCTAAAATTAAAATTTTTAATAGAACGTCCATTAAAAATAAATCAAATAATCTATATTATACTATTATGTTGGGTTCGGATTACGTAGTTTACGATGTCACGACAGATATGTCCATTTCATTAAATGTGGTTCAAGGCAAATACGAAACTCAAACTTTTACTGGGCAAGGAGTTAAAAATCAATCATTTAGTGTTAATGTAGTGGGCACAAATAATATTGAGAATTTTAATTTTGCTGTTACTTATAATGGTTTATTATTATCGCCTAAAGTTAGTATGTATGATATGTTGCCTTATGAGTATGCTTATTTTTCTAGAACTGGTTTTGCCGGTGGATTAGATATCTTTTTTGGAACAGGTGATTACGGATTTGTTCCTGACGTTAGTTCTATAATTTCAGTTTTATATTTATTATCTGATGGAATTAATGGAAATATATTAAATAATAAAACAAATGATTTTACTTTTATTGATGAAGTTTATGATGGCAACGGGGATATTTTAAATATGAATTCTTTATTTGATGTATTTATAGAAACTGATATTACTTTTTCAGCTAATAAAGAAAATAAAGTCTTTACTAAGAATGTTATTCCATATGTTTCGCGTAACTTTGTGCTTGCAACACCAGAACAATTTATTTATCATTTAACTAAATTAAATATGTTTTCTCTTATTAATGCTTATAATACACTAGATGAAAATAATATGAATAATAATAGTTATATTAATAACTTTATAACAGATACATTTGGAGTTAACGCACTTAACAGAGATCAAATTATAGCCAATCTAAAACGTTATTTTCCAAATATTTATGACAATGTAATATATTTATATTTAATTCCAGATGTAAGAAATTATTTTATTAGTGATTATAATTATTTTAATATACCATTTGACGCTTTTTATTTAGACGATAATGAAAAGGCCAAAGTGATGAATTATCTTAGAACTATTGGAATTTTATCATTAACTACAAATATTAATATTATTAATCCTACTATATCAAGATATGTTGTCAATTTTTATGTAAGAAGATTCAATACTGACACCGAGGATAATATAAGAAGTAAAATAATCGCTATAGTATCTGATTATTTCGTAAATAATAATAGATATGATAGAGTGGTTAAATCTGAATTGATCACAAGAATTCAAGATAATATTCCGGGTGTAGATTCTGTGAATTTAGATTTTATTTGTAAAAAGAATGAAGATTATCATAGAGATCAAAATCTATTAAATCAAAACACAAATGTTCCAAATACTAATGATATTACTTTACTCCTCCCAACTACAAGTAATCCAAATAGATATAATCCAAATTTAAATTTAGGATTAGATCCAGTTCAAGGTGATATAATTGCAGACAAAAATGAATTTGCGGTTTTAAGAGGTGGTTGGTATGACAGAAATGGCATTTATTATAATGATATTCCAATTTTAAATGGTTTATCAACCATAAATATCATTTGGACTGGTATAAGTATTAAGAATTAATAAAGGAATATTTTAAATTTCCACTATCATATATTCTATAAATGCCTTTTTCTAACATTATTTCGTGCTCGGTTTTATTTGGATCAGCACCTTCTTTGATCAACTTATCTTTTCTAAAATTAAAACGGTGGTATCTTTTTTGTCCAATGACATAATAATAATTTGGTTTAGTTTTATGAATCAATTTAAAACCGAGTTTTTCATATAAATCTCCAGATGACCAACTTCTATCCGCGTAGCTTATAACTTCTTTCGGTTTATAATGTTCAATAAAGTATTTAAATAAACGACTAGCGCCACCTATTACATTGATGTTTAATTTATTACAAAATCTAAGCATTTCATATGATCCATCTATCGATTTTTGACCCATAGCTTTTCTCTTTGACCCAAATGTCATTAGAGAAACCAATATTTCATTATAAAAAAGACCTATTTTTATTTGAGAACCGACAAATCCTTGTAAATGATTTTTTTCAAGAAAATTTTTAGATAATTTATTGTCCGTAATTTCTTTTATCTCACATTTTCTAGCCATTATTTTTTCTGATTTCCCTAGTAGATTTAATATTCTGGATATTACAATATCTTTATCATAGATCCAATTATCCTCAAAAATATGGATTAATTTAATTCCAATGTCTTCACAGAATTCAGTTTTTTTAAAATGATAATCATTATTTTTATTTAATTCATTGTGCCAATATACACCATTAAATTCAAAGGCTAAATTTAAATTCGGTAAATATACATCCAATTCTTGATAACTAAATTTTTTATTTGGCTCTATTTTTCCAACATAAACAGATTTTATAAAATCATACATTTCTGTCTCCATTCCACTTTTATGATAATCTCCGATCGGATTACATTCAGTGCACAAAATAGTTTTTAATATCATTCTATTGTGGAATATAGTTTTATCTAGCTCTACTAAATGATCTTTATCACATTTTAAAATATATTTCTTATCTTTTATATCTATCAGTCCATTATCTTTATATTTTTCTATAATTTTATTTTTTTTAGATTGAAATGATTCTGGAGATTGGAAGGAATTTTTAACTCCATATTTTTCTAAATTTGTTTGTATCATTTTTTTAACATTCCTATAATTTTTATCTCCATATTTTTCTAAATTTGTATTTTTAGCGTTTTTTTGTATATCTATATTTTTTGATGGATGATCTACTCCAATATTTTTAATATGAGATTGTTTTATTTTTTCTTTTATTTCAGTATTTTCAAATACATTTTTTACACCATATTTTTCTAAATTTGTTACTTCACGTTTATTCAAACCACATTTTTCTGAACACGAATAAGGAACTGTTAAATGTTTTGTGTTTCTCCAATAACTATTATAATCTAATTTCTTTTCTTCTCCACAAAAATCGCATTTTACATCTATTATTTGATGAGATCCTTGAGTTAAATGTTCTATCAGAATTTCAATTTTTGTATACGTAGAACATTCATATCCAAGATCTTTATAATATTTTAAAGTTTTTGAATTGGGTCTTACTATTAGTGTTTTTGTTAAAATCATTTTTCGTTTCTTTTTTTGTCACACCAATCTTTAATCATAGCAGATAGTAATTTAGATTTATTTATTGAATGTTTATCGCAAACATCATCAAATTTTTTTAATAATTCTTTATCTATTGATATTGTTAATTTCGTTTTCATTATCTTTTTTATTGTATATATAAAAGAAAAATTATGTAGTTTTTCTATTTTTCCATATTTTTACATAATAAAAAAAGAATATCTATAATTTTATGAAAACATTTTTAGAAATAATAAATGAATCCTATCAATTAGATCTCAAAAAAGCGACGTCTTTTAAGACAGGATCAATTAAAGATATGGGGTATTCTACTGAAATGGGATTAGAAATTTTAAGAGATTTAGTAGGAAAATATATAGATATAACAGAAGTTTATCCTCGTGGTGGGAATAAATATACAAAAGATACAAAAGCTGTTATTAAAGTTGAAAGAGTCATTAGACCTCCTAGTTGTAATTATACATTTGTTGATAGATATGATACATATTACGAACCAACTTATGATAAAATAGTATATATTCTTGACATTAAAAATATGGATGAATATGAAAAAGTTATAAAAGAACGCGAGAAACAAAAAGAAGAGAAAAGATTAAAACATATAGAAATAGATCCATATGGCGAAGATGAATGGGAATAATAAAAATTAGAAATAAATTTTAATATATAGTTTTATGTTAATATATCAAGAATTTTTGGCTTTAAACACGAATGAAGAAATGGCAGCTTTTGATCCAAATGAAAGATTACGTTATGCTGTGCACGAAATAATGATTAAATTAAAAGTAGCTGAAGAAATGAAATTTTCTACACTATCTACTAGATTAAAAAAGGAATATAAAATTGATATTTCTGAAGAAATGTTAAAAGATATATTTACTAAATGGGATAGAGCAACTGATCCAGATTTTTCAATATTTAAGAAAGATGATAAACATTGGTTAGATGCTTGGCCTTTTGCAAATTATATAAAAAAGAAAGCTAAAAGAGATAAACAAGGTTTCGGTAAACACAGAAAGAAAGATATTCCTGTCACCTACGGAAGAGGATGGGAAGGTGGATATTACGCTGGAGGATACGGGCATGGGTGGAATATAAATAATCCTAATACAAAAACAGGAAAAACGAAAAAAGAACAAGATGAAGAAGACCAAAGATTTATGTATGGTTGGGATTAAAATAATATAATATAATGGTAGAAGAAATAGAGAAAGTATTAAATAAATTATTATCTGGCGAACTAAGACCAGAACGTGAATTTCGATATGATGATCCAGATGAATTTGAAGATAGTGGTTCATCACAAGAAGTTCATTTTGATATTGCTCATACTAATTATTGGATACATTCAGATATTAATTGGTCTTGTTACGTAAAACCAGGTGAGCGCGAAGTCGGTTTAAGAGAAGAGTATATAATGGATTATCTTTGGATTGATAATTTTTCTTTTGGTGATGGTGAGGAAGAATATAATATAAAATTAAGTGAGAACCCACAAATAAAAAGATTATTCGCAGAATATTTGACTAATTTATGGAGTAAACAATTCGGTAGTGGAGTAGGCAAACAACCAAAAAAATTAACCAACGAATCTGTAAAAAAATATGATCAATTTATTTTAGAATGGGGATATGGCGGTGAAGGTGGAGTGCCATCAAAAGATCCTGTAAAAGTAAGCTCAAGAATGATCACTGATATAAATTTGGATGACGAAGCGGATGACGAAGAATTCGACACTTACGTTCCAATATTAAAAGATATGAGCGAAAAGAAAACGAATGAATGGGTAGAGTTCGAAGACGCCGAAGATGATTTTCAATAGATATAATAATCTTTTTGTCGTGCAAATAAGAAGATGGACTATTGATTATATAACAAATGACGAAAAAAAATTAATTATTGAAGCCATTGAAAGTGGAAGATATGATGAATATTTAGATATTATATTTGAACGCACCGAAATAGATTTACGAGCATTAGAATTTTAATATATAAGATTATGATAGAAAGAGAATCACAAATAAAAGAACTCTATGATCTAAAACATAGAAAAGATGATGAAATCCATATTCATTTTGATTATGAAAATGAGCTTATTAATAAATTAATGCCAGAATACGCACGTAGAAACGATACAGTTAATGCTTTCTCTAAGCAATTACAAAAACTGATGGTATGGGGCATAGAAGCTAACTTGGTGCTAAGAAATTTTTATAATCCTGTTGTAAATAAATATTATAATAAACACTCCAATTAAAATTACAACTTTTACATTTTTTCAATATAAAACTCAACTATGAAAGTTAAGCCAATGAATAAATACGTTAAATTGATTCTTTCCCCTATACTTGGAGACTTCAGTGCCATATCATTATGCCCTCTAGGTATATATATTGAAAAATACGATAAATATATCGTGAATCATGAAAGAATACATTGGCGTCAGCAAATAGAAATGTTGATATTACCTTTTTATATGTGGTATTTAACTGAATTATTTATTAAAAGAATATATATGAACAAAAGAGACGCTTATTTATCATTATCATTTGAAAAAGAAGCTTTTAAAAATCAAAATAATTTAGATTATTTGAATAAAAGAAAACCATATTCTTGGTTTAAACATTTTTGACATTTTAGCCCTTTTTATTTCTATATATAACTAAAATTAAAACTTTTTAAATGGAAGAACAAAAAGACGATTTAATTCATTTTCACGGACATGTTGCTAAAATGCCTAAAAACTCTAAAGCTGCTAGCTCACTTAATTTTCTAGAAAAAATTAAAATATCTAAGCAAAAGCTTTGGTATATCCTTATTGAGCGTCAGGACAACGAGCTTCAGATGATAAAATATAATAATAAGAAAGGTTTTAATTTAAAAGTCTTTGTTGATAATCTAAAAGTTCATTATTCAAAAGATGAAGCTTTAAAAGAACATATCGAAAAATTAGAGATTGTTGGCGAGGATAAATTTAGTATAATTAAAAATATTCCAGACGTAGAAGTTAATGGTAAGAAATTAATATCCATTCTAGCTGAAGATCTAATCAAATTATTAAAATAAAAAAAATTATTCTTTTATTCTAATTATTTTACATTTAAGATGATCCATGATTTCATTTTCTCTTTTAATATCACATGGATTTAGATTTCCGTGTATATCAAAATGACGCTTTTCGTCATATTCATAAACTATATTATTATCAATATCATAACCATCTACCCAGTATCCTAGACCTTTTATATAGTATTCTCCTCCGTTTTCTGCGTGTTGTATATTTACTTTAGTTTGTTCCATAATTTTATTAAAATATTGGCAGGCTGTTTTATTATAATTTGGTATTACTCTACCGCACTTAGATTCTATTTCTTTTATTCTACTAGTTCTCATTTTTAATTTACTCTCTTCTGTGTGAAATTTACCGGTCTTTATAATAGACATATTTAATTTATATTCATCTGATCTTATTTTCCCTTTATTTGCTTTAGATATTTTTTCTCTAGTCTCTTTTGAAATAATTTTTCCAATTCTAGATTTTGACATTTTTTCTCTAGTCTCTTCTGAAGCTTTTTTTCCATAATTATGTGATTTTTCCCCTTTTGGTTGAGTTATTTTACAAATTTCTGAAATTTTTGCTTTATATTCTTCTGTCATTTTTTTCCCAATATGAGATTTTGACATTTTTGCTTTTGTTTCTTCTGAAAATTTCCTACCTTTTAATAATTCGCCGATTCTTTTTTTACTATCTTCAGATAGATGAGGTTTCCCCTTTCTCGAATAAGATTTACATTTACGATTTTTTGATTCGGCTAATTTATAATTCGATTTTCTCGCGTAACTTATTTTTTTACCACAATTTGAGCAAAATCTAACAAATTCTTCCATAATCTTATATATTATTAATTAAATGTTTAATTCTTTCAAAAGAGGATTTATTTTATTTATTACATCGTTTGGCGTGATCAATTTTGTGCATTCGAACATTTTATCTGTTCCTTCACGTCCTGGACACCAATCCCATTTACCCCTATCAAATTCATATCTTTTATCATTAAAACATCCGAA
>Ga0209777_10008030_pt1 | contig 11618 bp, 7 predicted proteins | sample FrelakmetHBP12HB_FD_187147 | JGI IMG/M metagenome (GOLD analysis project Ga0209777, IMG submission 187147) | Freshwater lake sediment microbial communities from the University of Notre Dame, USA, for methane emissions studies -HBP12 HB (SPAdes)... | ecosystem: Environmental > Aquatic >...
GATCTTGCATATCTACTCTCAATTTTTCTATTCCGCGGTAAAGTAACGTCTTGATGCTTGATTGCGGCTTATCCAATATCTGTGCAATCTCGTTGATCTCCTTATCAGCAAAGAATTTAAGACTGATAACTTCCTTATATTTGTTTGGGAGCTTTGATATGCTCTCATGAAGAATTATGTATTCCTCATATTTTTTTGTTCCATCCTCTATTTGAAGAATTTTTGATCTCGAACTTAAATTCGAGCTTTCCAACCTATTACCAGAGTCCACATCATTCAATTGCTCATGCTTGGCTTTTCTATATTTATTGATGATCTCGTGAGAAGCTATACGATATAACCATGCTGAGAATGGTATTCCGCTCCATTTGAATTTGCTGATGTTCTTGAAGGCTTTCATAAAAACCTCAGATGTCAGGTCTTGCGCGTCTGTAATGCTGGCAGTTCTACGCAGGAGATAGTTAAAGATACGAGAATAATTATCATCGTATAACTTCCCAAAGGCATCGGGATCCGTTCTTGCCCTTTCGACTAGCGTCTTTTCCCGGTCTAATTCCATAGTCATATATCATAACGCTTTTCAAACCCGAAAAGTTTCAATATTTCAAAAAATTATTTCTAAAATTGCAATTACTTAAAAAACACTCCGGGTACTTTAGCAAAATCCAAGAGGAAATCCACAATAAGAAATTAAAAATTGAAGAGGGGTTGTGTTTTGGGCGAAAACTCATTTTTTAGTCTAGTTTAATATCGAATTATGTTGTCTTCTTCCACCCAGCCTTCTTCCATGTGATTTAATTCCTTTATTCCACCTTCTTCAAGCAGATAGACACGGTCTGCAATACTTGCGACTTCTTTATCGTGAGTAATAATAATCCTGGTTCTTTCTTTAAATACACTTTTAATAGCTGATAATACTACTCGCCGTGTCTCATTATCCAGATGAGCGGTTGCTTCATCAAACATTAACAAGTCAGGATCCTTTAAAATACAGCGAGCCACTGATGCTGCTTGTCTCTGTCCCCCTGATAGATTGCTACCAAATTCTTCAATTTGAACATGATTGTAATCATCGAATAAAGTCTTACACCCACTCAACGTAACTGCTCTCTCAATTGCTTCGATGGACGCGTTTGGGGAAGCTAATTTTAGATTATCCAATAGACTACCATGAAAAAGGAAGACGTTTTGCGATACGATACCGATTTTTTCTCTTAAACTCATAGTATTTAAATCACGGATATCAATCTGATCTATTAAAATTACCCCACTATATTTTTGATATAATCCTAAAGTCAATTTTAATATAGTTGATTTACCTGAACCATTTTTGCCAAGTATGGCCACGCATTCACCCTGACAAATTGTTAAATTGCATTTATTCAATACTGGCTTATTGTCTTCGTAGCCAAACGTGACTTCTTTAAAATTGATTTCCCCATTAATTTTTACTACTTTCCGGTTTCCACATATTTCACTCTCAGTTTTAGATTCAAAAAAAAATAGGAGCCTTCTTAATGATATTAATATAGGTTGAAAGATCGCCACTACTCCACCTAGCATTTGAGCAGGAGTTAATATCATTATTGAATATCCGCTAAGGGCAATATAATCTCCTAATGTTAATTGCCCTTTAGCAATATATGTTCCTATCATCATCATCAAGATTACACTGAACGCGCTCGTAATGAAAGTTAGTGATTCTGTTCCTGCCGAAAGGTACATTGTCTGTTTTATTCTTTTTTCAGCAACATTTTTGTATTGCCTAAGTGTGTCGGATAGTTTACGGTTTTGAATATCATAGTTTTTAATATCATTGATACCGAATATAATTTCTTGTAAAGCACCTTGAGTAGATGCTGACGTTTCCATTAGGTCATATGTAGTTCTTCTTAGCACTCCGTTTATCCAAACGATAATAATCGCCAACAATAACAAAAATGGGAGCATTATCAAAGTTACTTTGCTGCTAATATTCATGGAAATCACTATGGCGATAATGCCTTGAAAAATACTGCTTATAAATTGGAACAATGTTGGACTAAATAGTCCTGCAACAGCGTCAGCTTCATTCACCCTGCCTGCCAGATATCCACTTTGCTTGTTATCAAAAAAATCTAGTGGTAAATTGACAAGTCTTGTCAATAGTCGGTTTTGAAGTCCCAAGGAGAACCTATTATTAACTTTAGCGTATGATATCTTTGATAGATACCTCAGGGTGGCTGCTATCAATATCAATAAAATAGAAAAAAGTCCGTATTTAATGATATTCTCATTATTTCCAGTCGAAATACCTTTATCGAATAGCTGCTTACCAATATATGGAGGGATTAAAGCAATCAAACTAGATATTGTTGTTACGACTACCATAAAAATAATCGTTGTTCTCACAGGAATAAGGGCAGGCTTCAAATATACAGCAATTCGGCGCCAAGGAACCGGACCTTCAAATTCAACCGGATTTATTTTTTCTTTTGCCGATCTAAATTGCATTGTATGAATTGCTCTTCTCCTGTAGTTACATTCTGAATGAGATCTTTGTTTTCAATTTTAGAAAATGTACATAATTTTTTCCCATGTATATTCCCCGTCAATCGAGCTTCGATTGCTCGACAATCCATGCACCCATATTGGAATTCGCAATCACGGCATTCATCAATTGCGGAAAGCGGTAAATCCCAGTAGTCAAATATGCGTCGGTTTTTGAAAATAGTATCAATTATTCGAGGATCATGATATGTGCCTAAAATTTCATTTCTTAGATGGGGACAAGGCAATATATTTCCCTCGGTTGTTATTGCCAAGGTGCCATCCAGACAAGGATGGTGATTTATATTATGGTAATATACATTCGCTTTAACTCGTAGGCAAGTGTCTAACAGTTTTGGGTATTTTCCCTTCTTTTGCGAAATATCTCCATCATAAATAGCTGCCGAGACAAAATTTTGTGGTTTGTGGTCAACTCCAAGAAAGGAATTTGGCGCATCAGGAGTACTTTCTAAGGTTACTTTTGTTGCTTCAAAAGAAACATCATAGTAATGTAATAATTCAATAATATTTTTATAGTATGTTATCTCTTCGTAGTTAGATCCCATTTTGCTTGCCGGGAAAAACGGAATAATAAGATGAATGCTGTATTTCTTAAGGGACTCCATTACAGAATTATCGATGAGGTTACCGTTGGTTATAATCGATATCCGATTAGCAAAACCTTCTTTACGACAAAATTCTATTATTGAAATTAACTGAGGCATATTTATAATAGGGTCTCCACCGTGAATAACGAGACTGTTACACTGCATTTGTATTATTCTGTGCAAAATTTGCTTAAGCGATGGCTCATCCAGGTTCCCTTTCACTTTCGTACATGTGATACAAGGAAACAAAGTGGGATAACCACAAAAAGTGCAATCACGGGAACACGAGCTGGGTAATTCAATATAACATTTATTTATGACAGGAATATCAAATACCGTAATATTAGCCAATCTCCCTTCCCGGTATTTTTCAATGTATATTCTCTTAGAGAAATAATCACCAAACCCCCAGTTTTTTACCTTTTGAAGAATATTGATTACCGATGCAGTATCTTTTCGTCTATGTTTTGCGATCTCATCTATACTATTACCTCCCTCAGCCATCTCCAAAACACTTCCAATTTCATCTTCAAGAGAAATAAGATCTCCATTAAAAATATTATAAATTGCATAATCTGATTTTCCTCTTCTGAGAATACACTCCTTTTTTAAATAAAAATGGTCCTTGTGTTTAAATTGGGTTGCAATTTGTTCTACCATGTATACCATTCCTCATCAACATTCGTTTGTTTAGGTAAGAAAATCGATTCTGGCGCGCCGTTTTCAAGCATTGTCCATAACTCGATAAAACGGTTTTTCGTGTTCTGAAAAAAAATCTCGCATAAATTAGAAGGGTTTCTTTCGAAAGAATTTTTCCCTGCTACTACTGCAAAACATATCTGACAAAGACGTTTGACGGGACAGCTATCGCAGCCTGGATATATTTTAGACTTGTACTGTTTAACTATATTTTCTATTAAATCGACGTCCAAACCTATCTCAACATTTCCAATTGGGAAATTTTCACTAATTCTCTCACAACAATGTATTGACCCATTGGGATATACAGCAATTTTTCTCCCTGGTACGCATGATGCCGTTAGAGGAAAAACTTTGTTTGTACTAACAGTATTCTCTGTTCTGCGGAAAATTGGTAGATATTGTCCTTGGAAAAATCTGTTTAAAAAACCAAATGGTTGTTCTCCTTTAGTACATGATGTTAAATATTTGTTCTTTAATAAGGTGAGAGACTTTTCGAAATATTTAATTTGTTCCGGCGAATATCGGGAATACCAGTCAGTGAACAGGGGGTTTACACTGGCAATGATGGATACTGGAGGGAGTATATCATTGTTGTTTTCGCAATAATCATATAATCTCTGTAGATCAGTGCCTATATCATATGTTAAGCTTAATCCGCAATTATGGAAATAGAAGTCGGAATCATAATCACGTAACATTAGCAAGTTACGATACAAGACATCAAATGACCCTTTTCCATCTCGGAACACGCGTAATCTATCATGTTCATTTCGATCGCCGTTTAGACTGAATAATATATAGAAATCATTTTCTAAAAGAAAATTTAACATTTCCTGAGTTAAAATTGTTCCATTAGTCGTAAAATTAAAATGAATTTTGTCTTGAAACAAAGTTTTTGCAAAATTAACTGCTCTTACAATTAGACTAAAATTCAATAAGGGTTCACCCCCGTAGAATCCGATGGCAGGAGGGAAAGAAGGATTAATTTCCTCTACCAATTTGTAGCCTTCCCAGTACCTACGTATTGCTTTTTCCGCAACGTCCCAGGACATATTTTTGTTTTGATGAGTTCGATTGTTTATATAATTACCAGAATACGCACAATACAGGCATCTCAGATTGCATTGTTCGGTTACTATCAACGTCAATTGGTGATAAGCTCCACTACGAAGAAAGCGTTCAATTTCATTACCTAACTTTATATTTTCCTGCGAAAAGGTATCCATTTTGGGACGGTAATTAATTGATTCAGTTACTTTGTCTCGATCTTTTTGGAGATAAACAACGCCGTCAATATCATTGTAATAATATAAGTTTCCATTCATAGTGTGGAAATTAAATCCGTGAGCTTGATCATTCATATTTTCCCCAATTAGATCGCTCAGAATATTACCTAAAACCACTGGAGAGGATAAAACACCGTTCTTACTTTATTCTCTCCAGCGCGTACTAATAAAAATGAGAACTGGGTTATGCTACAAACAAGGTGTGTGATGTGTACTTATTTTGGTCATAACCAGTATAGTACGATTGGCCAACTCCTAGTTGTGCGGTTTGTGACGCGCCACAAGTGCAGGTGCAAGTGCAATTTTCGTATTGGCAATTCTCTTCACAAACCGGCTGACAACCGAGTGGATTCATGATACTCATCTTTTTCGCCTCCTTTTTTTAGAATTCCTAGCTATTTTTACATTAATTTTAAATACGTTCAATAAAATATTTCTCCAATATTAATAGAATTATTCTAGAATATCTTACCTAGATATTTATTGTCTTCACTTAAGGTGATTTCAATAAACGATAACCGACTTTTGGGACGGTGACGATGAGCTCACGGTGGTATAAAAGTTTTCTTAGCCGGTTAATATAATTATGTAGATAACTCCTTTCACCCAAGTACGTTTCTCCCCACACTTTAATAATCAAATCATCGTACTCTAATACCTTATTTTTATTAAGAACTAATTCTTTTAATAATTGAAACTCTATTAGCGTACATTTCATATCTTTTCCGGCTAGACGAACCTGCCTTCCTCTGGGGTCGATAACAAGATCACCATATTGTGTTTTACAGGTGATAAAGTCTTCTTCTTGGGCGCGGACTCTGATAAGTGTAGACTCAATTTTTCGGATTACGTCAGTAAACGAATATGGTTTTAAAACGTAATCTTGGGCACCCAGGTCGATCGCGGCCGCTGCCTTTGTGATGTTTTCTTTGTTGGCCGATAACATAATTGCTGTTTTGGGGTAATTTGATATAACCGTATTCATAAATTCAATCGCAGATCCATCGTTTAATTCAACAGAAACTAGAACGATGTTATATTTAAATATCTCGAGCCTTGAGCGGGCTTCGAAGATAGATGGGCAAGAGTCGCATAAATAGTTTGATGATCGTAGTTTTGCTGATATAATTGCGCTCATCTCAACATTTTCATCGACTATGAGTATCGTCGCTTCCACGTTTCATTTCCCCAAGTAATAACGTTCTTTGGTTTGGATTGTTTATTTCAGCGATATCAGAATGTGCAATAATTGAATATTGAATCTGCTGCTTATTGATAATTAGTTACCGGTTTTAAATTACGACTTTATTCCAATTTCCAGATATATCTATTCGAAGATTTTGTATCAATGCCTTTTTTCTCTAGTGAATCCACGTTGTGTTCTACATGGGAAGGCTATAGTTTACTATAATTGATTGAGTTTTATGCCATTTATAAAATAGCACTTAACGCTCTATTTGTCAAGCGTTTATGCTCTAAAGCTGAAACACTCTATCACCTTGACACGAAGAAAAGAATAAATTAAAATTATATTTAGAGTATATGGGAAATGGAGGAAGTATGAGTTTAGGGCCCTATCTCCGTGATCTGCGGAATACCAGAGGACTTAGCCTCAGAGACGTTGAGACGTTAGCAAAAGAGAAGCAAGTTGCCGCCGAACTAAGTAGTGGTTATCTCAGCATGTTAGAGCGAGGTGACGTAACGAAACCATCACCTCGCATTCTTTTTGCGCTGGCTAGTGTTTATGGAGAGGACTACATCAAATTAATGAAGATTGCAGGATATATCCCCGAAAACACTAACCTCGAACCGCACACGCCTGCCCAAGTCGCATTTAAAGGTGCAAGTCAACTCACTAAGGAACAAAGGATCCGCGTCCAGCATATTATTGACTTGGAAATCAGAGATTCACTACGATCGAAGAAAAAGCGTGAGGATAAAACTTAAATAATGCCCAGAATAAATAATTCAGCAAAGGATATTATTAGGCTAGAGGCTGAAAGGTTCTTGGCTGAATACGGATTTACTTCCCCACCGCTCCCACCAGATGAAGCCCTGGCGGCTCGGAAGCTAGAAGTGACACCGCTATCTTTGGATGATCTGCTCATAAGAGCCAACTTACTCCCAGAGGAGCAGATGAAAATTCAAGCCATGCTTGACATTAATGAAAGGTCAATCACCTTTAGACAAGGACTGCCGCTTCAGAAACAAAGTTGGGGTAAATTACATGAAATTGGCCACGAGTTTTTACCTTGGCATCGAGAATTATTTTATTATTGTCCATTATTGTGGTTGCCCGCCGATATTCAAACCCAGCTTGAAGTAGAAGCAGACATGTTCGCTGCAGAGACATTTTTCTTTGGTTCAAAGTTCAACGAGTATGCCGGAGAAGGTGAATTTGGATTAAATACCGCTAAAATTCTAGCCGATACCATTTATGGGACATCATATCATGCGACATTCGCGCATTTTGTAGAGCAAAGTGAAGTTCCCTGTTGTTTGGTTATCTGGAAGCCCTTAGAGATCAGTAAGGATGGGGCTCAGCAGATCCAACTAAAGCTGCACTACTATCTTCCCTCGAGGAATTTCAAGGGACACATTACACATGGAATGACAATAAAAGACGAGGATCTCATTGGGCTTCTAACCGACTATTCGATTGGAGCGGTAAAGCACAAAATTAAAGTCAATGGGTATAGGGGAAAAACACAACTACTCGATGCCGAATCTTTTAGTAATTCATATAATATCTTCACACTTATTTTTCAACCCAAATAATGTCTTTCACTGCTCAAAAAGTGTCATTCATTTTCGACTGCTGAGAATCGTGTAGGGTTCGACTTAGACTCTATTGGTATCCGGGCAGCGGTCCCATCCAAGTTAATATGGTTCTTGCATCTGCCTCGTGTAACCCTCACCCCATCAACCTTTTTTTGCACGATTCATCGTATTGTTACCTTTAAGGGCTTGAACAAAAACCCCGAGGAACGTGACATTGGAGTCAAACTGAAGGTCAGTTCAAATATTCGGGTATTTCTACCTATTAATACCCCAACTCCACTTAGAGGAACTCGAAACACACGATTAAGTTATATTGAAAGTAAGGCTAAAAGTTCTAGCTATTGTACAACATGCTCTACCATTTATCCTCTCATCTCCTGTTTTCCCCTCGAAATGTTATAATATCAAAGTTGTGAATATCATCAACTGGTTCATCGATTTTGTCCTCCATCTGGATATCCATTTGGGAGAAATTATCAACTCGTACGGCGTTGTGACCTATTTACTGCTATTCGGCATTATCTTTGTTGAAACGGGGCTGGTTTTCGTGCCGTTCCTACCCGGAGACTCGCTACTTTTCGTAGCGGGAGCGTTTGCCTCCCTCAAGGACCTGAATATTTACTTATTGTTGGTTTTGTTATCCTTGGCAGCCGTACTCGGTGACAGCGCCAATTACTGGATAGGGCATTTCTTCGGTGAGAAAATCATCGCTAATCCCAGGTTCCACATCAATCAAGGGTACCTTGAAAAAACCCATCGGTTCTTCGATAAACATGGCGGCAAAACCATCATTCTCGCCCGTTTTGTCCCTATTATCCGCACTTTTGCGCCTTTTGTTGCCGGTGCCGGTCGCATGGGTTACCGAAAATTTTTCTCCTATAATGTCATCGGTGGCGTGCTTTGGGTATCTTTGGGTATCCTCGCCGGTTATTTCCTGGGCAATATTCCTATTATTAAGAATAATTTCTCGTTGTTTATCATCGGCATAGTTATTATCTCTCTCATTCCCATTGTGTTTACCGTCTTACGAGAAAAACGAAAATCGCCGGCACCTAAACCACCACAAAACTAGATGCCTACTTGGTTCGCCTTGAATTCTTGACTTTTTATCGTGTGGTAGATATATTTCTATTTAGTAATAAACCCCTTAAACAATAGATTCTATTATCGTTAACCGCAATAGCGGATAAGTATCGGGTTAATATGGCTGTTGCAATTAGAAAAAGCGGCATTGATCTTATTGGAGATGTCTCCTGGGGAACCCATTTCTGCCAATTCTATCAAACACAACAAGACTTGATCGATATACTCATACCCTTTTTTATGACCGGCTTGCAAAATAACGAATTATGCATGTGGGTTACAGCCGATAATCTTACGGCTTTAGAAGCTCGAAACGCGATTTCGGCTGCAATGCCGGATTTCTCAAGATATGTCGATAAGGGTCAAATCGAGATATTGCCCTACAGCGAATGGTATCTGAAAGACGGCACCTTCGATAGCCAGCGCGTGCTTAATGGTTGGGTGGAAAAAGTTAGCCAGGCCTTGCTAAAAGGTTACGACGGTTTACGATTGACGGGTAATACCTTCTGGCTGGAAAAACAAAACTGGCGCGATTTTACGGATTATGAAGAGGCGATCAACAATGTCATCGGTAAGTACAAAATGATTGCCTTATGCACCTATTCCCTGGAAAAATGTGATGCTGCCGAAATTATAGATGTGATACGCAATCACGAGTTTGCCCTCATCAAACAATCGGGTAAATGGCAATTATTTGAAAATTCCCGTTATGCAGTTACTAAAGACGCCTTCTCGAATAGTGAAAAACGACTTGAAGATCTGTATCGTTCGATGAGTGAAGGGCTTGCCCAACATGAGATCATTTACGACGATAATGGTAGAGCAATTGACTATATAATAACGGGTGTAAACCCGGCTTATGAGCTCATTACCGGGTTGAAATCAACAGATGTGATCGGCAAACAAGCTTCCACAATATACGGCGCCAATAGTCCGCCTTACCTGGATATATACTCCAAGGTGACGCAAACAGGGCAACCAACTTCTTTTGAGACCTACTTCCCGCCCATGAATAAACATTTCACCATTTCGGTGTTTTCGCCGGGAAAAGGCAAATTTGCCACTCTCTTTTCCGACATTACGGAGAGGAAACAAACCGAACAAAAACTATTGGAACAGGCCACTATGCTGGAAAATGCCGGTGACGCTATCATCGGCTACGACGCAAGTTATCGTATTACTTACTGGAACCCCGGCGCCAAGAGGTTGTATGGTTATACCGCCCGGGAAGCTTTGGGGCAGGTGAGTAATATCTTGCTTAAACCTGAATACTCGACCACGACGCGCGAAGAACTTATTAACAAAATCACCACCTTTGGGCATGTCGAAGCAGTTTCCAGCCGTCTTGCCAAAGACGGACGAAAAATTGATGTCGAGACTCACGTTATTGCGACCCGCAATAAAGACGGTGAAACGACCGGCTACGTGGTCATCGACCGTGATGTTACTACGCGTAAAAAAATGGAGGTAAGACTGGCGTATCTCGCCAGCTATCCGGAAATGAACCCGAATATAATCGTTGAATTTGGAGTCGATGGCAATCTGGAATATGCGAATCCCGCTGCCCGTGCGGTTTTTCCGGACCTTACCTCCAGGGGGATTGAACACCCCATTTGTGCCGGGCTTCTTGAAATAGTGAATTCGGATTCCTTGACCGGGAATACAGATTTTCACCGCGAGGTGGAAGTGGGCGGGCATACCTACGACCAAGGTATATATTTTGTCAGTGAAAATCGACGAGTAAGAATATATGGGCGTGACGTTACTGCCCGTAAAAAAGCCGAGGATAATCTGATTCGGCTCAACCGCGAATTACGGGCCATCAGTGAATGCAACCAGGCGGTCGTCCGTGCTTCCGATGAACATACCCTGATAACCAATGTCTGCCGCATCATGTGCGAAGTGGTGGGATACAGAATGGTATGGTTTGGTTCTGTGGAGCAAGACGATTCCAAATCAATAATACCCCGGGCTTTTTGGGGAGAAGATGCAGGTTATCTGGCACAGGCGGACATTACCTGGGCTGATACAGAACGCGGTCGCGGTCCCACTGGAATCGCTGCCCGCACCGGAAAAACCGATTTCTGTCAGGATTTTGTCACCGAGGCAAAAGCAGCGCCATGGAGGGAGCCAGCTCTGGCACGAGGCTTCCGCTCCAGTATCTCTGTTCCGCTCTTCGATATTACCGGTATAGTTTTCGCCGTGTTAACGATGTACGCCACCGAGGCAAACGGCTTTGCCCCTCCTGAAATCAAACTACTTGAAGAACTGGCCGATGATCTTTCATTTGGGATCATGACACTGCGAATGAGGTACGAACATGCCCGAACAGAAGAATCACTCCACATTAGTGAAAAAAGACACCAACTTCTCAGCGAGACTAATAATTTATTACTTACCAGTCATGAACCGGAACAGATTGTACGTGAAATAGCCTTGAGGGTAATGAAACATATAGATTGCGATGCTTTCTTCAATTTTATCCTGGCCGAATCTGAAAAAGGTTTAAGATTGAACACCTATTACGGCATACCGGAAGAAGCCGCGCGTGAAATCGAGTGGCTTGATCTCGGAGTAGCCATCTGCGGTTGTGTCGCCCGTGATGGACAGAGAATTGTGTCTGAGAACG
>Ga0209777_10008031_pt1 | contig 11618 bp, 13 predicted proteins | sample FrelakmetHBP12HB_FD_187147 | JGI IMG/M metagenome (GOLD analysis project Ga0209777, IMG submission 187147) | Freshwater lake sediment microbial communities from the University of Notre Dame, USA, for methane emissions studies -HBP12 HB (SPAdes)... | ecosystem: Environmental > Aquatic >...
TACGCTGGCGGCAACAACACCAAATAATACAGGCACGATCAGGACACAGAACACAAGCTCGACTCCTATATCCACAGGAAAGACCTGGGGCGGAACGGTTCAATATGATGCTGCAGGAGCGCAGACAGTAAGCGCAGCTACATCTTACAACAATCTTACGCTTGCAGGCAGCGGTTCAAAGACATTGACCGGCGTCAGTGCGATAGGCGGAAATTTGGCTTTAAGCGGAACTGCTATCGCGACCGCCGAGTCCGGCATGACTATAGGTGGGAATGTTTCTATCGGGTCAGGCACGACCTTTGGCGGCGGAACAGCGCTTGCGCACAATGTTGCGGGAAATTGGACGAATAGCGGGACATTCAATGCCGGGACCAGCACGGTCACTTTCAACGGCGCGGCCCAGCAGACCCTTTCCGGCACAATGACGGGCAGCTCCGCCTTTTACAATCTTACGCTCACGAACGCTTCGGGCGCTGATGATCCGGGCCAGGGTGTATCTTTCACGCCCGGCATTATTTTCGCCTCTGACGCCACCGCCACGAACAATTACACTATCATCACTCCATCGGTGCGCGTCCAATATAATTCCGGCTCAACATATACTTTCAACAACATCAACTGGAACGGCCAAGCATCCGGTACGAGAATATATTTCAGGAATTCAGATCTTGGTTCCGGCACCTGGCTTTTGAAGGTTTCCGGCACCCAAACGGCGGTTTCCTGCGTGGATGTTGCCCGGTCAGATGCCTCCGGAGGCAATACAATATATGCTAATGATGGCACTGATACGGACAGCCAGAATAACACTAACTGGGATTTCGGGATCAATCCGGGTTTCTTTTTGCTTTTTGATTAGGATGGAAATATGGCATTGAAAAAACTGATATCTGTTTTATTTTTGTGTATGTTCACATCCGGCGCCTTTGCGGCGTCGAGCGCGAGCTACAGCATTTCCCTGGAGGTCATTGACCTTGGCGGCGCAACGATGGGTTCGACCAGCTATAAAATGTTCGGGAAAATGCGCGACATTGTGCCTCAAGCAACGACAAGTTCCGGTTATACCCTGGAGGGCAGATTCATCGGAATAGCTTACGGCTCAGGCGTTATTGTCACAACAGAAACGCCGGCCATAACATTTATAAAGCCGAACACCGGTTATAATTACAGAGATTACAGAGTGGTGATCAACGGCATGAACATATCCTCCGATGCCACGGCAAGCTTAATGGCCACGAACAATCCCAACATCAATGGCACAACTGTCACAATTGAAAGCTCCACAAGCATGGAGTGCACATTTGACCTGACCGGCGCCATTACCGGGCCGAGGAATCTTGTTGTGACCAATACCGGCTACGGCAAGAATCGCGTAATGGCCAACGGGTTTACCGTAATAGCCGCTGGGCGCGTGGATACCGTTGGGAGAACGTACAACGAACCGAATCCGTTCAACCCGGACAGCGGCCCGACAATGATAAAATACAAGCTTAGCGCCACGGCAGCTATAACGCTTTACATGTTCAACCAGAAAGGCGAGCTCATGTGGCAGAAAGCCATTCCCGCGGGAGAGAACGGCGCAAAGGCAGGGGATAACGCGGTCCCATGGGATGCCATATCGGACTTTAATGAGAGCGTGCCGACAGGTGTTTATGTGCTCAGCATAGTATCAAGATCCGGCGGCTCAACAAGAGAGCTCAGCAGGATAAAAATAGCGGTCATCCGCCAGTAGATCAGTAAAATATATCCCCCTCTTCTTTCGCGTATTCCGCATAAACATATATAACAGTATAATACTATATATATTAATATAATACTGTATATTTGTTAATAATCAACTTAATAATATAAACGTATATATGACAGTATAATACCATATATAATAATATAAATATGTTTATATATTGACAAAACGATATATAGAATATAAAATTGAATCAATATGGAAGCTAAGAAGACATATAACAAGGTTGAGCTGGCAAAACAACTCAACGTTCATTACCAGACCATAAATTATTGGATAAAAAAGGGCTGGATCAAGCCAATGCGCGATTATAAGAATTATCCTGTTTTTACGGATGATGATGTTCAAAAGATAATCAAATGGAAAAATACCTTAAAAGGTCCAATAGGGGGATAGATTGAAAAAGGTCCTGATAGTTTTAATGATCGTTATGGCATCATATTCCGCAGTTCACTGCGCGGAGATCTATTATGATGATCCCATCTCGGTCGGGATCGGCGCGCGTCCCATAAGCATGGGCAGGGCATTCGTGGCTATCGCGGACGATGCCAACGCGATGTTCTTGAACCCCGCTGGCCTTGGATTCCAGAAAAAATGGTATCTGACCTCGATGAATACCAATTTCTTGAATGAATATCAATACATGATGTTCTCCGGCGTGAACCCCACGCCGAACGGCACGGTGGGCATAGGTTATGTTTCATCCCGCATAGGCGGGATAGATGTTTCGGGAGGCGGATCATCGGATTTTTACAATCAGGCCATCGTGCTTTCCTATGGAAGATATGTGGGCGATCTCTTGGCGCCTTCTCTGGGAGAGGAACAAAATATGTATGCGGGGTTGTCCTTTAAGCATTACGACAAAGGTTTCACCGGCAGCATAAACGCAATAGGGACAGGTTATAATCTTGACCTGGGTTTGCTGTATGCGCCTGAAAAATGGATCTCATACGGATTAAACTTACAAAATGTTCTTTACGGCTCCAAGATATCCGGGGATTTTGATCCTGAAACCATACCTTTTATCACAAAGATCGGAGTGGCGTATAACTGGCTGGAGTATAATGTCACGTTCGCGCTTGATAAGGACATGTTCCTTTCCCGCGCCAATGTTCCCTGGCCGAACCACCTTGGCGCAGAGTGGAAGGTCATCCCGAGTTTGAGCCTTAGGGCAGGCTATGACCAGGTGGCAAGCTCCGGGGACGGAGGGGACCTAGTGGGCAATACGACTCTCGGAGTGGGCCTTGACCTTTCGGGCGTACAGATAGACCTGGCATACATGCAGAATTATGCGCAGACCGGCATTTCATCCAATATTGTTTCCGTGTCTTTCTACAGCCAGCCGATATTCGCGCAGGCTGCTCCGCCCAAGAAAGAAGAAGCTGTTCCGGGAGCAGAAGTTGCCGCACCTGCGCCGCAAGAAGTAACGCCTCCGCCGCCTGCGCCGGTTGTTGCCGCGCCGGTCGTTGCCGCGCCGGTCGTTTCTGCTCCTCCTCCTAAGAAGGTGGGACAAAAGATCACGATCAATCCGCCCGGCAACCTGTATACTCAGTACGCCGATCTGACCATCAGCGGGGCAATAGACTTCGACGTGACGGATGTCTGGATAGACGCCAAGAAACTGGAAATAAGGAGCGACAGGATATTTGTGGAATCGATCCCTCTGAGCATTGGAAAGAACGAAAGGACAATAAGGGTTAAAGACACGAGCGGCGCGGAATCAAAGATCGTGAAGAAGATAGTCCGTTTCTATGTCCCCACCAATATGGCGTTCGAGGAGGCAACGAGCAAGAATTTCGAATATAAGGCGATCTACACCGAGCTCTACCGTTTCTTAGGGAAAGATTACAATACCAGCAACGAGCTTTCTAGGGGCGCGATGGCGCTTATCCTCGCAAAGGCAAAGAAACTTAATATGGTTACGCCGCAGGCGGCGATATTCAAGGACGTGACTTATCTGCACTGGGCGGCAACTTTCATAAAAGCGGTCACTTCCGCGGGCTTCATGGCGGGTTATAAGGACGGAACTTTCAAGCCTGACCAGACTGTTACAAGGAAAGAACTCGCGTTCGCCATTTCAAAGGCAGCCAATATAGATGAAGGAACGGTCATGGGATATATGTCCGGCAAGTCTACGGGAGAGAATGTAACGTTCGGGGACCTGATCGAAGTGATCTATTATTCAGAAATGTTCAGGAAAGAGATAGATGACTACCAGAAGTATCTGGGACCTGAGAGCTCGATGATATAAGTTCATAGTACTGTCAAAATATACTGCAACTGTCTATAAAAACTACAGCGAATCAAACTATTTTTCTTCTTTCATGCTTATCGATATTGGCATGATAATTGCTGGATAGCATATCAGGAAATCAGGAGATCAGCATGAGGGATACCAGCAGATCAGTATATCAACAGAAGGTGGTTGCAGGGTTTGAAAAACTCTGGGTTTGGCAAAAAGCCTTTCAGCTTATGCTTGAAATAAGCAAAATATGCTCAACTCTTCCATCGAGTGAAAAATTCAATATTAAGCCACAACTTGAGAGATCCTCTTCATCGGTAACGGATAACATTGCAGAGGGCCATACCAGTTATTATTTTCAGGACAAGATAAAGGGCTTTAATGTGTCACGCAAGGAAGCAGGGGAAACCCAGAACCACATTAGAAAGCTTGAAGGTAAAAGGCTTTTGCCGGCAGAAAGAGCGAATGAGCTGATCCAGAGGTACGAAGAAGTAATAAAAGGCATAAACGGATATATTTCTTGGGTGCGCAAAAAGCGAGGTTCCAATAAATAACCTGATGTCCTGATAATCTGATCCTCCTCCCACTGATATCCTGATGTTCTGATATTCTGCATATGGACAATGATTCTTTTAAGATAGGACATTCTTTGATATAATGAATAGAAAGTAGGGGGTGTTCTTAATGGTTAACTGGGATGAAATGAAAGGGAAGCTTTCGGATCTTGGCGAAGCGGCAAAAAAGACGTTTTCGGTAGCAGCGGACAAGACCCAGAAGGGAGCGCGAATAGCGTCCCTCAAGGTCAAGATAGTCATGGAAGAGAACAAGATAAATAAGGCGATGAATGAGCTGGGGAAAAAGATATATGAGCTTATCGATAGATCAGAAACCAATGTTGCGGAAAATTCTCAGGTCAAAGAGATCATCAAGGTTATAAAAGCCTCAAAGCAGTCGATCGAAAGCATAGATCAGGAGATCAAGTCCGTCTAGGGACTACTTCAGATCAATGGCCTCCGGGGTAATATTGGTCAAGAACGGCTTCCAGGGATCCGCATGGCACCAGCCTTCGAACTCATATTTTCCGAAGAAAACAAGGTCATAGAAAACCTTGAACCTGTACCATTGCTTGTCCTTTGATACGCCGGTCAGGGTTATTTCTATTGGGAACACGAAAGCAGGCTCTGATTCGGACGTGGGTTCTTTAAGAAGCTCTTTCACCCTTATGTTAAGAGGATAGTACTCGAATTTTTGAGCGGCAACACAGGCTGCTGCAAAAAAGAGCAAGATCAATATCAGCGCGATCGATCTTTTCATTTGTTCAATTATAGCATAATTTGTAAATTCCCGTACTTTTAGTATACTTTACTGTCTAATGCCGACGATCGCTGAAAATATTATGTTGATCAGATCCCGCATTGAAAAGGCGGCCAGGCGCGCCGGGAGAGACCCTGCACAGATCAAGCTTGTCGCGGCCACGAAGGATGTCCCTGTCAGCCTCATAGAAGAAGCGGTTAAAGCGGGCATCACGGACATCGGAGAGAACAGGGTCCAGGAAGCAAGGCAGAAATTCGACCAACTCAAGCAACTTCCTGTCACACTCCACATGATAGGGCACATGCAGACCAATAAAGTGAAAACCGCGCTTGAAATGTTCTCCGTGATCCAGTCTGTCGACAGCGAAAGATTGGCGGATGAAATTTCGGGCAAAGCCCAGAAAACTATCGACATATTCATTGAGGTCAATACTTCCGGCGAGGAAAGCAAGTTCGGCGTCTTTCCCGATAAAGCCATCGAGCTCGCAAGGCATATTTCCGTGTCTAATAACCTCCGTTTAACGGGGCTTATGACAGTGGGCCCGCTAACGAATAAAGAGGCGGATATCAGAAAAAGCTTCCGATCGCTCGCGGATCTCTTCGATCAAATAAAAGGGTTGAATTTGCCCGGTGTTGAGTTAAAATATCTATCAATGGGCATGTCCGATGACTTTGAGCCGGCCATAGAAGAAGGCTCAAATTTAGTGAGGATAGGCCGGGCGATTTTCGGGATAGAACACCACAAATAATGACACAATGAACAATGACACAATGAACAAGGGGGATGATATTAATGGGAGATAATTTGTTAAAGCGTGCAAAGGCGTTCATAGGCCTTGAGGATGACGAGGGGTCCGTTGGCGATGTTTCAAGGCAGGAAGTGAACGTTGAAACGGCGCTCAGGCCGAGGAAAGGAAAAAGTTCAAGTTCCGCTGAATACGAAATAGTCATTCACGAGCCGAAGGTTTACGAGGATTCACTTACCATTTCTACACAGCTGAGATCGGGTAGCCCGGTCGTGATAAACCTTAAACATCTGGATCCCAACGAAGGCACGCGCCTTATAGATTTCGTCTGCGGCACCGCATATGCCATCGACGGCCACATGATAAAGATCGGCGACTCGATATTCCTTTTCACGCCGAGCAATATAGTCATTTCCGATGTCGAGGACAGGGGCGGCATAGAGGAAAGCGTGATGGCCGAAGAGAAATCGCTTTTTGGCAGAAGTTAGGGATATAATGAAGCTGGGGTTCATCGGAACAGGCCGAATGGCCGAAGCTATCCTTCGCGGGCTTATATCTTCAAAGGCCTTTTCAAAGAACAATTTGATCATATCCGACAAAGATTCCAATCGATCAAAGCAGGTGTCCAAGAAATATAATGTAAAGGCCGCGGAGAACAATGTTGAAGCGGCGAGCGCATCTGACGTGATCATCCTGGCGGTAAAGCCGCAATCGATGAACGCCGTGCTTTCCGAGATCGCCGGCAAGGTCGCAGCTCGCCAGCTGGTGATATCAATAGCTGCCGGAATAACCCTTAAGAGCATAGAGAAGTATCTGGTAAAAGTTCCCGTGGTAAGGACAATGCCGAACAATCCCTGCCTTATCGGGGAGGGGATCACAGCCATGTGCGGGGGCAAATTCGCGCAGGAGCGCGACATGAGAACGGCGGAGAAGATATTTTCTTCCGTGGGGGACGCGATCAGGGTGGAAGAAAAATACATGAACGCGATAACCGCGCTTTCCGGGAGCGGGCCGGCATTCGTTTACGAGGCGGTCGATGCAATGACCAACGGCGGAATAGAAGCGGGGCTTCCGAAAGAACTTTCCGCAACGCTTGCGAAAATGACCGTGTTAGGATCGATAAAGACCATGATCAAAACGAAGAAGTCACCCGAGGAGCTTAAATCGATGGTCGCATCACCGGGCGGAACTACCGTGGCGGGGCTAAGGGTCCTTGATGAAGCGAATTTCAAGGGCGCGCTTAAGAAAGCGGTCATCAAAGCGTCCGCCAGAGCAAAAGAGATAAGCGAGGAGTTCGAAAGATCCTTATGAGATTACTTGTCATGACATTCATCAACTTTGCTTTCGATCTGGCTTATATCCTGATAGTTATCAGGGCTTTTCTCACTTATCTTCCGCACAACAGATATCACCCGATCATTAAGCCGGCTTATGACTTGACCGAGCCGTTGTTATCGCTCATCAGGAAAGGACTGCCTCCTGCAAAAATAGGCATGGATGCATCGCCTTTTATCGCTATCGTTCTTCTGTACTTGCTTCAGCAGGTTTTGCTTAAAATAATATCTTTGATATAGCTTCGCTCGCGGTCGCTGTAATATAAGGAGACGGATAATATGGCTAACATTCAAATAAAGATCCCCAGGCCCGTGGTGCAGCAATATCTTGAAGGGAAAGAAGGCTGCCAAGTCAAGATACTTGAATACGAAAAGCTCGGCTCGGGATGGCACGGAACGGGATACAAGGTTAAATTCATAAGTCAAAAGTCAAAAGCCGTGCCTGCCGGCAGGCAGGGCAAAAGCAAGGAAGTGGTGATCAGAACCCTTATGCCTGCGAATTTTTCGCATGACTGGCTGTCCGATAGGGCAAAAGTGTTCGTGCTCCAGCATGAAGTGGCCCGCGCGATCCCAAATCATATAAATTCTTTTGATGTTTCCGGCTATACAAAGGACAATGAACTTGTGTCGCTCGGGGACGTAAAGGAATTCTTCCAGATAGTTGAGGTGGCTAAAGGGATGTCCTATTCCCAGGATTTCCAGAGGATAATGGAAGCCGGCAAATTGGCCGACGGGGACATAAATAAGGCGATGGCGCTTTCGGATTACCTGGTAAAGCTCCACAGCAAGAAATTCAAGGGCTCTAAAGAAGAGCTGCGCTCCATCAGAAGGCGGCACAGCAGGGACGCTCTCGGCCACGGGGAAATGATGATAGGAGTGGTCGACACTTACCCGGACAACTTCAGCTTTATCACTAAGGGAAAGCTTACATATATAATATGTAAGGCGGCCAAGTTCAGGGAGGGCATAAAGGACGTTCCGTTCACCCCCTGCAGGATGCATGGGGATTTCCATCCCGGAAATATACTTTTTGACGGCAAAAAAATGACAGTTCTGGACGCTTCAAGGGAGGTTTACGGGGATCCCGCGGATGACGTGACCACCATGGCCATAAATTACATCTGGTTCGCGGTCATGCAATCGGGTAGTTTCGACGGGCCCTTTGCAAAGCTCTTCAACGCTTACTGGGATAATTATTTCAAGAAGACCGGGGACAGGCATATCCTGAGAACAGCCGGCATCTACTTCGCGTTCAGGGGGGTCGTGGTCGCACATCCGGTGTTTTACGGCCTGCAGAGCGACAATGTGCGGCGAAGGATGATGCGGTTCGTCGATAGCGTCTTGAGCGACAGGTCTTTTGATCCCGACAAAATAAACAGATATCTGAGGTAACTCCAATGCCATTTGCAGTGTGGATAACCGGGCTTCCCGGAAGCGGCAAAAGCACCATAGCCAGGGAATTGATAAAAAACCTTAAGAACACGGAATATCTTCGGCTTGATGAGATAAGGAGAAAATTCATCAGCGAGCCGAAATTCACCGACGAAGAGCGCGAGCTTGTCTATTCAAAATTCATCGATGAAGGCATATCAAAGATCGCTCAGGGCAGGAACGTCGTCTATGACGCGACAGCGCACAGATCGATATGGCGCAGCAAAGCAAGGTCCGGAATAAAGGATTTTATCGAAGTCCAAGTTAAGTGCCCGATCAATGTCTGCATTGAAAGAGAAAGCTCAAGGAGCGGCGGGCTTGTGCTTGCGGACCTCTATAAAAGATCCCTGGAGAGAAAGAAAACGGGAAAGCAGTTCAGCGGATTGGGTAAGGTAGTGGGGGTGGACGTGCCGTTCGAGGACAATGAGATCACAGAGATAGTGATAGATTCTGTTACGCTTACGCCGAAGGAGGCGGCCGGCATAATATTTGAAGAACTAAAAAAGAGAGGGTGGGTTTAAAAAAATGATAAATTTTGAAGAATTTAATTCAGCAGGGAAAGATCTTTTCATGCTCGGACTTGTCGGCCCAGGGTCGGGAAGCATGAGCATAAGGAGCGGAGATAAAATATATATCACGAAAAGGAGCGCGGTGCTAGGGCACCTCGAGGAAGGGGACGTGATCGAGGTCCCGCTTGAAGGCTCGGGCCAGGGCGAAGAACTTGCGGCAAAAGAAATACAAGTTCACAGGGCCATATATAAAGAAACGAATTTTAACGCGATCATACAGGCATTCCCTCCTTACGGCATAGCGCTTTCCATCAACACGGAGAACAAGATCATCCCTGCCGACATTAAAGGTCAAACGGTGCTGCGGTCCATCCCTGTTGTAAGGGCAAAAGCATCCCCGGAAGAACTGGTCAAGTACCTTCCCCCGGTCTATAAATCCGGGTATATAGTTTCGCTTGTCAGGGAATACGGGAGCTTTGCCGTAGGCGCAAGCCTTTTTGAGGCATTGCAGAATACAACGTGCCTTGAGGACTCATGCAAGATAATCACGATTAACAAGTCCTTGACGCCAGTGGAGAAGCCAAGACGGCCGGAGCAGCATTACGAAAGAAGGACAGCCATCCCGCCGAGCATCGGGGTTATGGGCAGGCCGAGAGGGAGCAGGAGAGGATTTGGGAGATGATCGGGTGAATAGCGCGATAAATTGCTCAAATTTAATAGAGAAAATAAAGCAATATAATCCTCAAGTTGATGCTGCGCTGATCGAGAGAGTGTTCGATTATGCGAAACAGCTTCATGAGGGCCAGTTAAGGCTTTCCGGGGAGCCATTTATCACTCATCCCCTGGCAGTTGCGGAGATACTGGCGGAGATCGAGCAGGACCAGGTGACCATTGCTGCGGGACTTCTTCATGATGTTATAGAGGACGCCAAGGTCGACAAGAAAGCTGTCGCGGAAAAATTCGGCGAAGAGATAGCTTATCTGGTGGAGGGAGTGACAAAGCTCGGCCAGATAGTTTTTGAATCCAAGGAAGTGCGGCAGGCAGAGAATTTCAGGAAGATGCTCCTTGCCATGGGCGAGGACATAAGGGTCATCGTGATCAAGCTTGCTGACAGGCTCCACAATATGCAGACGCTCGAGTTCATTCCAAAACCAAAACAGATAGAGACCTCAATTGAGACAAGAGAGATATTCGCTCCCCTTGCGCACCGCATCGGCGTCTGGCGCATAAAATGGGAGCTCGAGGACCTGGCTTTCCGGTATCTTGAACCCGATAAATACAATGATATCAAGGCAAAGGTGTCTCAGCGCAGGGCGGAGAGGGAGGCCCGAATAGAGGATTTTACCTCAAAAGTCGGGGATATCGTATCAAAGATGAACATCAAGGCGGAAATATTCGGGAGGCCAAAGCATTTTTTCAGCATTTACAGAAAGATCGTCGAGCAGAACATTGAATTCGAGGACCTTTATGACCTTCTTGCAGTAAGAATAATCGTTGACTCGATAAAGGACTGCTACGCGGTCCTCGGGCTTGTCCACGCGTCATGGCGCCCCATACCCGGGACCTTTACCGATTACATAGCGATGCCCAAGCTGAACGGATACCAATCCTTGCATACGACCGTGATCGGGGAAGGGGGATTCCCCATCGAGGTGCAGATAAGGACAAAGGAAATGCACAAGGTCGCCGAATACGGCGTTGCCGCGCACTGGAGATACAAGGAGGGCGGCAAACCCAGCATTCTTGATCAGAAAATGGAATGGCTCAGATCGATACTTGACTGGCAAAAAGACCTCTCTAACGCGAAGGATTTCATGGAAAGCCTGAAGATAGATCTTTTTACCGACGAAGTTTTTGTATTTTCCCCGAAGGGCGCCGTGCATGCCCTTCCGGTCTCATCCACCCCGGTCGATTTTGCTTACACTGTGCATACCGAGGTGGGCCACAGGTGCACCGGCGCAAAAGTGAACGGAAAGATAGTGCCGCTCGATTACAAGCTCAAGAACGGCGACATAGTCGAGATCATAACAGGGAAGGTGGATAACCCGAGCATGGGCTGGCTCAATTTCGTGAAAACATCGGCGGCACGCACAAAGATAAAGTCCCTGTTCAAGAAGCAAAAGCGCGAGGATAATCTGGCAAGAGGCCGCGCGCTGCTCAATGAAGAGATCAAAAAATTCATGCTCGAGCCTTCCCATGTCCTGGTGGACGAAGTTTCTGTTCCGCTGCTCAAGGAATTTAATGTTCCGAACATGGATGATCTGCTGGTCCAGGTCGGCTACGGGGAGCTTTCACCTTATGT
>Ga0209777_10008032_pt1 | contig 11617 bp, 9 predicted proteins | sample FrelakmetHBP12HB_FD_187147 | JGI IMG/M metagenome (GOLD analysis project Ga0209777, IMG submission 187147) | Freshwater lake sediment microbial communities from the University of Notre Dame, USA, for methane emissions studies -HBP12 HB (SPAdes)... | ecosystem: Environmental > Aquatic >...
TTGGCTTTAGCGGACAAATTGGTAACGATGAAGCCCACTCGTGGGAATAACTGTCCCCGGTGCCATTCCACTTTAGCTACCACCCGCCTGGGATGATCCCAACTCTTTGCCTGATACTGGAAGTCGTGGTAGAGGATTACGGGCTTCTCAGGCAACTCCCCTTCAGGACGTTTCAGCAGGTGCTTAACCTCCTGTTCCAGGATATCGTTTGCTGGCAGACGAATGGCGTATCCAATGACCCGGGGCTCCAGATACTCGTACATCTCCGGCTTGGCAAAGGCGGCGTCACCCCGGAAGAGCAGCCGCACCCCCTTGCGCTGATAACGTTCCACCGCCGGCGCAAGGACTTCCTGCCAACGGTCGGCGCTGTGGACGTTCCCCGACCGCAGCAGGGCTCCCTCGCAGTCCCCGAAGTGGTTGAACAGGAAGAGTGGATGGTAACACACTGACTGGAAATGCCCGTTGTAGGCTGCCCCTTCCTGCTCCCCATATACCGGGCTCTCGGAGCTGTCCATGTCCAGGATGATTCGCTGATGCCGGGTTCGCATCATGGCCCGATCGACCCATGCAGCATTCAGTTGCTCCAGCCCCTTCTGGTTCTCCTTGGTAACAAGCACTTCGGTCTCAAACCGGCTCAAGGTGTTGGTGCTGGCGGCCTGCTTCTCCAGGGCTCGGCGCCCGACCACCGCCTGCATAGCGGGATCCCTGGCCAACCCCAAGGCGTCATTGGTGTCTTCATATCCCGCCAAGCGGCTATACACCGACTGCCGCAACATATGTTGCGCTTGTGGGCACCCTTTGATATGGGAAATCCAGCTTTAAGGCTTAAATTCCATAGGTTTATCCTGTACAGCCACACTAGAATGAACGTAATGGGGCAGAGCATTTCAGCTTATGGCGTTCTCAATATGTTCCAATCGTGAAACTCTATTGTCCGGCGTAAGTTCCACCGCTATCACATCAATACGCCACGATTGCGGAGGCTTGTCATAGGCCTGCAGATAGGCATTCGCCAGAGAAATAAGCTTCTCTCTCTTAGATAATGTAACCGACTCCTCAGGGGTACCGAACGCAGTGTTCTTTTTGGTTCGCACCTCAACAAATACGAGACATTCGCCCTTTTGGGCAATTATGTCAATCTCGCCTTCGCGGCAGCGGAAGTTCCTCTGAATTATTTTATAGCCGCGCCTCTTCAGGAAATCTGCTGCCAGCTTCTCACCGATAGCTCCGACCTCTTTACGATTCGACGGCATATCCTTGCCCTCTGTCCCTCACAGAGCAATTAGGAGGCGAGCTTACCACAATCCAAAGAGGCTTTCAATCCCTGCGCTACAGGCTGTAGAGAACTTTCTCGGAGACATTCAATTGAAAGCCTCTCAGAGCCTCTAGAATGACCGTAGCGCCCCCCTGAAGTTTGATGTAAGTATCTTCCTAACTCCCTCCCCCCTTCCTTTCCTGCAAGGCTCTTCAGCGGTAACTCAATCCAGGGCAGGATGTAATATTCCCGACGCAACGCTTACCATAGCCAGCCGGACCTTCAAACAGCTAAATGGCTAGCAGTCTGGATGTCTTGACAGCTATGTATCGATGATTCTGGGATGTAATCGTTGAGATGAGGTTGCTATGATAGCTTCTGCAATGGGGCCAGGCTGAGCAGGAACTTCTTTACCCCCGCATTCCCCTTGAAAGCGATAGTGACCTCATGGTCATCCCCGGAGGCCAGACAGTTGACCACAATCCCATCGCCGAATATAGCGTGACTTACATGTTCACCCGCTTTCAGGGCTGGTTTGGACGGTGAAGGGCTGACGGCTGGTGTCGTAGAGCGCTTAGCCGCTTCTGTGGCTTGTGCGGTGGGGGAGGTCAACAGATTCGATGGGATATCCTTCAGGAAACGTGACGGGGGATTATGGGCGCTGCTCCCCATGAGGCTGCGGCGCAGGGTATAGACAAGGTATACCTTGTCCTTAGCCCTGGTTATACCCACATAGCAGAGGCGGCGCTCCTCCTCCATTTGCTCCGGGTCAGGCAGTGACCTGAAGTGAGGCAGGACGCCCTCTTCCATCCCTACGATGAACACCACGGGGAATTCCAGGCCTTTAGCCTGGTGCAGGGTGATGAGGGTCACTGCATCGACCTTCTCATCAAGCTCGTCCACATCGGAGACCAGAGCAACCTCTTCCAGAAAAGCAGACAGGCTCTCCCTGGGCTCGAGGTCACGGTATCCGGCGGCCACAGTGCGCAGCTCCAGAATATTATCCCACCTCTCCTCACCGTCTGCGCTCTCCAGGGTGTATTTCTTATACCCTGTCCTCTCCAGCACCAGGTCGAGGAGGTCAACCAGGCTCAGTTCCCCACCCTTGGCGATAAGCTCATCGAGCATGTTCAGGAAATTGCCCAGCGCCTGGCTGCTTCGAGAGGATAGCGGAGTAGACTCTTCACCCTGCGCGATGAGTTTGAGAGCATTATAGTAAGACAGCCCCTTCTCGTTTGCCCACGTAGTGAGCTCGGCGATGGTGCGCTGCCCGATGCCCCTGCCGGGGACATTGATGATGCGGGTGAGACTGACTGTATCGTTCGGGTTATGTATCAGCCTGAGGTAGGCGACTATATCCTTGACCTCGCGCCTTTCATAGAACCGCGTGCCGCCCACAAGCCTGTAGGGGAAGCCGTAGCGGACGAACTCCTCCTCAAGCGCACGCGACTGGGCATTAGTGCGGTACATGATGGCGCAATCGCCAGCCTTCCAATGACCGCGCGCCACCAGCTTCTCCACCTCGTTGACCACGAAATGGGCCTCCTCCTGCTCGTTGTAGGTCTGGACAACAGAGATGGGTACACCTACCTCGTTCTCCGTCCAGAGCTTCTTCTGCTTTCGCTGCTGGTTGGCAGCGATTACGTGCTCGGCAGCCTTGAGGATGGTCTGGGTGGAGCGGTAGTTCTGCTCCAGGAATACAATCTTGACATCGGGATAATCCTTCTCAAAGTCCAGAATATGACGCAGATTGGCCTGTCGCCAGGAATATATTGACTGGTCAGGGTCGCCGACGACGCAGATATTTTTATACTTCCCCGCTAACTGCTTGGACAAGATATACTGAGCCAGATTGGTATCCTGAAACTCATCGATCATGACATGGAGATAGCGCGATTGATATTTAGCCAAAACCTCGGGCTGGTTGCGGAATAGCTGCACCGTCCTCATAAGCAGGTCGTCGAAATCGAGAGCGCTGCTCTCCCCGAGCAGCACCTGATAGCGTTCATAGACCCGTGCCACTACCTCCTCATAATAGCTGCCCACCTGGCTGCGGTACTCCTGAGGAGCAAGGAGCCTGGCTTTGGCGGAAGAGATCGCAGTCCCTATGGCACGGGGCGGATATTGCTTGGGGTCGAGCCCCACCTGCTCAATGCTGCGCTTCAAAAGGCTGACCTGGTCGCCTTCATCATAAATAAGGAAGCTTCTGTCTATCCCGATATGCTGGGCTTCCATGCGCAGAATACGGGCACAGGTGGCATGAAAAGTGCCCAGGGTCAGCCCCTCAATAGTTCGTCCCAGAAGGTGGTAGACCCTCTCCCTCATCTCGCGGGCAGCCTTATTGGTGAAGGTGACCGCCACGATGCGGTAGGGGCTAATGCCGCAGACAGTTATCAGGTAAGCCACCCGGTGAGCGATGACCCTGGTCTTACCCGACCCCGGTCCCGCCACGATGAGCACAGGGCCCTCGATAGTCTCGACAGCTTCTTTTTGGGCTGGATTAAGGCCAGTTAGAATGTCCATAATTTGATTCTACCACGAATGTAGGGGCAATTCATGAATTGCCCCTACAAAATACCTCTATGTCATTGCGAGGAGTCCGCCTCTGGCGGACGACGAAGCAATCTCTAAAAATTGTACTGAGATTGCTTCGCTTCGCTCGCAATGACATAAATAACCCGGGGTATTTCGACCGACAGCAGTCTAATAGGTGAAGACAGGCTGGTCTTTGGTGATCACCCGTTTCTCCTCCGCTATTTGCTGGCGGAGGTACCTGGGGAGAGAGAATATCCCTGGATGAGCGAGTCCATCGTAAAATCTGAGAGGCCCCCTGACCCGGCTCGATAGCCTGCGGTCGATCTCCCCTGGAGAAAGCTCGCGGGGATCCAGAGTTTGCGAGGCCACAGCGAACCCCCAAGGGCCGCCGAAGGAAGGAATCTCCGCCTGGTAAGGAGCAACCACGGAAAACACCGCCCGCAAAGTATTTACCACCGCCAGAAATGTGGACGGGTACATCACACTGGTCGCGCCGGCCTGAAGGGACATTATGCCGCCCTTTCTCAGCTTCTTGCTGAGGTCCTGATAGAACTCTTTGGCAAAGAGCAAGTAAGCAGGCCCCTCCTCAAGCGGCTCAGTGAGATCGAGTATCATAACATCGAATTTTTCCTTAGTCTCAGCCACGTATTTCAAGGCATCCATATAGAGAAGCTCAACGCGGCTGTCATCGAAGGCTCCCTGGCTCAGCGAAGGAAGGTATTTCTGGCATATCTGCGGCACCTTCCTGTCTATATCCACCATCACCACCCTTTTTACGGTTTTGTGGGCCAGCACTTCTCTCAAAGTAGCCCCCTCACCGCCACCGGCAATGAAGACGCTCTCAGGCTTAGGGTGAGCGATCATCGGAGGATGCACCAGGGTCTCATGATAGATAAACTCGTCCGATTCGCTGCACTGGATCTTGCCATCCAAAACAAGACATCTGCCGAAGGCAGGGCTATCAAGTATCTGAATAGATTGATATTTGGATTTCCCGGTGTACGGCATCGCACTGACGCTGAATGTTTGGATTAAATCAGGGCTGACGCAATCCCAAAACCAATTCATTGCCATCTCCGTCATGGACTAGAACCCCCTTTTCAGCTCAACAATGGAGGGATTTTTGCTCTCCAGCTTCTCCATAATCAACCTGGCAGCCTCCTCCGGCTGGAACAGGTCACCGTAGGTGAAGAGATCGATCGCCGAATAGCCGTATTCCGGCCAGGTATGGATACAGAGATGAGCCCCGGTAATCAATACCACGCCGCTTACCCCCTGGGGCAGGAAGCGGTGGAAGGACTCTCCGATTACCGCATTGCCAGCATCCTTGGCTACAGTGTGGAGGACATCCTTTATAAATTCCAAATCATCCAGGAGCTCTTTGTTGCACTCCTTCAGATCCAGAAGAAAGTGCTTCCCCATCGTCCTCATATTACCCCACCCTCACTACAAACTTGTTCAATTATATAGGATGTGGTTGCTTTTCTCAAATCGATAAGGGTATAATAACGTCTGGTCTGTCCCTTAAAGATGAGGCTGTGGAGAGATAGTCAAGAAGCTATCTCCTGTAATTTGTCAGGAGTTTGGTTATCTTCATGGGGAAAGGGGGATAAACCAATGGTTGCCAAAGCTTATGTGCTTATTGAGACCTCAGTGGGGAAAACAAAGGATGTGGTACGCGCCCTCGGCAAGCTAAAGGGGATGAAAGAGGTACATGCAGTGACCGGCCCTTATGATGTTATCGCAGTGGTAGAGGGAGCAGACTTGACTGCCGTGGGCAATCTGGTCACCAACCACATCCATCCTGTAGGCGGCATAGCGAGGACTGTAACCTGCCTGGCAATAGATGTGAGTTAATAGCACCGGGGGCTGCGAAGGTGCTTCTTATGCACTCACTTAGTAAATTGAAAGGAAGTGATGCATGGATTTCCGATTCACTGAAGAGCAGGATGCTTTTCGCAAAAAAGTAAAGGCTTTTCTGGCTAAGGAACTCCCCTCAGACTGGCTGGACGGAGGGGCTCCTGAAGACGAGACCGATGAGTGGTGGAAGCTCACCCAGAGGTTTCTGAAGAGGCTTGGCGAGCAGGGATGGATATCGGCAACCTGGCCCAAGGAATACGGCGGACAGGAACGCCCGACGTGGGAAGATGCCATCCTGGGCGAGGAGCTGGCATACTTGAGAGCGCCAGCCCAGGACTACTGGTTCCGCTGGAAGATGATAGCTGCCCTCCTGCTGAATTTCGGCGACGACGAACAAAAAAGGCAGCATCTGCCGGGTATAGCCAGCGGCAAGGTGTACTGGTGTCAGGGCTTCAGCGAGCCTGGCGCTGGCTCCGACCTGGGCGGCTGCCAGGTCAAAGCCCAGGACAAAGGGGACTACTTCCTGGTCAACGGGCAGAAGATATGGACTACAGGCGCACACCGAGCCCACTGGTGCTTCGCGCCGCTGCTCTCAGACCCCGATGCGCCCAAGCGCTCCCGAATGCTCAGCATGTTCCTCATCGATATGAAGACTCCCGGCATCACCGTCAGGCGTCTGGAAAGCATCGAAGGGGTAGCGCACCTCTGCGAGACCTTTTTCGATGATGTCAAAGTCCCCAAAGGAAACATGGTGGGCGAAAGAGGCCGCGGCTGGCTCGCCGCCATGGCCCTAGTGAACATCGAAAGGTCGGGTACAGGCTTCGGCTCCATGCCGCAGAAAATCCTGGAGCAACTGATAGAGTATGTCAAAGAGACCAAAGTCAATGGCGTACCCCTGTCTCAAAACCCCATAATTCGACACAAGCTTGCCGAAATGGCTATCGAGATAGCGGTCGCCCGCATGCTCGCCTACCGGGTGGCATGGGTGCAGGCCACGAATCAGGATGTCACTAGCGTGGGAGCCATAGTCAAACTGTACGGCAGCGAATTGATGCAGAGGGTCTCCGCCACCGGGTTGGAGATATTGGGCCTCTACTCACAGCTTGTGCCGGGCTCGAAGTGGGCCAAGCTTGCCGGCAATATTACCCGTGATTACATGTGGAATCTAAGCATTACCATTGCTGGGGGCACCTCTGAGATACAGCGTATCATTATCGCTACACAGGGGCTGGGGCTTCCCAGGATGTAATTTTACAGTCTAACTACTACTAAGAGGGGGTAAAAACCATGGACTTCGCACTCAGTGAAGAGCAGGAAATGCTAAGAAACTCGGCCCGTGACTTCCTGGTAAAGGAGTGCCCCAAGACGCTCATCAGGCAGATGGAAACCGATGAGAAGGGCTATTCTCCGAACCTGTGGAAGGGCATGGCAGACCTGGGCTGGATGGGGCTGGTCTTCCCCGAAGGATACGGCGGCTCGGGCATGACTTTTCTCGATTTGGCCGTCCTCATCGAGGAGCTGGGCAGAGCGATTGTGCCCGGCCCCTTCCTGCCTACAGTGGTGTACTGCGGGCTGGCTATCCTGGCGGCTGGCACGGAGGAGCAGAAGAAACACTTCCTGCCCCAGATAGCCAAAGGGGACATGATTATGACCCTGGCCCTGACCGAGCCCAGCGCCACCTGGGATGCCGGCGGTATTACCGTCAAGGCGACTGCCGAGGGAGATGATTTCGTCATCAACGGCACCAAGCTCTTTGTCCCTGACGCTCATATCGCCAACTATCTGCTCGTGGTCGCCAGGACTAAAGAAGGCAAGCACAAGGAGGAAGGCATAACCCTCTTCCTGGTGGATGCCAAGAGCCCGGGCATAAAACTCAATCCGCTGAAAACAATCGCCTCCGATAAGCAGTTCGAGGTCATTTTCAATAAGGTAAAGGTCCCCAAGAAGAATATCCTGGGTAAGCTTGACCACGGCTGGTCTATAATTCAGGACCTGATACCGAAGGCAACGCTGGCACAGTGCGCCCTGATGGTAGGCGGCGCGCAGCAAGTGCTGGAGATGACCGTCAACTACGCCAAGGAGAGGGTACAGTTCGGAAAGCCCATCGGGAGCTTCCAGGCAATTCAGCACAAGTGCGCCAATATGGCGACCGATGTTGATGGCTCACGCTTCATCACCTACCAGGCAGTCTGGAAATTGAACGAAGGGCTCAACTGCGCTCTGGAGGTCTCTATGGCGAAGGCGTGGGTCAGCGAGGCTTATCGACGCACCTGCTCCGAGGGACACCAGATTCACGGCGGCATCGGCTTCATCAAAGACCACGACATGCAGCTCTACTATCGCCGGGCCAAGGCGAACGAGCTCGCCTTCGGCGACGCCGACTATCACCGCGAGCTGGTAGCACAGCAGATTGGGCTGTAATCAAGACGAAAAGTAGGGGCACGGTGCACCGTGCCCCTATACATTTAGAATGTCATTGCGCGTCCTTCCCAAAGAAGGACGCCCCTACAAATAGAAAATGTAGTTGCCCCATTCATGGGGCTTATCCCGCCTGATCCGCCTAAGGCGGAGGCAACTACAATATTGACATGTCATTGCGAGCCGCAGCGAAGCAATCTAAAATCGGTCTACTATGAACACACGTTGAGATTGCTTCGTCGTCCTTCCCTAAAGAAGGACTCCTCGCAATGACATTGAAGACGAGGACGCTATGGACTGCATCTTCTGTAAAATCGCAAAGGGTGAAGTTAAAGGCAACCTCACATATCAGGATGAAACGGCGGTGGCCTTCCCCGATATCAACCCCAAAGCGCCGGTGCATCTTCTCATCATACCCAGAAAACACATCGAATCTGTTGCCGACCTCGCCGAGGATGAAGAGAAGCTTATGGGGCACCTGGTACTCGTAGCGAACAAACTGGCTCAGGAACAAGGCATCTCAGATACAGGATACCGCCTGGTGATTAACTGTGGCCTTCACGGAGGGCAGATGGTAGCCCATCTTCACATCCACCTCCTCGGAGGTCGTCAGATGGGCAAATTAGGCTAGCCCCTAGATTCCCGCCTACGCGGGAATCCGTCATCATGAAAATAGCGCGGGTGCTCTGTCACCCGCATTCCCTGGTAGGGGACAGAGCCCCTACCCTATGGTGGCCTGATTAGGCTATTTTCAAAGCAATGACATCTGTAGCGTCGTCCTTCCCCATTTACCCATGTCATTGCGAGTGAAGCGAAGCAATCTAAAATCGGTCTACTATGAACACACGTTGAGATTGCTTCGTCGTCCGCCAGAGGCGGACTCCTCGCAATGACAGACCAGTTTTTCTCTCGGGGGTCCGCTCCAGGGGGATGTTATCATCCCCGTCCCAGACAAGGGGCTTAAGTCCCCTGCCCTCGACAAACAGTCACAAATAAACAGCGGGTTTCGTCCTTCTTTGGAAGGACTGAAACCCGCTGTAATAACCTCTAGAAACTTCGCCTTAAGCTTTCGGCCCCGTCGTAGGTCCTGCGGTTGGCCCTGTCGTCGGCGTACTTGGTGCCGGTGGTTTCCTCTTCTTAAGGAACCAGTACGCCGCAAGCCCTATCACAATGACCACGAGGATCACAATGAGAGCGATCCAACCTCCGCTCAGCCCTCCTCCCGCCGCCGGTGTCGGCGTCGGTGTTGGGACTGCAGTCGGGGTCGGGGCTATAGTCGGCGTTGTTGGGGCTATGGTCGGGCTCGGCGTCGGGATAGGCGGCACTGTCTGCACAGGCGTCGCTGTCGGGGTTGGCCCCGTAGGTGTCGGCGTACGTGTTGGTGTAGGCGTTGGCGTTGGCGTAGGTGTAGGCGTTGGCGTTGGTGTAGGAGTTGGCGTCGGCGTAGATGTCGGCGTTGGCGTCGGGCCTGCCACGAAGTTGGCTATGATGGTATAGTTGCTGTTTATAATTACGTAAGTCGTAGCAGCGTTCACATTGCCCACCGTGCTCACGTTGCCGGTCCAGCTGCCAAAGGAGTAGCCCGGGCTAGCCTGCGCTTCCAGCGTCACATTGCCGCCTGCAGCGCAGGGGAAGCTACCCTGCCCTGGAACAATCACATTCCCGTTGCCGCTGCTGCCCAGCGTTAAAATGTATGGCAATGCTCCAGTTGCTGACAGGTCCAGTTCGGTAAACGTCCCGTACACAACGGTTGCACTGCCCGCGGGCAGCGCGCCCCCGATAAAGAACTGAACCGTTTGCCCATCGTAATCGCCGCTCACATATAAGGGACCAGTCATGCTCCAGGGGCCAAGCGTAGCCAAGCGTTCGCCATACCTGACCTGGCTGTCCACCGTGGTGGTAGCGACCTCCACGCCGCCGATGCGGGCGGAGACTACAGTCCCCGCCGGGGCCGGGGCACCGTTTAGGGTGGCATTACCCCAGAACGACTCGGGAGGACTCGGCGGCAAGCCCTGACCTATGGCCGGTATAACCATGCACACGACTAAAACCAGGGCTAGCAGGAGCCCTGCTGCTCTTGCTAGCCCCTTTTTAATATTCAGTGCCTGCTCTTTGCTATTCATCATTCACCCACAAATTTCTAGAGGGTTAAAGTCCCCCACACAATCATACCGCAAATAAACAGCGGGGCTCAGTTTTTCACTGATCCCCGCTGTAACCAATCTTCAGACTTTATCTCAGGTCTTTTTTGGTCCTGGCGTTGGCCCTGTCGTCGGCGTACTTGGCGCCGGTGGTTTCCTTCTCTTCTTAAGGAACCAGTACCCCGCAAGCCCTATCACAATGACCACGAGGATCACAATGAGAGCGATCACACCTCCGCTCAGCCCTCCTCCCGCCGCCGGTGTCGGCGTCGGTGTCGGGGCTACAGTCGGCTTCGGGGTTACGACCGGGGTCGGCGTCACTGCCGGAGCTGCAGCATATACAGCAAACATGGTGAAGTGACTTATCTGCGCAGTAATGGTGTGTTTCACCGTGTCTACCGCAGAACCTGAAACCACAACCCACTTGCTTGTTGCGGTATTGTAGAATGCTATGACGAGCTTACTCGCATCAAACCCCGCCGGAAGCAGACCCGGGTCGTACTTTAAGGTCATGGTAATCGGCGGATTGAAGGTCGCGCCATCTGGCTTGTAGTCCCAGGCGCAGCCAATGATGTAAGCCCCCGCTGGTGCCGGAGGATAGCCAAAGCATACTTCCGTCACACTTATCGACTGCAGCGGCCCGCCCGTGGCTGTCAGCGCCGTAGTGCCCGTGCCAACTGTCAGCACAGCCAGCCCATCCAGCACACTATATACAATGGGCTGCGTTACCGTGCCGTTCCCGCTGACGCTGCCCGAGATATCAATCGGTGTCGGCGTCGGGATAGGCGGCGGTGTCAGCACGGGTGTTGGCGTCGGTGTATGTGTTGGCGTTGGCGTTGGCGTTGGCGTTGGCGTTGGCGTTGGCGTTGCGCCACCGCCTCCACCACCGCCTCCTCCATCACCCGACCCGGTAGTGAACGCTATATCATCACCTAACCCGGTGCCACTACCCACAGCCTTCGCCCTGAAATGATAGGTCTGGCCGGAAGTCAGTCCCGTCAGGGCAACACTGAAGGCACCCAGGCTAGACTTTGACCCTGCACTTATTGAATTACCATAGCTTATACTCGTCCCCCAGTCGAACGATACAACCACTGACGATGCCGTGCCCAGGCTAATCAGATTCCCATTTAGTGTGGCCGAAGTTGTACCGACACCGGTGGCAGCATTGGTGGTCACCGTAGGCGCCGTGGTTGCGGTAGTGAACGCTATATCATCGCCTAACCCGGTGCCGTTGCCTACAGCATTCGCCCTGAAATGATAGGGTTGGCCGGGAGTCAGTCCCGTCAGGGGAACACTGAAGGTATCCGGGCTGGTCTTTGACCCTGCGGCTTCTGAATTACCATACGTGTCGCTTAAGCCCCAGTCGAACGATACAACCACTGACGATGCCGAGCCCAGGCTTGTC
>Ga0209777_10008033_pt1 | contig 11616 bp, 9 predicted proteins | sample FrelakmetHBP12HB_FD_187147 | JGI IMG/M metagenome (GOLD analysis project Ga0209777, IMG submission 187147) | Freshwater lake sediment microbial communities from the University of Notre Dame, USA, for methane emissions studies -HBP12 HB (SPAdes)... | ecosystem: Environmental > Aquatic >...
CCGCCGACCGTAATATGAGCATGGGGATAGGTGCTGCGGACCAGCCGCGCTGTTGAAAGTACGCCCCTGCGGTTGGATGTGAAGCAGGAGAGTCCGTACAGGTCAGCAGGAAAACACTCAATGATCCTGCAGACATCGCGCCACGCAAATGTGTAGAGGTTGAGTACCGTCACCTTATGGCCGGCATGGCGGGCCTGCGCTGCGAGGCTCAGCAGCCCGCAGGGGATGTGCAGGGTGTCACCGTCAAAGGCATAACTCGCATGCCAGTTCGATGGAGGGCCTTCTCCTGAACGCTCCGGGTCTTCACCGGGGGCAGGAATTTTCCATGGTGGCGGATAGAGGAGTACGATGCGCATGGACTACACTATAGAATAAATTAATTTTGTGTCAATAGGATGCGTGCAGTAAAAAACAAAGGATGATGGCTCATAACCATTAGCAGCATGGGGGAAAACTGCTTTTCAACAACCGGTGAGTGCCATTCCTTCGTCTTGGAATTTTCTGTTTTATATTGAAAGAAAGCGCGAGAAAAAGTATATCTGTAGTTATTCGCCCTGCTAATCCCTGCAGCGTACTGCGGGGATAGTTTATATATGAAAAGGGATTGAAGAGCGCCATGTCTCGTTTTCAAAACAGGGAAAGCGTTAACGAAAAACCAATGCCCCGGTTCGGCATCCTTGAATTTTTAAAATATATCGGCCCGGGACTCCTGGTAACGGTTGGATTTATTGACCCGGGGAACTGGGCGGCCAACATGGCGACCGGGTCATTCTACGGCTATGAGCTTCTCTGGGTAGTGACCCTGTCAACGGTGATGCTTATTTTCCTGCAGCACAATGCCGCGCACCTCGGCATTGCGACCGGATTGTGCCTTTCCGAGGCAGCAACCAGCCATCTCAAGCCTGCTGTGTCCCGGACCGTGCTTGGCACCGCAGTGCTTGCCGCAATTTCAACGGCGCTCGCGGAAATACTCGGCGGGGCGATAGCCCTTAACATGATCTTTAGCATTCCCATCGCAGCAGGCGCGGTCTTAACTGCGCTGCTGGTCCTGTGGATGCTGTTTGCGAACTCCTACAACAGCCTTGAAAAGCTGATTATCGGCTTTGTCTCCATGATCGGCCTCGCCTTTTTATTTGAGCTGAGTCTTATCGCCATAGACTGGAAAAAGGCTGCTGTCGGCTGGGTCGTGCCCGTCATACCGGATGGCTCCATCATGCTGCTCATGAGCGTCCTGGGAGCTGTGGTTATGCCGCACAACCTGTTTTTGCATTCAGAAGTCATTCAGAGCAGGCAGTGGAACCTACAAGACAACGAAACGATCAGGAGGCAGCTCAAGTACGAATTTCTCGACACACTTTTTTCCATGGGGGTGGGGTGGGCTATAAACAGCGCCATGATACTGGTGGCTGCTGCAATTTTTTTCACCCGGTCCATTACGGTGAGCGAGCTAGAGCAGGCACAGGAGATGCTGGCGCCGCTTCTGGGCGGCTCGGCCGCACTGGTGTTTGCTTTGGCCCTTCTTTTTTCTGGAATTTCCTCGACCGTAACCGCCGGTCTTGCAGGCGGCTCCATATTTTCCGGAATCTTTGGCAAGCCCTATGATATTGGCTCCCCCTCTTCAAGAACCGGTGTCGTCATTACTCTGTGTGCCGCAACCGTAATGATTTATTTTGTTGAAAAACCATTCCAGGGACTGATTCTATCCCAGGTATTTTTGAGCATGCAGCTGCCGATCACCGTTTTCCTGCAGATTTATTTAACCGCATCAGAAAAGGTAATGGGTCCCTATAAAAATTCCCGTATAGATAATTGCATCCTCTTGCTGCTTGCCGCTATTGTAACATTTTTAAACATCAGGCTGCTGCTTGATATATTGCAAAGCACTTTCAGGTGAGGCCGCCGGCTGCTGCAGCGTGGTAACAGGGGCAGGCGCCCGTTTTTTCTTTCGGTCTAAAATGGGTTGACAATTTTCAGCCATATTCATATAGTTAAAAAATTATTACGGGTATTTGAGAGCGGGATATACAACTAAATTAAGGAATAAGTCGGAACAGGTATATGGCACGCGCACTGGAAGGTATAAAAATAATTGATTTTTCACGGGCACTGGCAGGCCCTTACTGCACCATGCTCCTGGCTGATATGGGGGCTGAGGTTATCAAAGTAGAGGCACCGGGCTCAGGTGATGACTCGCGGGCATGGGGCCCGCCGTTTGTTGAAGGAGAGAGCGCTTATTTTTTAAGCGTCAACCGCAACAAAAAGAGCATCTCCCTCAACCTGAAGAGTAAAGATGCCAGGACCATCATTACTAAGATGCTTGAAAAGGCGGACGTGCTTCTTGAAACCAACCGCCCCGGCGCCATGGGCCGGCTCGGCCTTGACTATGAGAGCGTCAAGAAGATAAACCCGAAGATCATCTACTGCTCCATCTCCGGTTTCGGCCAGACCGGTCCCTACCGCGAGCGCCCCGGTTTTGACCAGGTGCTGCAGGGAATGGGCGGCATCATGGGGATCACCGGCGAGCCGGGCGGGCCGCCAATAAAAGTCGGCGTGGCGGTTACCGATATTGCAACCGGCATGTTTGCCGCCATCGGTATTCTCACCGCACTGTATCACCGGCAGCGCACCGGCGAAGGCCAGATGGTTGATGCCTCGATGCTTGACGGACAGGTTTCCTGGCTTACCTATCAGGCCGGCCGGTACCTGACAGCAGGCGAGGTGCCGGAAAAAATCGGCTCCGGGCACCCGCTCATTGTTCCCTATCAGGCATTCAAGGCACAAGACGCCTATATCAATATTGCCGTGGGCAATGATAACCTCTGGCAAAAATTCTGCGCGGCAACCGGCCTGCAGAACATTGTCAGTGACCCGAAGTTTGCCACCAACGCCCAACGGGTGAAAAACCGCAAAGAGGTAGTTGAAATTATCAACCCGGTGATCGCCGCCAAAACCATGGATCAGTGGCTTGACATCCTGGACAAGGCCGGCGTTCCCTGCGGCCCGATTTACACCATTGACCGGATTTTTGCCGATCCGCAGGTTATTGCCCGGGATATGCTGGTCGAGATTGATCACCCCAGGTGCGGCAAAATCAAGGTAACCGGCGCACCGATCAAGTTTTCCAAAACACCGGCTGAGGTAACGGCTGCTCCACCCACTCTCGGCCAGCACAATGAAGAAGTATTGAAGGAGCTTGGCTTCGGCAGTGATGAAATAGAAAAGTTTAAGACGGAAAAGACACTATAGCGTTCTTGAACGGGGACGCAGATTTTTGTCGATACCCGCAGAAAATAATTAAAAGCTATCAGCAGCGTCAGCTTTCAGCTAACTCAGAAAACCAGGCTGATCGCTGACTGCTGCAAGATAAACCTTCATCTGTCAAGTCGCATATCTTCTGTAAGAGAAATCCGATGGCACTAAAAGTTAAGAGCACACCCGTGCGCACCTTCGGCAAGGGCTGGATTTTCAACGTAAAGTATTCCCCTGACGGCAAGACCATGGCGGTTGCCACGTCTATCGGCATCTACCTGCTGGATACAGAAACATATCAGGAAAAGGCCCTGCTGGCCGGCCATACGGATTTCGTAGTCTCGATCAGCTTCAGCCCTGACGGCAAACTGCTGGCCTCAGGCTCGGATGATGACACCATCAAACTCTGGGATTTAAAGACCAACAAGGCAGTCACGACCCTGCGGGGTCACTCCAATGATGTGACAACGGTGCGCTTCAGCTCTGACGGCAAACTGCTGGCCTCAGGCTCGGACGATGCCACCATAAAAATCTGGGATTTAAAGACCGGCAAGGCGGTCATGACCCTGCGCGGCCACGCTAACGGCGTGACCTCGGTGCGCTTCAGCCCTGACCGGCAGTTCCTGGCATCAGGCTCGGATGACGATACCATCAAGCTCTGGGACTTAAAGACCGGCAAACTTATCAAGTCCTTTGAAGGGCACACCAACATCATTGAGGCAATCGCTTTCAGCCCGGACGGAAAATATATCGCATCCGCCTCAGATGATATGACGGTGAAACTATGGGATGTGCAGACCGGCAAGGAGGTGCAGACGCTTTCCGGTCACCGGGATTTTGTGATAGCGGTCAGCTTTACGGCTGACGGCAGGTTCCTGTTCTCAGGCTCTGATGACGGGACTATCAAGTTGTGGAATCTTGCCACCGGCCGGGAAGTGCGCACCTACAAGGGGCATACGGGATTTATCTGGTCTCTGAGCATCAGCCCCGACGGCCGGCACTTTGCGTCAGGGTCGCGTGACTGCACCATAAAAATCTGGGACATAGAAAAGAGAGCGCCTGAAATAACGATTGACGGATTTACCCGGTTTGTCTGGTCAGCGCAATTTCATCCGCGGGGTGACCAGTTTGTTTCCGCTTCAAAGGACGGCACCATCAGGGTCTGGGATATTAAAAGCGGCGCCTTGATAAAGGAGCTTGACAGCCATACGGATGATGTTAACTGCATCAGCTTCAGGCCCGATGGCAAACTCCTGGCATCAGCTTCTGACGATGAAACCATAAAGATCTGGGATACGGCGACCTGGCAGGAGATAAAAACCCTGAAGGAGCATGAAGACTATGTGGTAACAATCCAGTTCAGCCCTGACGGAAAATATCTTGCCTCGGGAGCAGATGATAATACCATAAAAATATGGGATGTAGCGGCGGGCACCACGGTTAAAACATTGCGCGGCCACGCAAGCTATGTCTGGACTCTGGCGTACAGCCCGGACGGCCAGTTTCTTTCCTCAGGCTCCTGGGACAACCAGATAAAAATCTGGAACGTCAAAGATGGGAAAACCATCCGCAGCCTGAAGGGCCACAGCGGGTATGTGTGGTCTTTAATCTACACGCCTGACGGCAGGCACCTCATATCTGCTTCCGATGATAATACCATCAGGGTGTGGGATGTGGAAAAGGGGACAGCGGTAAAAGTGCTGAAAGAGAATGAAGATCCCCACTGGTGCCTGGCAATAAGCTCTGATGGCCAATACCTTGCTTCAGGCTCAGGAGATAATGGTATTTATATCTGGGATATGCTGAAAGGCGAGGTCATAAAAAAGCTTTACGGCCACACCAACAGTATTGAATCTGTCCAGTTCAGCCCGAACAACCAGTATCTCATTGCCGGCTCTGATGACGGAACCTGCACCTTGTGGAAATTGAAATAACCTGGCGGTCAGCTATTAGCCATCAGCTTTCAGCCGGTGGTAATATGTTTAACGCTGCCAGCTGATGGCTCAATGCTTGAGAACTATGAATCCCATCGCCGCTATTATTTGTGCAGATGACGCTCCTCCCGATTCCGCTCTTCTTAATGATCTCAATAATCATTCCCTCATTAAAAAAGTAATTATCCTCTCAAGACCTGTTGCGGCCTTTGTCGTATCTGGCAGCAACGATACCATTGCCGCATCGTTTCCCCTGGGCGGAAACGCGCTGGAGCTGGCGTTGGAAAAAGCGCAGCCGTGCCCGTTTGTGCTGATGATTCCCAAACCCCGCGGCGTAAGAATTTTCAAGGAAGGTATTGAGGGGCTGCTGCAGCGGGCACAGGAAACTGGCGCGGGCCTCTGTTACGCTGATTATTATGAAGAGAACCAATCCCAGGGGCTGGAAGTTATTGATTACCAGCCAGGGAGCATACGGGATGACTTTTTTTTCGGGCCCCTGATGCTCTTTAAAAAAGAGGCTCTCGATGCGGCACGGGAGAAGTACGGCCCTCTGCAGGACACCCGCTGGGGAGGGCTCTATGAGCTGCGCCTGAGAATTTCCCGAAGTGCGGGAGTGGCGCGCATACCTGAGCCGCTCTCCATAGCGGCAAAGGATTTTCGCAAAGAAGTAACCAGGTCGCTCTTTGATTATGTTGACCCGGCACGCGTGGCGTACCAGCAGGAGATGGAGGCGCTGGCTACCGAGCATTTAAAAGAGATCGGGGCGTACGTCAGGCCCTCATGCAGAACGGTTCCTCATGACGCATCCGCGTATCCGGTTGAGGCAAGCGTGGTCATACCACTGCGCAACCGGGAGAAGACCATAGCCGATGCCATAAAAAGCGCGCTCGGGCAGAAGACCGCATTTCCCTTTAACGTCATCGTGGTGCAGAACCATTCAACGGACAAAACCGGTGAGCGGGTTGAAGAGCTTGCTCACAAAGATGCGCGGGTAGTGCATATAATCCCTCAGCGCGCTGACCTTGGCATCGGCGGGTGCTGGAACGAGGCGATCATGTCGCCCCAGTGTGGCCGTTATGTCTGCCAGCTTGATTCAGATGATCTGTACGCGGATGACGGCACGCTGGCATCAGTAATAGCAATGCTGAAGGCAGAAGAATATGGCATGGTGGTTGGCACCTACCGGGTGGTAAATTTTTCTCTGCATGAGATTCCTCCGGGGCTTGTCGAGCACCGTGAGTGGACTGAGGAGAATGGGCGCAATAATCTGCTCAGGGTTCACGGCATCGGCGCTCCGCGTGCATTTCCCGCGAGCCTTCTGCGAAAGCACCCGTTTCCCAATGTCAGCTACGGCGAGGATTACGCAATAGCGTTGCGGATTTCCCGTGAATACCGGGTCGGCAGAATTTTTAAGCCCCTGTATTTGTGCCGGCGCTGGGAAGGAAATTCTGACGCAAACCTCTCCCCTGAACAGGAGAATTGCTACGCTTATTACAAGGACGGACTGAGAACACGGGAGATACAGGAAAGAATCGAGGCTGCAGCAGGAAAGGGTGTGACGTGAGCTTAGAAAACCTGCTGCTCGGTGAAGCAGCGCTTGCCCCGTATCTCACGGATACACCGTCCCGGTCTTTAACTGATGCAGTGCGCGCGCTCATAGCGCAGCAGATCAGCAGCTGGCCTGAGCTTAAAAAAGCGCGCGCGCTCCTTAAGCAGGCTGTTTTCAGGAACCTGCAGCTCAATGACCTTGCAATAACGCTTCAGTGCAATCCCGGAAGAATGATAAGCGCCCAGTCTCCGGTTGATAAAGAGTCAATTCGCAAACGGCCCTGCTTTCTCTGCCTGCAGAATCTTCCCGCAGAGCAGCGCGCGCTTCTCTATTGTGATGAGTGGCTTATATTAAATAATCCCGCGCCGCTATTCCCCGATCATCTGGTCATCTCCCATACCGGGCACTGCCTGCAGAGAATCGAACCGGCGCTTCCGGCCATGATCGCGCTTACAAGAGAGCTTGATTTCAGCTTCACTGCCTTCTATAACGGCCCGGCCTGCGGAGCATCCGCCCCCGATCACCTGCATTTTCAGATGGCACCAGCCGGCGCTATACCGCTGGTCGAGCAGATTAAAAGACTTTTAGAAAAGAATGGCGGCAGCCCAGTGCTGAAAAAAATAGAAGAGAGCACGCAAGGGACGTGCTTCACCGGGTATCCTGATTTTCGCTCAGTGTTTATATGCAAGACGAAGAACCCGGAATTTTTGCAGGAACGGTTTTCCCGCGTCCTCTGTTCGCTGCCCGCAGCATGTGCAGGTGAAGAGGAAGCCATGGTGAATGTTATCATTGCGGGCCATAACGAAACCTATTACGGTATGCTATTCCCACGCAAAGCGCACCGGCCGGCCTGCTATTTTAAAGATGACCCGGAAAAAATGGTGGTCAGCCCCGGGGCGGTTGATGTCGGCGGTCTTCTAATACTGCCGCGCCGGGAAGACTTTGAAAAGCTTGACCGGGAAATGATTCTTTCAATTTTTAGGGAAGTCTGCCAGGGACCGGAAGTTTTTTCGAGGTTGGGAATTCGGGTTTAGGGGAATGCGGATTTCAGAGTGCGGAATGCGGAATGAAAATCAGGGGTTAGGATTTAGGGATTTAATATGACAGCACTGCCACAGAAAGAACCGATTATCGCCGTTGGTCTTATTGAAGATGTTCCTGAGGTAAGCTTTGAGCTGCTGGGAGAATTTCAGCTTGAGAATATAGTCCTCAAGCCGGGAGCATACCGGGTCTTCTGCGAGGGAGAGCTTCTGTGCGTTACCTCTTCGGACAACGCCAAGATTCATCGCAGCCGCAGCCTGCAGCTCTTGCCAGCAGTTCCTGAGAGCGCATTATTTACCCTGCACGAGGTGAAGATCGGTAAACTTTTTCACTGGGAGCGGTCGCTGGTCCAGAAGTTCAAGGGAGCGCTGCATTTGATGATGCCCTCTCCGGGGCACATCACCGCCATCAATAGCATTTATCTTGAGACTTACCTTGCAAGCGTTATATCATCCGAGATGAGCCCGGAGAACAGAATAGAGTTTTTAAAAGCCCACTGCATCTGCTCCAGAAGCTGGCTCTTAAATCAGCTCAGCCGGAAGGATGCTGAGCAGACCGCAGGTCACAAGGCGGATTATACTTCGGACGAAGTTATTTCCTGGACCGGCCGTGAAGCGCACCGTGATTTTGATGTGTGCGCGGATGACCACTGCCAGCGCTATCAGGGTCTGGGGCGGATAAACACCGCGGCAGAACAGGCGATGAAAGAGACGCGGGGGAAAGTCCTGGTGTATGATGGTGAAATCTGTGACGCGCGCTACTCAAAGTGCTGCGGAGGTATCGCCGAGAAATTTTCTATTGCCTGGGATGATATGCCTGTCCCGTACCTGGAAAGTACTGCTGACGCGCATGAGGCTTTACCCCCGGTCATGAGAGAAGAGGATGCGCGACGGTTCATCATGTCACGGCCCGCGGCATACTGTAATATCGAAGACAAAACGATTATAAAAAAAATACTTCCTGATTTTGACTGCGAGACCAAAGATTTTTTCCGCTGGCGGGTTGATCTGCCGCAGGAAGAGCTGCACGCGCTGCTTTTGTCAAAAACCGGCGTTGACTTCGGAGAGATACGGGCACTCGTGCCGCTTGAGCGCGGCCCTTCGGGGAGGCTCTTTAAAATAAAAGTGCTCGGGACCCGGCAGGAAAAAATTATCGGCAAAGAGCTTGAGATCAGGCGCATTCTCTCTTCTACCCATTTGCTCAGCTCGGCGTTTATCGTTGAACCCTATGGAACCGCCGGAGATGTTCCTGCCGGTTTTACCCTGCATGGCGCAGGCTGGGGGCACGGCGTGGGACTGTGCCAGATCGGAGCAGCCGGCATGGCAGAGCAGGGAAAGACCTGCGAGGAAATCCTCTCCCATTATTTCAAGGGTGCACAGCTCACCACCCTCTATTATTAGGGCTATGACCGTGCATACAGAACTTCTCCTTCTCTCGCAGCCGGTCTTTCTATGGTGCCGGCAATCTCCTTCCGCCATTCAAACTCTTCGGGCGTGCTGACAATGATATCTTTCGGCAAATGAATATCGCGAAGCGCCTGTCGAATATTCAGCCTGATCGTTCTTTTTGAACCCTTCACCGGCATCACAACAAGTAAATCCACGTCGCTATCCTGGCCCCCTTCACCACGGGCATGAGAACCAAAAAGAATAATTTTGTCCGGCTTGAACCGGGCAACTATTCTATCCGCCATTTCGATGATCTTTTTGTGAACCGGTGACTTTCTTCTCATATTTTTACCTTTTGCCTGGCACGGCGATGAGCACGGCATCAAGCCGCTGTTTTTTTATTGCCGATATGATACGAAGAAGACAAGCCTTTTTCAAGCGTTAAAAAATCGAGGGCATGAGATGATATGACATATGAAGATGACCCATATTGGGGTCAGACTTGATAAGTTGTATAGGTCCGTGCCATGTTTCATACAAAGCAGAGCAGACGGATTATGTCAATAGTTGATAGTTGGGGTTTGACCCCATTTGTTCCACTCAGCCGGCATGGCAGAAAAGGGAAAGACCTGCGAGGAAATCCTTTCTCATTATTTCAAGGGAGCGCAACTTATCGCTCTTTACTAAAGGCTGATTGAAAGGTTGAAGAGACAGGGGGACAGATTTGACTGTCAAGAGTGAAGACCTGACCCGCTGCGCTTTCCCAGTTCTCAATCTTACTAAAAAAGAGTTCTTAATTTTCTCTACTTTTGATGTAGCTTTTAAAAAACCTGTGCGCAATATATATGTAAATATATTTAAAACGAAATGTATCAATCATTTTTTTTGCCTTGTCAGTCAACCAATATTTCGGTTCTTCAGATAGCCACTCATAATCACAATTAGAATCAACAACGTTTTTATGTTTAAGTTTTTTATAAGTATTTCTAAATTGAATTTCATCAGCGTTAATTTTTTCTAATATTTCCCTTTCACTGCAGTATCCTAAAAGCAATATCACGCATATAAACAATATTTCTTTCAATGATAGGTAGTGTTGTGACAACCATACAAAAAAAATTGTTAAACTATTTTTAAGACCGATTAATGTTAACAAAATTAATAGTGTTCCTAAAAAAGAAAAACCAAGCAAAGCTAACCAACCCAAGCCCAATGGAATATTTGATAAGTCCTTAGCAATTATTGGACAAAAAAATATTACAAAGAGGAATATGGCACATGAGAAAAAAAATGATACTATAATAATAGTTCTTTCTTTTGTTATAATTAACAGTTGCGCGAGAATATTTGACATCTGGTCCATACGATCTTCGATTTGCTATTTTATATATTAAAATTAATTTTACTTATAAATAAGTTTAAATAATTCGTTTGCCCTTTCTGTATCGAGTTGTTTTAAAATCTTATATTCCTCAAGGGTACTACCCCTATCGCCTATCATTAAGCACATAGCTCCCAAGCTGTAGTGCGCATCAGCATAATCTGGCTTTAGACGAATGGCCTGCTGAAATGCCTTTATTGCTTCCTTATAACGGCTTACCTTAGCGTACGCAACTCCCAAACCGTAGTACGCATCAGCATAATCTGGTTTCAGACGAATGGCCTGCTTGAAAGCCTGCATTGCTTCCTCGTGGCGGCCTAAGTCACCGTACGTAGCTCCCAAATTACAGTGCGCCTCAGCATCATCTGGTTTCAGCCTGATAGCCTCCTTGTGAGCCTGAATTTCTTCCTCATAACGACCTAATTTACCGTATACAGCTCCCAAGTTGTTATGCGCAGCAGCATAATTCGGCTTTAGATGAATGGCCTGCTTATAAGCCTGCATTGCTTCCTGATAACGGCCTAACTTAACGTACGCATTCCCCAGATTGTAGTGCGCAATAGCATCACCCGGCTTCAGTTTGATAGCCTCCTTGAAAGCCTGAATTTCTTCCTCATAACGACCTAATTTACCGTATACAACACCCAGGTTGTTGTGCGCCTCTGCAAAATCCGGCTTCAGCTTGATAGTCTCCTTGAAAGCTTGGATTGCTTCCTGATAACGGTCTAATTCATAGTACGAAGTTCCCAGATTGTAGTGCGCCTCAGCATCATACGTTTTCAGTTTGATAGCCTGCTGAAATGCCTTTATTGCTTCCTTATGACGGCCTATTTGCCATAACAGAATCCAGCATAAAACCATGCATTACCAGAATCAGGGTGGATTTGGAGATACTGTATGAAAAAAGGGAGAGCTTTCTCGTAATTGTCTTTCAAGAAATAAAACAGCGCTGTTGAATAAATATCATCAGCCTGCGTTTTATACTTTTCCTTTTTTGCAAATGACGGAGTCTGCTTTTTCTCGTTCAGTTCAATGATCTTTGCTGAGGGTATAACAAAATTCAGATTCTGCCCT
>Ga0209777_10008034_pt1 | contig 11615 bp, 9 predicted proteins | sample FrelakmetHBP12HB_FD_187147 | JGI IMG/M metagenome (GOLD analysis project Ga0209777, IMG submission 187147) | Freshwater lake sediment microbial communities from the University of Notre Dame, USA, for methane emissions studies -HBP12 HB (SPAdes)... | ecosystem: Environmental > Aquatic >...
CCGCTCGGGGTGTGGCCTAGCGGCAAGGCACGTGCTTTGGGAGCCGCAGGACGGTTTGCGGCGTAGGGTCGGGGGGCCTGAGCACGAGACGCCGAGCGGCGAAGGCACCGATCATTGTGCGGTTCGCAAGCACGAGACGGCCGACCCAGCAGTCCACGCGTGGGCAATGCCTTCCAGAGTCCGGGCGGCGGGCCGATAATCCGAGGGATGGCTGCTTCCGCCCGTTCATGGCCGACAGCAACTGGGATCCTCGGCGGCTTCGCCTACCTGCTGGTCGGCTGGTGCGGGCTGCTCGTTCCAGCGCTGATCCGGTCGATCGAGGCGACGCACCATCGGTCGGACGCCGAGTTCGGTGTCTACTACCTCGTCTTCGGCCTGACGTACGCGGCTGGCTCATTCGGTGGCGGCCTGGTCACGGAGAGGGTCGGGCGCCGACCAGTGCTGGTCTTCGCCGCGGGGCTGCTCGCCGCCGGCCTGGTCGCGCTCGCGGTCGCCTCATCCTGGGGAGTCTTCCTCCTCGCCGCTGTCCCAGCCGGGCTGGGGGTCGGGGCGCTCGACGGCGGGGCGAACGGGCTCTTCCTCGACATCTTCAGGTCCAGTCGGGGCCGAGCTCTCAACCTCCTCCATCTCTGCTTCAGCCTGGGCGCGCTCTCGGCACCTCTCGTCATCGGCCTGTTGGTCGAAGCTGGCCTCCCCTGGCAGGGCGTCCTGGCCGCCACGGGCGTTGTCGTGTTCGGGTTGGGGGTACTCCTGCTCGTGGTCGAGATGCCCGATGGGCGACGCCGCGGTGATGACTCCGTTCGCGCGCCCCGGCCAAAAAGGCCTGGATCGGGGCGCTCGCGCATCCACTGGTCACTGGGCCTCGTCTGCGTGGCGATCGCCTGCTACATCGCCTCCGAGGTGGGCGTCACCGACTGGCTGGTACGCTTCCTCGAGCCCGCCCCGCTGAGCCTCGCCACGACGGCTCTTGCCCTCTACTGGACGGGGATGGCCGTGGGCCGCCTCGGTTCGGCTCGCGTGGCCGATCGGTTCGACCACGTCCAGTTCGCGTCCACCGCGGCCGTGGCCATGTCGGTTGCACTTGCGGGCGCAATCCTCGTCCCGTCGGTCCAGGTGTCGATCGGCCTGTTCGCACTGGCCGGGCTCGCCGCGGGGCCTGTCGCCCCAATGATCATGGCCGTCGGCGGCGACCGCTACCCGGATCGGTCCGCGGCGGTCGGCGGGTACCTGACCACGGCGGCCGTGGTCGGGACAATCGGGTTCCCGACCCTCATGGGCTTTATGTCCGTGACCGTCGGCCTGACGGCGGCGATGCTCGGCACAGTCGCCCTTGGCTTGGCCTCGGCGGGCGCGCTCATGCTGGTGGGGCGGGCTCGCGGAGGCCTGCCCGTCGTCGCTGGTGGGTGAGCCCGACGAGATGACGGGACATCGAGTCCTTCGGCTCCTCGACCAAGTCGTGTCACGGCTCGACGGCGCCGACGGCCGCGATGGCTTGTTGCGCTCGAGATCGCGACGTACGCCTCTTCCCTCGAGCAGACCGCCTCGCGGACGCCGTCGAGGCGGCGTGAGGCCGTAGGAGCGCTGTAGGCTAGTCTTAAGCGCGTCGCTCGCGAAGCACATGCGGTTCGTGAGCACGAAATCGTCGGGGTGTGGCCTAGCGGCAAGGCACGTGCTTTGGGAGCACGAGATCGTGGGTTCGAATCCCACCGCCCCGACCAAACCTGCCTTTGGCAGCCTCCCGCCGGTCGCGAACGAGCGGAAGATGGCTTCGAGCCACAGGCAGTTGAGGGCCGCAGCGGGATCGGCCGACGCTGCAAAGGCGCGAGACGCCTGTGCCGAACCGAAAACGCCGCGGACGAGTCTACCGAGTGTCAAGCCGTCAACACCCGGTCTGGGGAAGCCCTGGCTACGGAGCTTCGAGGCGATCTGATGGGAAGCAGCAAAGGGCGAGCAGCCGAGAAGAACCTTGGCCTGTTCCTTTCGCCAACGCTTCCCGGAGGCGGTGGATTCCTGGTTCCGATGAACAACTTGAATGTGGGGCCTGGGGAGCCTGGCCCGGGGGACGAATGGGAGGTCCCATCGGAGCCGATCGATGGGACCGCCGGCGAGGCCGTCGCGACCACCGAGCCGGCAGGTTCGGCGAAAGAAGGACCGCAACAGCCGGACCGATAGATGGGACCGACTGCTTCGTGCGCCGACCTGCTGGGCTGAACAGCCAGGCGTCGATGGCCGCCGGGTCACCTTCGGAACGAGCCGTCGACGGCCGAGCTCACGTGATGATCCGCGCGGCGCGCACTCCGTGCGTTGCGCGTTTACTCGCCGAGGAGCTGGAAGTGGACCGTTCGGACGCGGTCCCGCACGCCATCGTGGTCGTCCTTGCGTGGAACCCCGTGAGCCGCGCCAAACGAAGCTAACGGCAGATGCTCCGCCGCCGGGCGGCGTGAGACAACAGGCAACCGGGTAGACGCCGGCCCCTGGATACGGGAACATGCGCGAACGGCGGTGAGTTGGTGTCCGCGCTGCTCGAGCACAGGCTGCGCGAAGTCCAGCTGCGGCGCCATTCGGTCGTCATGTCCGTCAGGAGGGAAGCCATGAGCGTCACTTTCCAACACGTCCCGCATCCGCACATCGCCAAGCGCAAGGAGTCGGGACCGCCGAAGACGACGGACGAACACGTCGGCTTCAACGGCCGGGTCGCCCTGATCCTCACCACTGTCGTGGGGACGATGTGGTGCGCCTACGCCTTTGGAGTTCTCGCGCTCATCGCGCTGCCGTCGGCCACCGGCAGCCCGCTCCTCCTCATCCAGTGGGTCAGCCAGACGTTCATCCAGTTGGTCATGCTCTCAGTCATCATGGTCGGCCAGAACATCCTCTCCCGGGCCTCCGACAAGCGGGCCGACATGACTTACCAGGATGCGGATGCGACGTTCCACGAGGCGGGGCAGATCCAGGCGCACCTGATCGAGCAGGACCACGCGATCAACGAGCTGCTCGACAAAGTCGTGAAGCTGGAAGCGGCGCTCATCGCGGCCAAGAACGCCTGAGAGTCGGCGTCGGGCCGGGTTCGACCCGATCGGTTCGAGTGCGCGAGGGCTGGTGGGAGCGGGAACTGAAATCGGGCACTCTGTGCAGAAGCCTACGCCCAAGCCGTCGGCGCGCTTCCCGGGCCCGATCGTCAGGGCCAACTACCTCGCGGTCACGGACCCCAAATGGCACAAGACCGGCGCCGCTGGCGCCGGTCCGGCAGGCTGCATCGCGGCAAGGGCATCGGCCCCTACCGCGCGGCCAGGCCAGCGCGAGTGTCACCGCTGAGGTTCCCGGAGCGGGGTCTCCACTCGAGGTTGAACGCGACGCGAGTTGGATCGGCCGTGTACGGGACGGTCCCGCCTTCACCGCGAACGAGTCGCGAACCTTTAGCCGCCATCGCTGCCTGCATCGAGCCTCCGGAGATCCCCGGCGCGAACCGGACTTCATCAAGCTACGCCGGTTCATCGGGGACTGCAATACCCGATCGGATGGCACCCGGTTGGCGGACGTCCGCGGTCGGATTCGCCCGGCCCAGCTCGCCTCGAGCGCCTGACCTGCTCGGCTCGCGTCGTGATCGTCGATCGCCGCTGACCCGCGGATCGGCGCGATCCGCAGCGAACCGCGGGAGACCGCCCCCCAACGACCTTCCGCCGGATCGGCCGGGCGTTGCCGCGAGTCAACAGCACCGGCTCGAGGGCCGATCCATGCTTTCTCATGGCACTAAGATGGAACCCGGGCTGGTGGGTTCGATTCGCCTGCCGAGCCCGGATTGGGGTCCAGCGAGCCGTGGAACCTGCTCTGTTGATTCTTGCGGCGGGCATAGTCGCCCTGGCGGTTACGGCCGCCTCGATCGTCGCTGCCCTGGCGGGTCGGGGCCCATTGGCCGGCCGCTTCCTGGAGGTGCGGCGCGGCCCGATGGATCCGCGTTCCGGCGAAGACCGGCAAGCGGCGGACATGGCGGACAAGCCGGCCTATCCTTCGGTTCGATTGCTCGTTCGCGAGCCCGGGCTTGGCACTAGAGCCGACGCGCTGGCCAAGCGAGGAATTCGACCTTCGGGCGACGAGTTCGACGAGGTTCTGCACGGCGGCTTTGCCGTCGACACCTACGACCGAGCGGTCCGAGTCCTGGCCTGGTCGTTCATTCTGGCCGTCATTCTCATCGTCTCGGTCAGCGGGCAGTGGCGCCCAGTCCAGCCGCAGATCTTCGCCACGTTGACCCTCGCCGGCAGCTTCGTCCTTGTGGTTCACGAGCTGATGCCGGGGGGCAACCTGGGGCCGGCGCGCATCGTTCTCGAGGGCAGTGCTGCGATCGTCTTCCTGACGATGCTGGTCCTGCTCACCGGCGAGACGACCAGCCCCTTCTTCTTCCTGCTTCCGTTGCTCGCCGGCGGCGCGGCGCTGATCGCCTCCCCAACGATAGCGTTGATCCTCACGCTCGAGACCGTGGGGGTCTATGCGGTCACGGCACTCGCGGGACCGATGAGCACCGACACACTGACCCGCGTCGGCATCAACCTCGCCGCGCTCGTCCTGCTCTCCGACGCGGGCATGGTCCTCGCCCGTGTCCAGCGTCGAACGAAAGATGCGGCCATTCGGCTCTCAACGGTCGACTCCCCGACCGGCCTCTACAACCGGGCCTTCTACTTCAACGCCGTCGACCGCGAGATCCAGCGCAGTCGCCGATTCCGGCGCGGTTTCTGCCTCCTCATGATGGACCTCGACGGGCTCAAGTCGATCAACGACCGGTTCGGCCACTACGAAGGCGACGTGGTTCTGCGGGCCGTGGCCCAGCTCATTCGGGCCGCTCTGCGTGAGATCGACGTGGCTGCCCGATACGGCGGCGATGAGTTCGTGGCCCTGTTGCCGGAGACCGACCCAACCGGCGCGTACGTGGTAGCCGAGAAGATCCGCCAGATGGCGAGCGAGCTTCTCGTGGACACGGGCGGTCAGAAGATAACGACGTCACTGTCGATCGGCGTCGTCTCATACCCGGATGATGGGCAGACCGCCGATGAGCTGATGATCGCCGCGGACGAGGCAATGTACTCGTCCAAACGACTGGGCAAGAACCGTGTGGTCGGGTACGCCGAGCCCGGCGAGATACCCCAGCCACCCCCACCTAGTTATGAAGCGGTTACGACCCCGGGCTTCCGGCCGCTGCAGCGCCGGGGGAATGGCTGGCCGGTCGATCCCGACGCGCACGACTAGAGATGCGCGGCCACATCCACTAGCATCACCCAATGGCCCGTTTCTCGACCCGAGCGATTCTGGCTGCGACTCGGTCACCGGAGGTCCACCAGACCCCGTCGGCCGTCCCGATCTACCAGTCGGCGGCATTCGCCACCGACGACGCCGACGAGCTGGGAGACGTCCTCACCGGCGCCACGCCCGGTTACGCCTACAGCCGCATCGACAATCCCACGACCGCGACGCTCGCCGCCGCCGTGGCCGAGCTGGAGGGCGCCGAAGCGGGGCTCGCTTTTGCGTCCGGGATGGCCGCGATACACGCGGCAATCGTGTCGACCGTCCGGGCCGGTCAGACGATCGTGGCGACGAACGCCGTGTACGGCACGACTCGCGACCTGCTTGCCAGGGTGCTCGCGGGCCTGGGCATCGCGACCGAGTTCGTCGACCCGACCGACCCCGACGCGGTCGATGCCGCCCTGGCCCGGACCGGCGCGCCGGTGCTGTATGTCGAGACCGTCTCGAACCCGACCATCGTCGTCTCCGACATCGGCGCCCTCGCCGAGATCGCGCATCGACGGCGAGCGCTCCTCCTCGTCGACAACACCTTCGCCTCGCCGTACGCCTGCCGGCCGATCGAGCGAGGCGCCGACCTGGTGATGCACTCCGCCACGAAATACCTGTCCGGCCATGCCGACGTGCTGGCGGGAGTCGTCGTCGGGGGGCGTGAGCGTGTCGACGCGATGCGCCCGATCCTGGTGGACGTGGGCGGCGCCCTCGCGCCCCTGGCGGCGTTCCTGGTCCTGCGAGGCCTGCCGACGCTCGCCCTCCGGATGGAGCGCCACAGCGAGACGGCGCTCGAACTGGCGGCCTGGTTGCAGCGCCAGGACATCGTCGACCGGGTCTACTATCCCGGGCTGCCGGGAGACCCCGGCCACGCGATTGCGGTTCGCCAGCTCGATGTCTTCGGCGGCATGCTCGCCTTCGAGCTGAGCGGTGGGCGCGAGGCCGGCCGAGCCTTCCTCGATGCGATGCGGGTGGCCGAACGAACCGCCTCGCTGGGTGCCGTTCGAACGATCACGACGCACCCGCCCTCCACCACTCACCGCCAGCTGGACGCTGCCGCTCTCAAGGCGAGCGGCATAGCCCCGGGGCTGCTGCGCTGCTCGGTGGGCCTGGAGGACGTCGAAGACCTGCGCGATGACTTCGAGCTCGGGCTCGCCGCGGCCCGGGTAGCCGCGGGAAAGGAGCGGCCCGGGTAGCAAGGCCTCGGGCCGGGCGGCCTGCGAGGGCAGAGCGGCCGGGCGGCCTGCGGAGCGGCCGGTGGCCCGAGCGGCCTGCGCCTCCGGCAGTTCCTCAATCTTTCCGAATTCACACCACGATGACATTCGGCAGGACCGGATGGCCCGAGTCGACCGACGACGCGGCGACGGGCCCGACGGGAGTGCAATCCACGCTCAATCCGGTCGTCGTCGACCGTCTCTCGGGTCGACCGGGCCGCCGCGCCGCACATGGCAGGCCGCATCTCTTGCCCGATGTCGATCTCGTGAGAATCTGGAAACTTCCGGGCAAGCGACCCGGGAGCGGCGGATTCAGGTCAAGACAGGGCCGCCTCCCCCGGCCACAGGCTGGGAGAGGCGGCTCCGAACGCACGCTCAGTACTGAAACAAGAGCTCGCGATACTTCGGGAGCGGCCACAGCTCGTCAGACACCAGCGTCTCGAGCTCATCGGCCACGTCGCGGACCATGTTCTGGGCCGGAATGACCTCATCGTGGAACGCCTTTGCCTCGGCGTGCAGCGAACCGGCCTCATGGGCGGTGTGCTGGACGTGCTCCAGGGCATGAACCGCGTCGACGAGCCTGTCGAGGAGACCGGCAACGTGATCGGCGATCTTCGACGCACCGGCAGACTTTGCGGCACCGGAGAGCTCGCCCAGGTACTTGACCGCGGCCGGCACGATCATGGTCTTGGCGATCTCGGCGGTGGCATTCGCCTCGATGTTCTGGACCTTGACGTAGCGCTCCCAGATGATCTCGGCGCGGGCATCGAGCTCGCGCTCGGAGAGGACGCCGAGCCGCGAGAACAGCTTCCGGGCCTTCGCGGTTGCCAGGGCCGGAAGGGCGTCGATGGTGCTCTTGTTGTTGGGAAGCCCACGCCTGGCGGCCTCGGCATGCCACTCCTCGGAGTAGTTGTTGCCCTCGAACAGGACTTGCTTATTCTCCTTGACGATCCCCGAGAGGATCCCGGTCAGGCCGGCGAAGTCGTTCGGGCTGAGTTTCTCGAGCTCGTCGGCGAGCTTCTCGAGGGAATCGGCCACGGCGGTGTTGAGCACCGTCTGCGGCCAGTAGATGGGCGCCGAGGAACCGACGGCGCGAAACTCGAACTTGTTACCGGTGAAGGCAAAGGGCGAGGTTCGGTTGCGGTCGGTGGCGTCCTTGGGCAGCCCGGGCAGGGTCGTCACACCCAGCTCCAGCGACCCGCCCGTCTTGGAGCTGGAAGCTGCGCCCTTCTCCAGCTGGTCGACGACGTCCTCGAGCTGGGCGCCCAGGAACACCGAGACGATGGCCGGAGGAGCTTCGTTCGCGCCGAGGCGGTGGTCGTTGCCGGCGTCGGCGATGCTCGCGCGCAGCAGGTCCGCGTGGGCGTTGACGGCGCGGATCACGGCCACCAGGAAGGCCAGGAACTGAGCGTTGGCGTGCGGATCGTGGCCCGGATCGAGAAGGTTCTCCCCGTCGTCGGTGCCCATCGACCAGTTGTTGTGCTTGCCCGAGCCGTTGACTCCCTTGAAGGGCTTCTCGTGCAGCAGAGCCACCAGGTCGTGCCGCATCGCGAGCTTCTTCATCATGTTCATGGCCAGCACGTTGTGGTCGGAGCCGACCGTGGTGGCCTCGTATACGGGTGCGATCTCGAACTGGGCCGGGGCAACCTCGTTGTGACGGGTCTTGGCCGGGATGCCCACGCGCCACAGCTCGCGGTCGAGGTCCATCATGAACGCCAGCATTCGCTCGCGGATTGCGCCGAAGTACTGGTCTTCGAGTTCCTGGCCCTTGGGGGAAGGGGCCCCGAACAGGGTACGGCCGGTCAGGACGATGTCCGGGCGAAGCTCGGCGAGGCGGCGATCGACGAGGAAATACTCCTGCTCGGGCCCGATGTTGGTGAACACGCGCGACGTCGTCGTGTTGCCGAACCAGCGCAGCACGCGCAGGGCCTGGTTGCCCAGGGCTTCCTGTGAGCGCAGCAGCGGAATCTTGTGGTCCAGCGCCTCGCCGGTGTAGGAGACGAAGGCCGTGGGGATCGTCAGGGTGACGCCGTTGGGCTCGACCTGGAGGAAGATCGGGCTGGTCACGTCCCAGGCGGTATAGCCGCGGGCTTCGAAGGTGGAGCGGATGCCGCCCGACGGGAAGGACGAGGCGTCGGGCTCGCCCTGCACCAGGCCCTTGCCCGAGAACTCGGAGATGGTGGCGCTGTCGCCGGTCGGGCTCAGAAACGAATCGTGCTTCTCAGCCGACGTCCCCGTCAACGGCACGAACCAGTGGGTGTAATGAGTCGCGCCGTGGGCGAGGGCCCATTCCTTGACGCCCTGGGCTACGGCGTCGGCGATCGACGGGTCGAACGGTTCCAGCCCTTCGATCGTGCAGCGCAGCTTCCTGAAGACCGGCTTGGCCAGGTACTGACGCTGGGCATCTTCTCCGAAAACGTACTGGCCGTAGATGTCTTCGCCGGCGTGTTCGAGGTAGTTCTGGGTGGAAGCAACCTTGTGGTTGGCAATCACCTCGATCGCCTTCTGACGGGCGGTCATTTCGCCTCCTATGGACTCAGTAGAGGTGGTGGCCTCAGAAATGGTGGCCTCTCCGCAAGGCTCAGCCAGAGTCGACCGATGGGGAGAGCTCAGCCAGGATCGAGGCAGAGGCTACCCGACTGAATGGGCGCCGGCCAAGGTTTCGGCCTGACTGGACTCCAAAATGACTCGCAACTGAAACCGTTTCGCCCGGCCGTCCCGGCCACGGGTGCGCCGGATCCACCGCGCTAGAGCAGCGCCGGCCGGACCCACTCCTTGCCCAGCACGTGCTCGTCGAGGAAGGCGAGGACCGTCTCATACCAGACCCGCGAGTTTTGCGGCTTGAGGATCCAGTGGTTCTCGTCGGGGAAGTAGAGGAAGCGGGCCGGCACGCCGTGGCGATGCAGGTCGGTCCAGAGCTTGAGGGCCTCGCTGACCGGAACGCGGAAGTCCTGCTCGCCGTGGATCACCAGCATCGGCGTCCGGATCGCGGCCACGTTCAGGGCCGGGGACTGGCGTTCGTACCGCTCCGGCTCCAGGTACGGGTTGCCGATCTCGCGCTCCCAGAAGACGCCCGTGTCCGTCGTGCCGTGGAAGGGCCGCAGGTCCCACAGCGATGCGTGCGTCACGATCGCCCGGAACCGGTCCGTCTGGCCCGCCACCCAGTTGGCCATGTAGCCGCCGAAGCTTCCGCCCGCCAGCGCGGTCCGCGTCGAGTCGAGATCGGGCCGGGTCAGGGCGGCATCCGTCGCGGTCACGACGTCCGTGTACGGCGCTCCGCCCCAATCGCCCCAGCCTCGCTGGACCATGCGCTGGCCGTAGCCGAGCGAGATCGCCGGATCGGGCATCAGCACGGCGTAGCCGCGCTCGGTCAGGAGGTGCGGGTTCCAGCGCCAGTGCCAGCCGGCCCACGACCCGAGCGGTCCGCCGTGCACGAACACCACCAGCGGCGCCGGATTGTGAGCCGAGGCCTCCGGCGGGAGAACCAACCACGATCGAACGGACGTCCCGTCTGCGGCGGTCGCGGTCAGCCGCTCCACCGAAGACCGGGTGGCGATGCCGCCCTCGTCGATTCCGTTGGCCAGCTCCACGGCCGATTGATCGGCCGTGCGCGAGTCGAAGCGAACGATTCGGGCCGGGTTCGCGACTGTAGATCGCAGCGCGTAGACGGTCCTGCCGTCGGGCGACGGGCAGAGGTCGGAGATTGCGCCGTCGGAGACGAGCGTGGTCACTTTGCCGTCTGCCAGGTCGACCCGCAGAGCCGCCACGCCGCCGTCCCGATCGGCCGTGAAGAAGACCGCCGTCGAGTCGGGCGCCCAGGCAATCGTCTCGGGCCAGAGGTCGAGGCTCGGCGTCAGGTCGCGGCCTTCGCCGGTGCTCAGGTCGACCAGCCAGAGCGTGACCTCGGACGCCTCGTCCGGAGAGCCAAACGTGGCGCGGAGGCAGACCACGTAGCGGCCGTTCGGGGACGAGGCCGGCGCCGCATACGCGGCATCGCCGTAAGCGAGATAGCGGCGCTCGCCCGTCGCCACGTCGATCGCGACGAGGTCCTCGGTGACCATCGGCGACTTGGAGTAGTCGACCCAGCGCGTATACAGGGTGGAGCCGTCGGGCGAGAGAGCGATCCCCGACTCGACCAGGGCGGCCGGTCCGGCATCTGCCGTCAGGTCGCGCGGCTCGAGCTTCGCCTCGGGATCCAGCTGCACGTCCGCCAACGCCGAAGCGAAGAGGTGGCGATGGCGCGGCGCCAGCCATTCGTCCCAGTAACGAGTCGGGTACTGGTCGAACAGGAGGGCGCCCACGCCGGCTTCCTTGCGAGCCTTGGCTCGTTCGGCGTCCTCCGCGAGGTCTTTCGCGGCCGGATGAATGCCGGCCCCAAAGGCGATCGTGTCGGAGTCGCGGGCGGCCGCGACCGCGTCGACGCCGCCGTGGGGCGCAAGCAGGAGCCTGGCTTCGCCGCCCGCCGCGGGAAGGAGCCACAGGGCGTTGATCTTCTTGTCGGGATCTGCCTTTACGTCGGGGTCGGGCCGCGCCGAGGTGAAGAGGAGCGATCCGTCGCGCAGGAAGCAGCCGACCGATTCGCCCGCCGCCGAGCGCGTTATCCGGCGTGGCTTCGCGGCGCCGGCCGGATCGACCTGCCAGAGCGCCGTCTTCATGTCTTTGCCCTCGGGGCCGGGCCGGCTGACCGCCACCACGAGGCGCTTGCCGTCCGGGGAGAGCTTCAGGGCCGAGAGTCTTGGAAGCGCGAGGAAGCGATCGAATGTCAAGGGTTCGCTCATGGCGCGATCATCGCGCAATCTGGCCGAGCGGGCACGGCGCCGCCCACACGGCGGCTCGTCCATCGCCACTGAGCGCCGCTGCGGCCGGCCTGTCGGCGCCGCTACCCTGGCGTCGGCTCCCCTGCTATCATTCCGTGGCCCTCAGCGGGCATTTTCGGTCGGGGCGTGGCGCAGCTTGGTAGCGCGCATCGTTCGGGACGATGAGGTCGGAGGTTCAAATCCTCTCGCCCCGACCAAACTCACCAATCGATGCCCTCAGCTCGTACACGGGCGGCAGTGCGGCGTTGAGGCCCAGTTCGATTGCGTCTGGCGTGAGTTCATAGATCATCTGTTCGAATCCTCTCAC
>Ga0209777_10008035_pt1 | contig 11615 bp, 21 predicted proteins | sample FrelakmetHBP12HB_FD_187147 | JGI IMG/M metagenome (GOLD analysis project Ga0209777, IMG submission 187147) | Freshwater lake sediment microbial communities from the University of Notre Dame, USA, for methane emissions studies -HBP12 HB (SPAdes)... | ecosystem: Environmental > Aquatic >...
TAGACCCACCCTTTCCACACCCGGGTGATGTAGAGCAAAATCTTTTGCCGGTGTCATTGAAAATATTATCTCAGTTAAATATAAGAGATAAACATTATGAAATAAAAAATAAACTCCCAGTTAAAGAAATAAGTATAAAAATAAATATAGATCAATACGAAGATATGAGAGGCGCGATTGGTTTTGATATAGTTCAAAAATTAGAAAGTGCCATTATTAAAATGTTGGTCGATCAAATAAATAAAGAATTAGAAACAAAAAATACAATTTATATAGAAAGTTTAGCCAGTTCTTTATCTTTAATAAAAGGTGAAGGATTGTATCCAATGTTTATATTAAGAAGTAAATATGAAATAGTATGAAAAGATTATTAACAGATTTCAATACTCCTAGATGGGAAGGAGTTGATATGGAAACAGCTAGAAATAGCTTTGAAGATATTAAAAAGAAAATGGAAGATAGTGGGCCTATTTTCGGTGAATTAAATCACCCAGACGACTTTGAAATTCATTTATTAAATGTTAGTCACTGTGTTAAGAATGTGGAAATGGTGGATGATAAAATATACGGAGACGTTGAAATTCTTGAAACTCCAAAAGGTAAGGAAGCTAAAATATTATTTGAAAGTGGAATTGTAAGAATGGGGATGAGAGCGTCTGGTAGAACTCAACCGAAAACATTCGCAGTAGTTGGTGGAATGCCAGAAGGGTATAACGTTCACGGAAGAGTAGTTAGTGACATAGATCCTTACGGTGAGGAGAACTGGGACGACGATGCTTATCAACCAATAAAAGAAGAGGTTGAAATAAAAATAAATAAAATATTCACTTGGGACATTATTCCAAATGAATAAAAAATAAATTAAATATTATGAGATTCGGAAAAAAAGTGGAAATTGTTGAAATTGAAACAGTAGTTTCTATTTCAGAAGTAACTTCAATATCACCAATTTATTACGATAATGATGGTAATGAAATAAAAAATGTTTATAGTGGCGGATGGGTATCAGCTAATACTGGGTTTTCATACTCAAGAATGAACTATAAAAAAATGAAAAAATATAACGTGAATAGTATCAAATATTATAGTAACGGCAGCATTAGAACTTTACTTTTGGCTAGTTTTGATACAAAAGAAGAAGCTGAGGGAATTTACAATGAATTATTGAATACAAATGGCGAAACTTACATTGAAACCATTATAGATAAAAAAAGTTTTAAAAATGAAAAATAAAATTGTAATATTAACTGACGGTAGAACAACAGGAAGAATTTTAGATTCAATATTAGATAATGGATCAACATATTATTTATTTTTAAATTTTGATAATTCTAGAATTTATCCAATAAAACCAAAAGATATATTTGATATAGTTGATTATAAGAGAGATGGAGGCGGAGAGTATATCAGAAGTATAGAAAATTTACATTCGGACGTAGAAACTATTATAAAATTCGGTCTGTAAAATTAATATATACGGTCATGAGATTGATGCATAAAATAGGAGAACAAATTCCTAGTCTCAATATCGATAATGATATAATAATAGAAGAACTAATAAATGCTCGTGACACATTGAGAAAGATGGATCAAAAATTTTATAAAATTTTTGATCTTAATCCATGCCCTATGGCCATAGGAATGTTAGAAACAGGTCAATTAATAGACGTAAATGACGCTTTTTTAAAAATATCAGGATTTAAAAAGAAAACAGATCTAATTGGTAAAATAACAACGGAAGAAGATCTTGGTATTATAAGAAAACAAGATAGACAAAGAATTATTGATATGTTAAATAGTGGAGATGAAGTTAAAAATATCTTTGTTAAATTTAAAAATATTCATGGTAAAAAATTAATTGGTCTTTTCACTGCATCAATCATAGAATTAAACGATAAGAAATGTCTTCTAACAATTTGTCAAATAGTTAAGAAGAAATGCTTCTGGAATTTCTTTTTCTAAACAATCACACTCAATTTAATATATAATAGAAAAAAGTTATTATTATGCCTTTACATGATGGTAGAAAAAAACTTGATCCTAATAAAAAACCTTTTATTTTAAAGATCAGATTATTTTTTATTAAAAATAAGAAAAAAATAAGAAATTTATTTATTCTATTAATAATTTGTGCTATATTATTCTTTCCAGTATGGAGTGGATCTCTTATTGGAAATTGGATAAAAGATTTTATTGGAACAGCACTTAATATAATTAAAACTATATAATATGTCTTCAAGAGGATGGATTGGTAGATATTGTCCGAATTGTTTTTCGAAGGAATCAAGATATAAAAATTATCGTGACATTCCAGAGAAAGATGAAAATGGAAATTATATTTACGATAATATTTCCATTTTCTGTCCTGATTGTAATTGGGAAGGACGTTTTGGTGATTTAATTAATGATGAATACGAATTTAAAAACATAAGACGAACAAAATTAATAGATGAAATGACAAAATGAGAGCACTATGTAAAAAAAGTAAATTTATAGGTGAATCAGCTATTCATAATGGACAACTTTATGAAATTAACAAGAGTAGTTATGGTTCTTATTTTATAAAAATAAATAACAAAAGAAATTACGCTTTTGGGAATAGTAGTTATTTAGAATATTTTTATTCGCCAGAGGAAACAACTAATATATTGAGAACAAAATTAATAGACGAAATGACAAAATGAATGAGAAATTACCGCATTGGTTTTATTGCCCAGAATGTGGGCGAAATGAAATATTCGCTAGGGGGCTTTTTGATTCCGATTCAAAAACACAAGTAATAGTAAAAGACTCAAAATATTATAATTGCGAATGTGGATTTAATGGAAAATTTGAAGATCTGGTTTCTAAAGAAAAATTTATAAACATTAAAAGAACAAGATTGATAGAAGAAATGACAAAATAATATGCCAAGAAAGAAGACTAAAAATAAGAACTTTTATATTAAAGATATAGGTGTGCTAGATTGGTTAAAAAGCACAGATGAATATCAAACACATAGATATTCAGATAGAATAGAACATAAAAAAAATTATAAACTACATCGTGAAGATGGTCCAGCTATAGAATTCTTTAGTGGTATCGGAAATCAATATTACGATGAAGGATCTAGATTGACAGAAGAAGAATATACTAATTGGAGAAGAACTCTTTTAATAGATAAGATGACAAATGGATAAAGGTGATAAATTATATTGTATAAAAGAATTTGGAAGAACAGTAACTATGAATTATGTTGGTAATACGCGTATAGATCCTGGTGTTGATGAATATTGGATAGATTATTATAAAGGAGAATTTTATGAAATTAACGCTGTTTATCCCGAATCAAATTTGGTTACTGTATGGAGACCATTTAGAGACGCAGTAAAATTAGGATTACCACATAACGCCAAATCTGATGGTAAATTCTATTACGACGGTAGAGAAACAGAATATGTAATGAATTTATGGGACTACTTTGTTACAGAAGAAGAATATAAAAATATGAAGAGAACAAAATTAATAGATGAAATGACAAAATGATGGAAGGACGACCAACAGCAAAAGAAATGGGCATGGACGAAGAATTCGTCTACGCCACACGTATAGTTGATTTTATTATGAAAATAGATCTCAATAGAGATTGCGAGCGATTGGACGCCATTAAAGCTATAGAAAGAGCTTTTAGAGAATATAAGAAAAAGATTACAGATGAAAGTATTGGAAAGACTGAGTAAGTCAAAATTTAGATCAAAATTTCATTTATCTGCTAAAGATAAAGAATATATTAAAGATAAAGGAATAGAAAAAATCGAAAGTCACACCCGTGATTTTGTAAATAAAAAACTTAAAGTGATGCTTCCTACTGATGGAGCACAGACCCCTTTTAGAGGGCATCCTGTTTTTGTGGCTCAACACGCTACAGCAACATGTTGTAGAGGATGTATATCAAAATGGCACGATATTCCAACCGATAGAGATATGACAGATGAAGAAGTGTCTTATATAGTAAATTTAATCATGGAATTTATTAAAAGAGATTACTCTTTATAGATAACACAAAGAGGTTCGTTTTGAGTTAGTTGAATAATTTTTCTAAAGGCACCTCTCACATCGCCATGCTCAACTAGTGGATTATCTTTATCTATAAGTTTTTTGAGGAGTTTAAGATTTATTTCCCAAGGATCACCTTTAAAAATTATCTTATCAGTTTTAGAATTAAAAATATATTCAAGAACAAATTCATTTAATTTGTCTTGAGTTTCAAATGAGCGATAGGCTACTTTTTCTTTAAGATTTAATTTCACTTCATGCATTGTTGTTTTGATTATTTATGTTAATTTTGTAACTAAGTTTAATTTTTGATAAAATATTTTAATATATAGGTATATATTACGAAGGCGAACGCCAAAAATGAACTATTTATGAATGGATTACACTAAATTTGAGGTTTTAAACGAAGAAATGTCTGAAATGGCCACTAAGAGATTAAGGGATGGTATTCACGATATCATAGTAGATTTAAAGCGCAAAGAAACATTGGAAATTGAAGAATTATCAAAAAAATTATCTGATGAATTTTCTATTACTATAAGTCCTTTTTTTCTAGACAAATTCTTAGATGATTTCATGAAAGCTAAGCGCGGTATAAAAACAAAAACTATTTTTGCCCGCAGTGACGCTCGTTGGTTAGGAGTTAGAGATAATAAAGGAACTAAAGAAGTTAGGAACAATTTATTATATCTTAGACCAAATTTAGCTAAATATAAAAGAAAACTTTTTTCAGAAGAAGAAGCTCAGAAACTTGAGAACGCCTATAAAGACGGTATGAAAGAACTCAATTTTAAAGAAGATGTTATCAAACAAACGTTAGTTCTCCAAACCCCAGGTGATTCAAAAGAAATGATGAAATCTATTTATAGTGATGTTATTATAGATAAAAAATATTATAACACGTATGATAATTGTTGGAAATTGATGATGCTTATTGGAAAAAGTCAAGATTTAGATAGAAAAAGAGGATGGTTTAGATTTGCCCCTCCTTCAATAAAAGATGATTACAAAACTAAAGGTAGATTCAATTACGAACTTCAAGTCGTCCCAAAAGAAACAACAACTAAGAAGAAGAAACCAGAAACAGTTCCAGTAACAAAACCTACACCGGCGGTTGCTCCATCAACAAAATCCATTACAGAAGAAAATCTGGCTTATTTAGATAAAAATTATCGATATAATAGTTGGAGGGAATTTAGAGCTGATGTTGGACTAACAAAATTAATAACTATTATTGACGGTTTAAAAACCGCTAAAAGTGTAACTGGATACGATTTATTTCTAGATAAAACAGCTGAATTGACTTATATTTTAAAGAAATTTTATTTGGTGCAAAAAGAAGATATACATAAATATTATATTGATTTAGGATTAAATATATTTGTAACAAGATGGCAAAAGTCTGGTGTGAGACCAAAAATTAATGATTTCTAAATGCCTGGACTTCCAAGAAAAGATACTGTTAAAAGATTCAAGAAATTGATGAAAAAGTCTGGTAAAGCCAGAACTAATACTAAAGCTGGTGGACACGCTCCTTCTAATAGAATTGCTACTTATGAGCAATATCACAAGATATTGGAAGAAATTTCTTGGTGGGAGAAAGGCGAATTAAAAGATGATGATGAAGATATTAAATTTTCTGTTGAATACACCCCAGTTGAGCCAGAAGATCTCTGTATAGGATTAAAATTATATGATATTAATGATAAAGAATTCGGCACAGTTATAGCAACTGAAGACGGAAAAGGAAGAATCTACATACATACTGTAACTGGATCGGAATTTATAATTCCTCGAGAAAAATTTTTTACATATGATTTTAAAAAAAGAGAAGGAGAATCTGATTTCGAAGAATTAGAGCCCAAAGATCTAAAAGTCGGACTTGAAATTTATTATTCAGCATAATAAATTTTTTGAATATGGTTTTCTAAAAAAGAAAGAAGATGGTAAAGAACCAGACTATAAAAATTTAAAACCAAAAACTTATGGAAGATCTGATGATTGGGATGATTGGGATGTTGCTCCACTGAGGAAAGCGCGTAGTTTTGGTAGTTTTTAATTCTTAAAGAAATTGGTAAATTCTTTAGCTGATTTTACAATTCTTTCATCCATTTTAATTGGTTTTCTATCTTTTATTTTCTTAATACTATCAAATTCCATTAGCCAGCAATTTCCTTCTCTAACTACGGTTCCACCAAAGAAAGATTCCTCACCAAATAAAACATCGTGAAAATGGTTATCAAATTTTACTAAATATAAAGTTTTTGTTACTCTATCAACTTCTTTTATTATAGTTCCTTTTTGACCTACTATTTCATCTTTATTAAAATCTTGTGGTTTTATAACAACAACACGATCGCCTACTGTAAAAACATCTTCTATTTCAATATTCACTTTTAATCTCTCATCCTCTTCTTTTAATAGAATCTTATTTAAAATATGAGATATGAGTTTAACTTCATTTCTTCTTTTGCTTCCCCCAAGATCCATGATAGTTTTACTGTGAGTAACTCCTTCTATTTTATTTAGAAAATTAATATGTAAAGAAGTTGATTTTGTCTGCTCTAAATAATAAACAATTTTATAAACTATTTTTTTAGAAGGCGTGAGTTCTTGATGGTATGTGGCTCTTACAAATTTATTTTCTATTTCCACATTCCATTCGATATCACCTTTTTCAGTGGCTTTATCTATGTCGTTTATGACGTCGACACGGGATTTTTGTTTCTCTTCGCCTTTCACTCTACTGGAACTTTATATTTTTCTACGAAATCTTTTATAAAATCAATTAAACCTTCGTCATATTTATATGTTTTGATATGAATTTTCTTATCCTTATCGTATTTCTCTTTTTCGTTGAAAAAATGCACAGTTAAAAAACAATTTGGAGTATCTTTTAAACTATAGAAAATATATAAATGAAACATAACTCCCTTAGTATCAGTGGCGCTAACTTTAGCTTCATATCTGACCCAAGGAGATGTTTTTAGTTCTTCTTTCCATTTTAATTTATCACTTTTAGTATCGCGAATAATTTTATTTAAAATCTGCTCGTCTGTTGGTTTTGGAAGATCTTCTTTTTCTGGTCCTTTATTGTATATGCTTTTATACATAGATACAAATTTTTGAACCTCGGTTTTTGTATATCTACTGCCACAGATAGTTTTAACTACTTTATAAACTTTAGAATATTGTCTTTTATTATTATCGTATTTTTCTGCATCTGGAAGATCTTTACCGCCTGGAGGGAGATAAGATAATGAATCGTCTTTCTTAGTAATATCAAGATAAGACATTTCAAATTTTTTATCCTTTTGATCGGTTAAAGAAAGTAATTCTTTAGCTGCTCTATTTCCACTTTCAGACATTTTAGAAAAAATATATTTAAGCCTATCTGAAATCATTAAAGGCATGCCTGGAGCTTGCGGATTTACATAATTAGTATTGAAATTTCTATTCCTTTGTTGTTGCTGTTGTTGTTGACTTTTAGTTCTTTGATTAAATCGCACAGCTCTTTCAGCGGCCCTTTTGGCCTTTTTACTGTTTCTAGCTTCATTTGTAGCGACGTAATCTCTATATTTCATTGTAATTTTATATATTCATTTTTAAAAATCAAAAAGCATTATCCTATGTTCGACGGAAAGACCTGCTTCTAATTTCACCATACAGTTATCATCAAACACAATATACCAATCATCTTTGATATTTTCTGTGGTGTTAAACATTCCAAATTTTGGTGTAATGGCTAACCATTTGAATTGATTATGTTTAGAATCATAAACCATTTCATGAACACGAATTTCCCTACCCACAAGTCTTCTATTTAACTCATTACAAGCCAATGCCCAATTGCTTTTGTAATTGTTAAGAAGATCTCTAATATTAATAGTATGGCTATTTACGACAACATCTTCCGACACGTTTACAAAATTACGATAATTTTTTAACATATTCAAATTTATTTATTTTAATCCCACCACAAGTCATTATTATTCCATCCAGTCCTAAAGCTATAATTTCTTCTCGGTTTATTCTTATTTTCATCGTTCCAATCCTCTTCGCCGTAAGGATCTATTTCTTTCATTTTTAATTTCAACTCTTCAGCCTTCCTAATTTTTTCCTTTTCAAATTCTTCTTTCTTTTTCATTTTTAACATATATTTGTCATATTCTTCTTCTGTTAAAATCTCTTTTACTGAATAATAATTACCATCTTCGTCTCTTGCATTAAAATGAAGTGTAGTTTCATAACCTCTACCTATAAAAGAATCGTCTTTGCTCACACTAGCAACTTTTATTTTATGACAATCTTTTTTATTAGCGTCGCTCTTTCCTCTAATATAAACAGTTTTACCAACCATATCTTTTCTCAATTCTTCAAGAAAATTATCAACAAATTCGTGAAAACTATCAAGATATTTTTGGGACATCCTCAATCCTTCATTTAAAAACATATTTAAATTTTTAATCATTATCAGCTACTTTTAATTTTTTTTCTGGTTTAATAAATAAATGTGGATAATTTTTTGACTGAATCAGTTTTCCAGGCTGTTTAACTGGTTTTTCTTCTTCTTCACTAAAATCATCTTCTCCCCAATCTTCTTCACCGTAAGGATCAAAAACTTTTATTTTCTCTTTTCTTTCTGCTTCTTTTCTTTTCTTTTCAGCCAGAGCGGCTCTTTCTATTTTTTCTTTTTCTTTCCATTTATTATATTCTTCTTCAGTAACTATTTCTTTTAATCTATATCGTTGACCATTTTCATCTATGATGTAATAATTTGGAGAACGATCTCCATTTTCTGTGGAATTACTTCGAACAGATTTAATTGTAACTTCGTAACAAGATGTTTTAATGGTGCTTGTATATGTGCCCTTTTTAACTAATTTATTTACTTTATTTACTTTAATATAAACAGTTTTACCTTCTAGTTCATTTTTCAATTCTTCTAGAAAACTTTCAGCATATTTCTTAGCTCCTTCAGAATATCTTTTTGATATTCTTTCTCCTTCGTTTAAAAACGTATCAAATTTCTTTATCATATCATTTATCATTAATTGTAAAACGGCGAGTAGTTAAATATTTTTTATATTCACTCACTATTTTTTCTATAAGCACTTCATTATCAAAATTTCTACTTATCATATCATAAACTATTTCATCATTTATCTTAATTAATATACTATGTGTGATGGATTTATATTCCCCAACTATAAAATCTTTATTAATCATATCTATTTCTAAATATGACTCCATATACAAATCATGATGTGCGAATATTTCTTTATTAAAATAACCATTTATAGCCTTGATTCTAAGGGATTTAGATGTTCTTTTTTGAACTATTAAAGAAAGATTATCTATAAGTCTTTTTGAAAGTCCGTGATCACCTTTAACAGTGACTTTAACGTCAGTTGTTCCTGATAATGGATCATAGGATTCTTTTAATTTACCATTTTCCCACCATTGTATATCATCATTCTTCATAGTCCCCCCTTTCTTTTTGGTTAACATATATTTATTAGTTGTTATTATTTGACCGTCGCTGAATCTTACTGTAATAAGAAAATTACCACTCCCATGTGAAGGAGATACACTAATGTTTATTATTTTACATTCTTCTCTATGTTTTCTACCGTGAAATCCACCAAGGTATTCACAAATATCACCAACTTCAAATTTATTATCGATAGATTCTTCCAATTTACCGTCCTTCCACCAAGAAACGTCTTCTTCTGTATCTCCTTTCTTTTTAAGTAAATAATTCCAAACTCTTTTTTTGCTACCATCTTTAAATTTAACTAAACAGGTTCCTCCATTATCTGTGACTATTTTTACTTCAGAACTTGGAAAATATGTTCCCCTATAGATGCAAATATCTCCGGGTTCAAATCTAATTCTATCATCATCTCTTATCATAGATATTCCTTGACCTTCTTCTAATTTGCCGTCTTTCCACCAAGATATATCTTCCAATTCTTCTTCTTTTTCTTTCCATATATTTTTAGATGGTGATAAAAAACTATCAGTTGTCCAACATTTATATCCATCGCTGAATATAACATAATATTCATTCACGTGGATAAATTTTTTAACATCTAAAATTTCACATATTTCTCCTTGATAATCAGATTTATTACCTATATAAAAACAAACGTCTCCAACTTTAAATCTCTTATTATAATTTTTATCATTATAAGAGTCTTCTGGGATCCAAGCTTCTTCTAATTTGCCATCTTTCCACCAAGACACATCATTAGGCTCTTCTTCTATTAAATCTAAATAATCTATATTTGTCCACCAACAATGACCTTTTTCCCCTCTTCCTTGACCGTCGTGATATCCGTATCTTTTTTTGTCAAATTCCACACAAACACTTCTATCGGCATAATTACCGATAGCTATTACTGTTCCTTCATCTCCTTTTTTAATAATTTCTAAATATTGATTTGCTCTTACTCTATCTCCTATTTTAAATTTATAATCAATATTGAGTAATAATTCATTAATTTGAGATTCTTCCAATTTACCATCTTTCCACCAAGAGATTTCGGATTTCTTCTGTGTCATTAATTTTAAGGCTCTACTATATAAAAGAACGTCTATACGAAAAACACTTTCACAAGCTTGATCGTCAAATTTAATAGTTACATATGTTTTATCTTTCTTGAGAATTACGCCAGATCCATATTTAGAATGGACCACTTCATCATCAACATGAAGATCACCAGGAGATTCTGGATGAACAAATTCATGATAATAGTCTTCACTATTAGATTCTTCTAATTTACCAACCCAAAACCCCAAATGAGTATTACTCCAATATATAGCCACATCAAATCCTTCTATTACATATGGTTCTTCTTCATTCTCTACATCTATATCTAAATTAAATTTGTCATTTATTATATCACCAAGAAAAGATGTGGAGTATTTCTTTCTAGATAATCTAAGAAATGAAGCATCTTTATATTCTTCAAGAAATGAAGATCCTCTTTTTGGACTAATTTCAAATCCAAGTTTTGTTTTTCTATAATAGAAATTATCATTTAAATAATCTATAATTTCTTTAAAATTAGAAATTATCTTTTTGTTTTTATTTATTAAAAGTTGTTTGATGACTCTATCGCTTGGAAAATCCATTATTAAATTACCATGTATAGAGATGTCATTGAAGCTATCGAAGAATTTCTTAATCCTAGTTTCCATAAAAAGTAAAAAAGAATCTAAATCAGGATTTAAATCTATTTCAAAATCAACAATATCATCGCCCCAATCTTCCTCGCCATAAGGATCATTATCAGATGATTTAGATTTATTTTGATCCAAGAAAGAATAATAATCTTCTATGTTATTGAATTTTTTCATCACTGCTATATATAAAAAATGGAAACTATTTTTTTAATATATACTCTAAATTCAAAAACAAAAGAATTTAAACTTATGACTAAAATTATTAAATTAAACAATGACATTGAGAGCGCAAAAGAATTTATCGATCTTATCTCAAACAAAAAACTCCTTATTTACGAAGACGTTCAAGGAAGTAAAATTTTCGTTCGTTACGACGGCGATAAATTTAT
>Ga0209777_10008036_pt1 | contig 11614 bp, 12 predicted proteins | sample FrelakmetHBP12HB_FD_187147 | JGI IMG/M metagenome (GOLD analysis project Ga0209777, IMG submission 187147) | Freshwater lake sediment microbial communities from the University of Notre Dame, USA, for methane emissions studies -HBP12 HB (SPAdes)... | ecosystem: Environmental > Aquatic >...
AAGACGAGATCAAAGCGTCTCTTAAGGAGCGGGAGACCCTCCTCAAAGAGATTCACCACCGCGTAAAGAACAACATGCAGATTATATCGAGCCTGCTCAGCCTGCAAGCGGCTCACGCTACGGAGCGAGAGACGATCGAAATACTCGACGAAAGCCAGAGGCGGATCAAATCGATGGCGCTCATTCACGAAAAGCTGTACCGCTCGGGCTCGTTAGCAGAGATTGACTTCGGAGATTACATTAAGAGCTTGATCGATGAGCTCCGGCGGATGTACAACGTTGCTGATGGAGTGATTACGATAGCAACCGACGTCGAGAACGTCCAGCTCGGCGTGGAAACCGCCATCCCGTGCGCGCTCATCATCAACGAACTCGTGTCAAACTCTTTAAAGTACGCGTTTCCCGACGGAAGGCCAGGCGACGTTACCGTCGCCCTACAGCGTGAGAACGGCACGCATACGTTGACCGTTTCGGATACCGGCGTGGGGTTCCCCATTGATTTGGACTTTCGAGCCACTGAATCGTTGGGTATGCAGCTCGTTGTCACGTTGGTTAATCAGCTTGAGGGCACCATTGAATTGAATAGAGAGAACGGAACGGCTTTTGTCATTTCATTTCACGTAGACTAGTGCGTTAAAAACGACGTGGTATCAGCTATAGCCTTATCTCAAAAAGCTCTTAATGTGGTCAATGTGAGATTTTGAAAGCTTATTAATTAACGCCCCTTCTACAATTAAATCTACATACTCTCTCAAGGGTCTAAAATACCCTTCTTTATGGGGACAAATATACGTATAAACTTGTTCTAGCTCACCTTTCTGTGTTTCAGCAATGACTTGAATTCTCTTGTGTGTTCCCTCTGGTCGTCCCTCCAAATCGTCAAATATCTTCAAAGCTTCGGAATCAATCTCATACACGACACCTTCTAATTCGTTTCCGCCGCTCTCCTTCAAGTCTACCATCGCTTTTTTTCCAATCATCCGTTCTAGTGGAAAAGCAAATGTCGTAGCCAACTATAAACGATCTCCACTCACTAAAATACGTGATTCCTTTCTGATCTAAGTACTTAGGATTCATATACAGACCATAAACAAATATCTTAAGATGCTGCCCTACACTCATAGATCAACTTCGTTAGATCTATTATTTCAATCCGTAAAATAGGCATGTTTCCCTCATTCGTTCGCACGTTCAAACTCCTTATACCAGGATCTCAAATGTTATTAACAGGGCTAAAATAAACACTGTTTAGGAGGTAGCCTCATATATGTTGTTGACCGCTGCCACAGGTTCATCTTCAACTAATTGTTCTGCAAGCAGACCAAATACTACATTAAAAAAACGAATTATTGAATAAACCAGACTATGTCCGAAAATTAAAAGGATCGTGAGATAGCAAGGATTCTTTCCGATTCAGCAACCGAGTATTCAGAAGAGACGGCCATAGCTCACACCTGTAGGGACGGGGGTAAAACTGTCGATTATGCAGCATAATTTGCCAGGGCACCAAGCACGCGTTCATCCTGCGTTCGTATCTCTAGTCGATGAGGCTAATGAAACGAAGACGGACTGGTCTCGCCCGATTTCGAAAATGCGAGATGAGTTTCACAGATGGTTCGAGAGAGACCGTGTAACGTTGATGTCTGACGCGCCGGCAATCAAATCCGTCCGAGATAAGAGGATATCATTTGCAGAGGAGCAAACCAACGTTCGCGTCTATACGCCTAACGGCTCGCGGCCTTTCCCGGGTCATCTCTACATCCACGGTGGCGCCTTTTGGCTGTTACACGCTAACCACTTTGATAAGGTTTGTCAGGACGTTGCTGCCCGGGCCCAGTGCGTCGTCGTGTCAGTTGATTACAAGCTAGCCCCCCAGGCAAGATGGCCCACGCAGGTAGAACAATGCTACGCTGCGTTAGGTTGGGTGAGGGAGCACGCGGTTGACCTTGGCATTGACGCTGAACGAATCTCGATCGAGGGCGAAAGCGCTGGGGGCAACCTTGCAGCGGCGACGACTTTGATGGCGCGGGATCGTGACGGTCCCAAGATTATTTTTCAGGTTCTGGTCGACCCGGAAATGGATACGGCACTCACCTTCCCTTCGGTGAAGGAGTTTGGCCACAGGTGGGGGATGGAGGCAAGCAACCTGCAAGAAGCGAACAAGCTCTATTTCTCCAATAGCGAGGACGCGACCACCCAATACGGGTCGCCGCTGTACGCGGAAGATCTGTCGAATTTGCCCCCCGCGCTCATCTTCACTGCTGAGTGCGACCCCCTGCGCGACGCGGGTGAGGCATATGGTCGCCGGCTCTGGGACGCAGGCGTTGAAGCATCTGTTCTGCGATGCTTGGGGCATCCGCATGGCGTAGGAGAGTTCTCAACGCTGACTTCTGCGGCGTATCGGCGAACGTTGAAGATCGCGGCGCTACAGCAGGCATACGGGATCGCAGCGTTCACGCGGGTGGAATAGGGCCGCTTACGTCTTTTTTTGTCGAAAGGCAGGCATGAAACGTTTTTTTTCAAACATCTGTGTCTCGAATCTCTCGAATCCATAAAAGAGATACTCGGACAAGAGCTCGCGAATCTAAAATGTGACACAGAACGCAAACTCTAAAACGCAATTGGTGAGTGGGTTTAAACTAAGCCAAAATGTACCACAATTTCGAGTGCTTAAAAAGCCCACTTTGTTGCGCTAGAAAAGTCTCCGGTAGACGCGGATTGATCCGACTCCGGGCCTAACGGACGAAGGAGAAGGTACCGACGAACAACGGGGAATGAACCGTTATGAAGAACAACAAGGTGTATAGACGACGCTGCGGCTTTAAGATATCAGATGGTGGAAGGACGTAAGTGTTGAAAAAAAAGAATAAGAACTAACTAAGGCTGTTAACCACTCCGCGCACCCCAATTATAGTCATATGAGCTTCTTTTGGCCAAAGCATCGACCTTTTTGTGTACTCGGAGCGGTATCACAGCCTTAGCTATTATAGACCGGGGCAGAACCTAGGATATCTAAAAGCTATTTGAGCCTTTGTTACAAAATTTGTAAGTTATGGGGCCCCCTCTTGGCTTTGGCTGTTTGCTGCGACGACTCACTAGCATCTCATGTTTTCGCAGCGCAGCTTAGTATAATGATCTGGAAAACGCTTAGATTCGATACGTTAAGGCTATCCATAAGATACATTTTTAGGGTAACGCAAGTTTATCATTACACATAAGGAGGTTCGGAAATGATTAAGGAGATTACCGCACGGGAACTCGATATCGATGGCTTCATCGACGAGAAGATCAGGGAGATCAGGGAGATTGTCGGGGATGGAATAGCGATCAACGCCCTCTCCGGAGGAGTTGATTCGTCCACGGTCACAATGCTCGGGCATCGTGCCCTAGGGAACCGTCTAAAGACCCTGTTCATTGACAATGGCATCATGCGCGAGGGTGAGGCGGGACAGGTAGTGAGTCTTTTCAGAAATCTCGGCATCAAGATTGAGGTAATCGATGCACGCGAGGATTTCTTTTCGGCATTCAAGGGAATCACTGACCCGGAAGAGAAGCGTGAGGCCGTGACCCAGACCTTCTACCGAGACGTATTCGGACGCATAATCAAGGAAAGCGGTGCGAAATACCTCCTCCAGGGGACTATCTTGACCGATGTCGATGAGACAATCGCAGGGATCAAGCGGCAACACAATGTCTTCGAGCAACTAGGAATAGACCCGGAAGAGGCCTTCGGCTACCGCATTATCGAACCACTTATTCAGCTTCGTAAAGACAGTGTCAGAATAGTAGGAAAGGCCCTCGGCCTTCCCGCGGAGGTTTTCGAACGTATACCGTTCCCAGGGCCTGCACTCGCAGCACGCGTGATAGGGGAGGTAACCCCGGAACGCATCGAAACGGTTCGAAAGGCGACTGCTGTCGTGGAGGAATTGTTAAAAGACACCGGGGCGTTCCAGTACATGGCGATCCTTCACGAAGACCGTGTTACCGGCATACGCGACGGCAAGCGTGACTTCGGCCAGCAAATCGAGGTTCGCTGCTGGGACAGCATCGATGCGCGAACCGCGACACCAACACGACTTCCCTTTGAAATCCTCGAAAATGTCGCCGGGGAGCTTATCCACAAAGTGCCCGGCATAGTCAGCGTCACTTATAGTATTGCCTCCAAACCTCCCTCAACGATCGAGGTCGTCTAATATCTGTTGATTATTTTCACTTTTGAGCCATAGCTACCTCAGCTTGATATGGGCTAAGAGTGTCAAAAGCAGAGTACATGTTAGAGCACACAGCGAGAGTGATACGCGCGTGCTCGCGTGCTGTTATACTAGAGATATGCGCCGAAGAAACCGCACACCTTCGTCCACGCTTTTTCTCTCGCGGCGGCATTTGCGTTCTCGGTTCCGCCAAAAGTCATACCCCCGGCACTGATTGAGGCGGCCGGCGCGAGTCTGCTCGGTCCTGCAAGCAGGTGCCCCGCACCATCATAAGAGCAATGTTGGAAAGAAAAAAAGTGAAATGGCGCTGTTTGAGCCGTTCGACGACCTGTTCGCTCATCATGCTTGCTGGCAAAACGGCGTCGTCTGTTCCAGAGAACAACAGAATCGGGCCATTTATGCGCTCGACGGGAATGACCGCACGTTCTACTGCTTGCCGGTCTTGGAGGCTGGCGCGGTACAACCCTAAATAAAAGTCGTAGTGCTCTATGTAATCGTTGTCTATTCGGAAGGGTACCGGCTTTCCGTCTAGCGTCCAGGAGGATTTCGACAGCGAGGAGTCCGACCACGCCTCGTCGATGCCCTGAAAGAGGACATGACTTGGGGAGTACGCCACGACGGCACGGATCTCTCTGTAGGTGGCGCCTATTAGCAGTGCAGCTTCGCCGCCTTTCGAGGTGCCCACGAGGCCGATCTTGCTGGGCGCAACCGACGGATGCGCGCGCAGCCACGTGATCGCCCGCTTGAAGTACTGAAGCGGTATCTCCTGAAGTCGTGTAGGAAGGCATTCCACACCAAGGTAAGCCAAAGCGTGCGTTGAATATCCCCGCTCTGCCAGTAGCGAACCTACCGCGGATGTGCTGCCTAATCCCCACCCGCTCCGCCGATAATGATTATTGCAGGATGTTTTCCAGACGGGATGGTCGAAAAAAAGGTGGCGACTAGGCCGTTATCCCCTATGGCTGCTGTTTCTATCAAATCACCGCCCTGCCATACGTTTTGACCGTTTATAAGGCTATAGCCGGAGATGTCGCTCTCAATCCGTTATTCGGACTTGCACTGGTAACCATTAGAGAGTAGGTCCATTTTCCTCGGCGACTGGATACGGCTTCGAATTCGACGCCAGCTTGGAGCCACCAGCGCCTGCGTCGCGCTAATGGACGAGCAAATAGGAAAGCTTATCTTTTTTCGAGCCTTATATTAGTAGATTATTCAAAGGGGAGGGATCAAATGAACCGTTACATTACTGTTGGGGCGATTTCAGCGCTGCTGATTGTCGCCATTTGCATTGCGGGATGCACATCGCCGTCAACAAGCTCGTCAAACCAAACGACAACGGCTAACGCCACTTCTAACGCAACGCAGAAAGCCACTTCTAACGCAACGCAGAACGTGACTGTCAACACCACGACCGCAGCACCGGTATCCGTACAGCAGGGGCAGAAGTTTACTCTGCAGCTCCAATCAAACCCGTCGACCGGGTATCAGTGGAAGCCAAGCTTTGACACAAGCGTGGCATCGCTGAAGAATCAGCAGTATGTCGCCGACCAGCCGGTAACAGAGGGATCGGGCGGAAAGGACGTCTTTACGTTTCAAGCCGTGAAAGTGGGTTCGACAACGATAACGTTTGACCACGTCAGTCCGTCAGGAACGGTGACTGACCGAACGGTCAATAAAGTCACCGTCACTCAAGCGGCCACACCACAAGTGTCGTTTACCGTAAGGTTGCCGACGAACCCATCGACCGGCTACCACTGGCAGCCCACATATGACACAAGCACCCTCAACCTGAAGAGCGACACCTTTGAGTCTTCGGGATCGCAAATTGGCGGTTCAGGGACCGAGGTCATGACGTTCCAGGTGCTGAAGACCGGCACAGCCACGGCAGCGTTTGACAACCTGAACCCGTCGAGCTCATCGACCGAGCACATCAGCGTCAGCATGACTGTCGGTTAGCGCAGAAGTTTGGGTATGGGGGTCACGCGGAATCGGACGCGTTACTCCCGTAACCACGCCGTCTTTCAAAGACTGCTGCAAAAGTGCGAAAACTTAACGATGGTTCCTGTCATCGGGATCGGCTCGGTCGAAGCTCTGGGCGCACGCATGACACCCGCAGCAAGCAGACGTTACAGGAGCTATCCGGCTCCGTTCTTTTTTTATACGTATTTCGTACCATCTATTGCCCACAGCGGAACGTTCGGAACATCCGATGCGTCACGGATATCTTGGAGAATACGCGCGGGCGGAAACCTAGTCTGCTGGTTAGATCAGAGCTATTTAGCCACAGCGGGTGAGAAGTTCGAAACGCTAGCGTGCGTTTCTTCTTCCTAAAACCCGATATGTCACTATTCCGGCAGCCAGAAGCACTCCCGCAATCGCAAGGTACGGAACTAATCTCCCACCTTCGATAATCCCGTCGCTGTCTTCGTGGCTTCCACTGCCGGCGCTCGTGATCCTGCTTTCGATATCGGACAGGTGTGTTTGAGTGGCCATCCAGAGAGATAATGCGATGAACGCAACGAATAGTGCTAAAAGCGCAAGATACTGGCTTTTCACGGAATCCTCTTATTGCTGTTAGCAGCTGCAATGGATCGAGAAGTTCTCATGCTGCTGCAAGCAGCGAGGGCGACTTAGTTATTCAGACCAAGCGGAGCGACTTGCCTTTTTCAAGCTCGTACATATGTTGAACCCACGGCAACACGCATTGCGGGTTGGCAAACACATATAGGCTCAGTTACTACAAAAAGAGACCTATCCTAGCCTGAGGATTGCGATTCGTCTATACGAACTTTAGCTAGACATAAGCTACGCTAATTAAACGGTTCTCTGCGTTGAGGCGGACTTTCTTACTGCCTGAGTTCGTACAGAGCCGGGATGGGTTAAACCCATCTCCCGACAATGCCGGAGGCTAGCAACTCTAAGCCAAAGATTAGCAGGAACACTGCTGCGAGTGCTACCATCGTCAAACCGCCGATAACAGGGTTTATCATCACGATAAAACCGGCGATAATTCCCAGTATACCGACGATGATGGAACCAGCTGTGCCACGTGCAGCGCTTGCTATACCGGCAAGCAGCAATCCCAGGCCTAGTAGGAAAACGAGAGTCAATATCCCGTAAACGAAGTTGCTGAGTATGAGTGCAGCGATAACGATCAGTAGAATCGCTAGAATCAAGCTTAGGATTCGTTGCCATCCTGAAACACCGCGTCCAAAGACCCGCACGAATGACATAATTCCGAGGATAATCAAAGCGATTGCTAGAAGCGCTGAGAGTGCTATACCTATCGCTATCGGGTTCCAAATCGCCCAAATGCCTAGGATAATGACGATAATGCCTGTGATAATTTCAGCGATGCGCAGCCACATAGTGCTCTTTTTTTCATCAGCCACCTTAGATTTCACCTCCCTTGGCGTTTTTAGACTTAACAGTCTCCGTTTATGCGCTGGCGTGTTTATATCGGTTCCGGTTTGCCAGCATAGCCATGAAAAATGCGATCAACGCGCATCACTAGCGGTCAAATTGCGGTCAGAGCCTTCTCTCAGTTGATATGTAAAAAATGAACCGCGCGCTATCTTTTATGATCAGATAGAAAAAAAAGAGGGGGGCGGCGTGTTAGCCGCTTTTGCTGGCTGCTCCCGATGCGATCAGCTCGATACCTAACAAGGCGAAGATCAGAGCCATCAACCAGCCGATAAGTGTTTCACCAAGCGCAGGCCAAACGATCACCGCTATAGCAACCAGTAGCACTATTACACCGATTACTAAACTTCCTGATCTGGCCCAAGCTGGCATTCCAGCGCCCACCTCGAATCCGGCGAACGTTATTCTTCCAATAGCGGTTAGCAATAGTCCGAGCGCGAATAGGAAGATAACCAGAGCGTTGCCGAGGTTCGGGTAAATTATTGCGTAAGCTCCTAGAGCTAGAACAATAATCCCCAATATGATGTTGAGTATCCTGCCCCATATCTTAAGGACATCTGAGGTAGCTCCGCGTACTGCTAGGAGCAACCCAAGGATTATCAATCCGATCGCAAGCAAGGTCCTGACTAAGCCAACTCCAAGACTCGGATTCAAAACGAAGTACACTGCTATAACAAGAAGAATAATGCCGACAATCATTTCAAGGGCGCGCATCCACATTTTAGCCATATTTGATTTCACCTCCTTTTTACTTGTTTTTTGTCTCTGATCTTTTGTCGCGAGTTTATTTATGTTTATCGATTCCGTTCCTGAAACGCTTCGATCTTCCGCACTGTTACGCGTTTTTAACGCAACTTCATCAGCTTAGCGTCTTTTGCAGCATCTTTAAACAGTGACTCGAACTAGGAACTAGTCCACAGCTTCTACGTACATATAACAGCGTCACTGCATCACAGATGGATGTACCAAACCCCCTTATAGCGGTTTGCGCAAGACTTGTTTGCCAAGCCCACTCAAGGCTGTATTGTTGAAGCGTCACACGTCAGTGATGTTGCTCCGCTCTAAAGTGCTTTAAACAAACTAAGCCTTCAGTTTGGTCGCACTGCCCCAAAAGAGGGGGCGAATGCGTGTCCCAAATGCTCATAGGATAAAAAGAATAATCAAGTAGCTTGGCTATACATGGATAAATGTGATCTAATGGACACGATGGAAATCGAAAAAATCCGCAAAAGGCTACAAACGGATTGGGCCGACTGGACTGACGACGACGACTATCAATGCGTCACCATATGCAAAAAAGAGCTAATGGCTGCAATTCAGGTAATAAACGCGTATCTCGTGAACTATGATCTCAAAACGAGAATTGAAAAGGACCCTACCCCGAAGGTCTGTGAGTTTTGCGAGAAGACGTACAAGGGGGCGAAACCAGTCTGTAACAAATGTCTGTTAGACATGAAATTTAGACTCCGTAGGCTCAGCTATTTGTTAAGCGAAGAGGACATACGCAAAGTATATACTGAACCCATCGTTCTGTGACTTAGCTTAATCACTGAGAAGAAGCTTTTTGCATTGCATTCTCGTTCATTTCAGGTAATGCGGGGACGCATTGACGCTCATAGGATAAAAAGAATAATCAAGTAGCTTGGCTATACATGGATAAATGTGATCTAATGGACACGATGGAAATCGAAAAAATCCGCAAAAGGCTACAAACGGATTGGGCCGACTGGACTGACGACGACGACCATCAATGCGTCACCATATGCAAAAAAGAGCTAATAACTGCAAATCAGGTGATCAACGCTTATCTCGTGAACTATGATCTCAAAACGAGAATTGAAAAGGACCCTACCCCGAAGGTCTGTGAGTTTTGCGAGAAGACGTACAAGGGGGCTGAACCAGTCTGTAACAAATGTCTATTAGACATGAAATTAAAACTCCGTAGGTTCAACTTTTTATTAAACGACGAGGATATGCGTAAGGTATATGGTGAACTTTTAGATCGGTAGCTTAGCGCTCCTCAAAAACTACCGATCTTACGTACATTCTCGTTTTTAAAGTCTAAAAGCGGTAGTTTACGCCATCTTGGTTACGGCTGGTATTTAGAGTTTCAGCTAAGCACGCTGGTTATGTGATGGCTCGGAAAAGGTAATAAGTGTTTATGCCGCGTGCTTCGTACTTGTAGGGCATTAATCAGGCAAAAAAGACTAATCGTTTCGTCTTGGTAATATATAGCAGCAGTAACGGCTTTTTAAATTCGAGTTTGTTTTATGATTAATAATCACTTCTGCGCATTAGTCCATAAAGTAGTCAAGCGCCTCGGGACAGCGGGTCGTCAATTTTTCGTAGAAGCTGCGCGTGAGTTCTCGCGAACTTGTATCGAGAGCGTGTTTATACGCTTCGACCAGGGGGGCAGGAAGCTTTCTTTTACGCTTCATAATTGTAACGACAGTCTCAACAGATACATCCACCTCTTCAACCGAAGTCCAGTTGCTGTCTGTCATACTACCACGGTTAATACGTCTTCCTAGATAAGACCGCGTCTGCTTCATCTTGTACCCTAAAGGCGTAGATCGACAGGCTCTTCTCGGTTTAGGGAGACAGCGGTGTCGGAACCGAAGACTGCTAGTAGTGATGTCCAGTCGGACGACACGTTGCTGGTTGAAAGGTCGCAGGCGATACTATATAGGAACTCTTTAATCTCTGAGCGCGTTAGTGACAAGATGATTAGACCGATCTCTGCCGGTTGAAGGCGGAGAACCCGGTCAGAGTGGAGTAAGGACGTCGATAATGGATTGTCGCGTCTGAAACGACCATACGTCTTAACACGCAAAAGGAGACGCTCATGAACAAGGCTGTGCCTAACGAAACCACGCTTGATGATGAAACGAAGGAACACATCGCAAACGCGCTGTGGATGAGCACATACGACGAAAATCGAATTCCAGCACAAATCGTCGAGAAGGCAAACGACCAGAAAAACAGCAGCGCGGCTTTTGGGAGTAGAATGCGCGCTTATGTGAGCTGGCTCCAAGCGCGGCCACAATCTCACAACCCTAACTACGCGCCCCGCTACAAAAGACTAAAAGACTGCTGCACTCAACTGACGGCACATCAGGCGTACATAATCGCTTCCAAGTTTCTCGGCTTTAATTTTAGTCAGGGGTTTGAGCCCATACCAAAAGTGGCTGATCTGCAATTCCCTCGCGACCACCTGCCACAACTCAGAACGTCAGTTGGCTGGCATTTTTTCGTCGGCAGTTGTTGGGACGGAGCAGGTATCGAATATGGGGTGGAATGCATGTTCTTCCGAGTCGCCATGCTACCGCCACGCGTGGCCGCGGAGCTTGGTCTCAGTGACATAGAGAATCAAGCAATCGAACTGCAACTCGGCATAAGCGAAGCGGGCGGACGGCACTACCAGGCAGACCCGATCGTTGTCGCAGGCACAACCGGCCTGATTCGTTGCGGCCTTGATCCATTTCAATATGAGTTGGGAAAGAATCGCATTGCGAGTGCACGACCAGAGTCCTTCTGGCCGCTCACCATCCAAGCATGGGGTCTACAAAAGGGCGAAGAAGGGCCGATTGAACTCTCAATTGACCTCACGTTTAACACAGGCAAGGAATACCTGTTCCAAGGCGAAAACGGCTGTATGCCGTGTGTAGATGGCATGGGCACGCTCTATTACTCTATCCCTAATATCACATTAGCAAAAGGCAGCGCGATAAGTCTTGGTTCCAAGACGATCTCGCTTGAGAAGGGGGTGTTCTGGTTTGATCACCAGTGGGGCTTCTTGTTTGGCAATCCGCGCTCTGCCGTCTTGCGTGCTGCAAATAATATTGAGAAACCCGATCCGCCTGGCTGGGATTGGTTTATGGCGCAGTTTAACGATGATCGCCAGCTGACGATGTTTGCTCAGCACCGCAGCACGTACTCCCCTTACTACTTTCAGACCGGACCGACGCCACCTGGAACGA
>Ga0209777_10008037_pt1 | contig 11612 bp, 19 predicted proteins | sample FrelakmetHBP12HB_FD_187147 | JGI IMG/M metagenome (GOLD analysis project Ga0209777, IMG submission 187147) | Freshwater lake sediment microbial communities from the University of Notre Dame, USA, for methane emissions studies -HBP12 HB (SPAdes)... | ecosystem: Environmental > Aquatic >...
GTCGGAAATACTACTGGATTAGACCCTTCTTTATAATTTCCCATATATTGTGTTGCCCATTTAGCAAATTCCATCCCAGCGTCAATACCGCCAGTAACAACAACATCTAAATCTTTTGGGTCTTGTCCTAGCTCCATATCTCTGACTGCACCACCTGCTAGATATACACGCCCCTTAAATGGTCCAGATTGAACCAATTGCATCAAATAGTCTAATGCAGCTTGTTCTTTAATTCCTTCCATCAGTAATGTCTTTAATTTAATCATAAATCAATAAACCGTTTTTTTATAGTTTCTCTGGAAATTTTAAAGTTATTTTCAACTAATAGTTTTCCCGATATCTTATATGGACTAATATTCTTAGCAACACATTCTTTTATTATAATATAAATATCATCCGGTATATGTTTTAAGTGGGAAACTGCTAATTTGTGTTTTGTTTCAATACTATGTTTTCTCCCTAAATTTATCAATCTCAGTTTTTCTCTAGTTTCTTTCGTATGTAATCTTCCAGTACTAGAAATTTTTAGTTTTTCTAAAGTTTCTGCCGTATGTTTATGTCCTAAATTTGCCAATCTAAGTTTTTGTTTTGATTTTTCGGTATGCGGGATTCCTTTCTTTCCTCTTCTCGAATTTGCACTCTTAGTTATTGCGTCTTGAGAAAGAATGTGTACATACCATTTTTTTCTTTCCATTTGAGCGATTTTCATTTTTCGTTTGGTTTCTTCACTTTTTGGTTTACCTATCATTTTCTTGGAAATACGTTGTTTGGTATCTTCCGTATGATTATGTCGAAATCCTTGAGTCCCCTCACCACCTATGGTCATGTTATATCCATTCCCATTTTTATAAAATGAATTATATTTTTTTATATATTCAATTTCTTTATTACGTCCGTTGTCAGTATCATGAAATGTATCTAATTGTTCAAATATAAAATTATCGACCCCATATTTATATATTGCTTTATGTATTAAATATTTTCTATTTTTGCTCGAACATGCTTGAATATGTCCTCGTTTTCTCTCATTTAATGATTTAGTTGTAATTCCGATATAAGTTTTATTATTTATTAAATTAGTTATTTTATATACTATTCCGCATTTTTGTTCCCCAGTATCGTTGCATTCGTTTTTTGCAAATTGATTCTTTATTTCTTTCATAGTATCGCATTGCTTTATCGATGTTTCTTTGTCTAATGTATTCTTCACTTCGGTTAACTTTTTTTCTTCCCATAAATTATTATTTAATTGTTGAACTATCATGTATATAAATAGTATGTAAAAACATAAAAAGTAAAAACATTTTCAATATATTTTACAAATTTTGTATAGTTCCATTTAATGTAATACCATTATCTATTTCCTCCCAATTTTTTATTGCATTACTATCTCGTGGCGATGCACCTCCTGAACGATTTATAGCAATTGTTATATGAGGGTATGCATTATTAGTTTTACCTAAATATCCCGATACTTTGACGGCTAATGCTTTATCATCTAATCCTACTGCCATAACTTTTAATTTTACTGGTACACCATCATTATCTGTAAGACCGAATGGATTTATCGTTTGATGATGTGCAATAATATCCCAGCCCTGTGGTATTTGACTCTTATATGTAGATATTAGCAAGTTCCTCGATGTATCGTCGAGAACTACAGCAGACCATCTCTTTTGCTGTTCATTTAATTGTTTTTTTGGCATTCTAACCATTGCCATATCATCTGCATTATGAATAGGAAGACCATATCCGGCACCAAATCCAAATCTTCTATAAAATGCTTCTAATCGTCTTGATGCTCCAGCTTTTAAACTTTCGGGGGCTGGTATTAAAGAAATAGGTAAATTGTTTTTATCGGCAAAGGCACACACATCTTTCATTATCTTCGTACCAAATCCTTTTCCTCTAAATTGGGTCTTAATATAAATATCAGATAAGAAAATACCCGCAGTTAATGTATCATAATAAAAATGAAACTGCTCAAGTACATCCGTATATTTATTCTGTAGTTGTTTCTCGAAACTAGCAATATCATTTACGATTTGCGCAGTTTCTAATATTAATGTTTTTAATTTAATCATAAATTTATTTCAAGAGTAAGAATCGGTAATCTAATCCTTTAGGAGAATTAAAATAGAATTGTTCAATGTCTACTGGTAATTCCATTGGTATTTTTTCTTCATTATGTAACACAAATATTTTATATCCTCTTTTTAATGCTTCTTTTAACAATTTATCCCAATATTTTTGTCCCAATTCAGTATGTGCATCATCCGATAATATACCATCATATTTTTTAAGAAAGTAATCAAACATAAATTCTCTACATAATCCTATATTTGTCGATGATTGCCATATCCTAGATTCTTCTACTATATTATTAATTATTTTGTATTCAAAAAATGCTACAGTATATGCATCGTCTTGAACTAACATATTGTATATGGTATCTTTCCCATAATATTCATATATATCATATTCTTTAAATTTACCAATACATTTCCCTTTTTCCTTAACCGCAATTGTAAATGTATAATTTTTACCGAGCGAATTTATATCATTGGGATTAAATGATATATTTAATCGTAATGGCGATTCAAAGATAACTAAACTATCTCTATGTTCAGATTCTAGTAATTCTTTTAATTTAATCATAATTTTCCTAAAAATTCTTTGGTTTTATCTAAAAGTTCCTGTTCTGGAACTTCATCTATTTTATCACCGTATATAAATATCTTATAAAATTATAAGGAATCTCGTTTATTCAAATTATCTTTTGCCCATAGAGGTTGAAGATTAGTATAATGACATGCTTCTAATAATTGTTGTCTGTCTGTTAAATCAAAAGATATTAGAGGTTTAATGTGGTCTATATGCCATCCCCAATATCCATGATTTTCCCAAGTCATTCCATCTTGAAACTTTGATTCAAGATATTGTTTTAATTCTGGTATTGTACATCCTAAATCTCTTACAGCACTACCAACTTTTTGATTGTTTTTTAATGCTCGATTTAATCTACTTCGCAAAACATCTCTCAATTTATACATCACATTTGTTTTTCTTAATATTTTTCTTCTTAAATTTATATGGTTTCTATTTTTCTTGGAATATTCTATATTATATAGTTTTTTTGTTTCTTTTCTTTTTTGATTATAAATTCTTTCTTTATCTATATTTTTACTTCTCCACTTTTTATTATCAACACTACATTTTTCTTTATTTTCAATATACCATTGTTTATGATATTTTATTCTTTTTTCTCTATTTTTTAAATGATACAATTTATCATATTTACGTTTTAATAATTTTCTTTTCTGTATTATATCGTTGCATTCTTTTTTTACAGATTGCTTCTTTGTTTCTTTCATAATATCTGTTTGATTTTGCTCGATTTTGTTCGGCAAGTTCTTCTCTTGTTCTATTAAGTTTTTTTCTTCCCATATATTTAATCCTTTAGTATTCATACATATAAATAGTATGTAAGAACATAAAAAGTAAGAATAATTACATTTTATTTAAGAACTCCTGCGTAATTCGTATAATTTCTTCTTCTGGTAGGTTATCTATATTATCCCCAAATAAATCTTTCCAATATGATTTTATTTGATTTATAATTTTTCCAGGTTTAATTTGAGGAAATTTCTTTAAAATCCAATCCCCCGAATATTTCTTCGTAACTATCACAAAATTTTCTATTTCTTTAATTTTCAGTTGAATTTTGTCATATTCTTCTGGATATAATACCTTTAAGAAATGTTCAAAATCATCCCGTTCTCTATGTTTATTCAATAATATTAAATGCTGCCTCGCGTAATCGGCTGTAACCCTTCCGTATCTTACCCTCTTTCGGTCACTGTGATTAAACCCCTGCCCAACATAATCTTCACTGTCAAAGAAAGGAGAACTACTGATAAATTTAACAATATCATCGGCAGATTTAATATCATCATATGTGGATAATACTGATTCATAGCCCATTATTTTAAGTCCGTCTTTTAGGTTCTTACTAATCAATAATTTGTGATGTCTCCCCTTTTTATCGACATATACCCTAAAAAAACCCTCGGTACTGTAACTATAACCTAATCTACGAGCTAATACACCTAATATACCACTAAAATCACCAAATGAGAGATATTCATACTGTGCATCATAATCTTCACCGGATGCAACGAGGAAATCTATATGAACGTCTTTATTAATAGAATCACTGTGGTATAAAGCACTATGTATATTACCGTTCTTACTATAATCCTTTACATTATCCCTACCTAGTCCATTCTTAAGTGATATATCAACACCCTGACGTATAGGAGCGGGTTCTACTACAATATCAATGTCTCCGTGGTCTTGTTTAGATGGGAGAGCCTTACTTAATTGCATCTTAGTGAAGTATTTTGGGGATAATTTATTAAATACCTCTTGGAATACTGAGTTCATTTCTGAAGTAGATACCCTAGAAGCACGTAAACCGAATAGTTTACCGCCTTCTTTTATTATTTCATTTGCTATTGGTGCTAATTTTATCATATCTATCAATTATATTGAATAAATATGATAAAGTCAATAGTAATCGCAAATTAATTTGTAGGAACCTTTAATATAACTACGTGCATCTTTCTATTGGGTTCTTCCCCGACATAATACATAATTCGGTAATCTCCTTCACCCAATCCGGCTATATTGTATATTTCTGTTGCATTTACGTTTTTACAATAGGATACGGCATCCCGAAGTATTAAGTAATTTGTATTATTCCTAACTTTGTTTGGTATTATCATGTAAGTATAATTCTAGGCTTTGTTCGAGCGTATCTGCCTCATATTGTTTAGACGGGGTTGAAAATTTACTTGTGCCGTCGAAATATCTAATCAACGGTAAATATGTGCTGGAATTTTCTTTCTTTTTAAGAAATTCATCCAATTTTTCTATTGTAGTCATAATATTAATCCCAAAACTCTCCAAGACGAACAGCAAATTTCTGTAATACTTGGTTTCGTCTTTCCACTATTTTTTGTCTATCATTAAAATGTTTAGTTATTGCTGCTTCATGTTCAGGCAATTTTTTTCTATTTAATCTTTCGAGAAAATCGTCAGTCTTTTTATATTTCTTATCGTATTTATCGCAAATTTTATCCCAATCTTTAGACCCATCATCGAGAAAGTCTTCAAATGCCCAAATATATTCATCTATTTCGGCATTCCATTCTTTTATCGTAAAATCTGCTGGTATTCTTTCAAATTTATTATTTACTTTGCTAGTTGGTACGCAGTTTTTATACATTTTTCTGAAATGTTTCAATCGTGGCAATATAAAACGAACAATGGTATGGTCGAGACTCCAACATTCTGCATCGGAACCCCCATATCGCATTTTTTGATAAGTAGAAATACACCAGAGACGAAGATTACGCCATTTATAATACATTCTCCATCCTTGGTGACAAGGAATTTTATTCAATATAGAATCTACCCATTTGGAAACTCTGTAATATTCCAAATTAATTTTCTTCTTAGAATTTGATTTAATTACGTCAGTTGATAATTTTCTTACATTACTCATATTTTTATCTTTTTAATTTTTTACGACAATTATTACAATATGTTTTAGTCCATCCAGTATAATTTTGTGTGACATTTTCAGTTGTACCGCAATTTTCACATATAACATTAGATATCGATTCTGCCATTGCCAGTACTCCGGATATATAACGGGAATATGGAGAATGATAAATTCGCATTGACCCGAATTTTTCTTTTACTTGCCGGAATCTAATCTTTTCGTGTTTTGTATCGGGAAAAGATTTAATGCGAACATGCAAAATTTCATTTAATACTGGTATCATGCTGATAATAGGATAATATAATGTATTAAGATACAATTTTTTAATCCACGCAAATTTTTCTTCTACCCACGGAGGATTTTCATTATAATATTGTATTTGTCTACATACCCTATCAAATAATTCATACCATCCATCCCCAATACATAATCCGTCTCGGTCAAAACATGAATAGTTAGGGTCTTTTTTATCCAGCCTAGTTAAAAGTTCGGGATACTTTTTCTTTAATTTATCTTCTAATTTTTTATTCATAATTCAATTAATATCATGCGGTGAAGTTACATGCCATATCGATGAATGAATTTCTGGGAATTCATCGTCCATATAATCGTGAGTTTCCACTTTAGGTTTAATGTTATTTCTCCAATTTTCACCAATTTTATTTACAATATCATTTGCATGTTTTTCATTCAATGCATCAATCAAGTACGTCAAATATTCACGAGTTTCGAGCCAAACAATACCACTTCCTTCCTTTATGAGTTTACCTTGCATCAATTGATATGGGTGTCCTTCTGTCCTATATTCCAATGTTGGGTCGCTATCTTTGTTCTCTTCGTATACTTCTTCGGAGGTAATATAATTTCGTTTAAAAATTCGATATTCCCAGTTTTTTCCATCCCATGTACTAAATTCAACATAAAATGGCGGTTTTTCATATAAATTATATAAACATTCTTGATGTGGAGGATAAATTTCCAGTTTTCTATCCTCATGCCGCAAAGGGGTTTCTGATTTCGTTATATATTCAGGGGTTACAATGTTAAGTCCTGAAATTTCGTCTTTTGTCAATTTTTTCATAATTTTAATTTAAGTCTGCATTTGATTTATCTATTAAATACCTTACATCCTTTATTTGTATCAGATATTTATCGGAATCCGTATCCGTCCATGTTACAGCAACCAAAGTAGCTTCTGTATTTTTATACAAAATTGTACTACTATTTATCTTTATATCTTTTTTAATGGTTATTCGCATATTTTTCAGCATCATATGGACGGTTCTTAAAGACATATGAATATAACGGATAAATATGCCACATTCCACTATAGTAATATTTTCCTTCTTTTGTTTCTGAACATACAAATTCTGAATTATCATTATCAGTGAATGGATGAATCGTCCATTTGAATCTCCACTTATAGAATTTATCATCTGATTCATCTCCCAGAAATTCACATTCTCCAATGAAACTACTTTCTTTATAATCGTATCGTTGACCTACTACTAAAGTATTTTCTTTGTCGGTAGAAATATTTGCACTCTCTGGGTATTTGTATTCTTTCATTTTTTAAAGTATACCATATGAAAAATAAAAAGTCAATAGCATTCTTTATTTTATATTTATAGTATATAATAACTTGATTTCATCAATAGAATCTCGTATATTGGGAGGAGTATTAAATTATGGCTAAAACAAAAAATCAATGTGAGACGATAAACCTGAATGGGTTTCGTGTAGATATATTTAAGGATTCCGTACATGTATATATGCGTAAGGAAATTCAAGAATTTGACTATAAATCTACGGCAGATAGAATTATCACGTATTTAATGGATGAAATGTTTATAAAACGAAAAAATATAAAAGTAGAGATTAAAGAGTACGAAACTACTTGAAATTAAAGTTCGTATATATCAATCTTTTCTTCATTTAGTAATTTATATGCGAATAATTTCAACATACTACCCGATTTTGAATTTGCCTCGTCCTCAATCACCCCTCCAATATCGGGGACATCTCCTTTAACACGATTATCTTCATTTTGTTTTGCGTGTGTAAGTTCATGTAATGCAGTTCTACAACAATCATATACTTTACGACCACCCATATAAACCCCAATTATATGTTTTTCTGGGTCATAATATCCTGTCGTTTTAAATCCGTCCCTAGAATTTGATAATTGCAATGTAAATTTGGATGTCAATCCAAGTTTCTCTTTCCCAAACTTAATACATTTAAGCAATATATATTTTTCTTTCTTCGTCATATTATATAAATATCAATAAAATTCATGAATCTTATATATTTTCTCCAATAAATGTCTGTATTTTTAATTTTGGTGTTTTTTTCTTAATATACGATATCCAATCATTTTCCCAAATATATTTTATTATATAACCCCTGTTACTTAAATATTTAAATCTATCTATAGTTTCTTGATATAATTGATTATATGATTTATTTGATATCACATTAACCTTAGTCATATCGGAATATTTTTCTGGATTTCCGTGCCAAAAATCGCCGAGGAATTCATAAATGACTCCATCTTTAAACCCATCTACTATAAAATTACCAATTATAAATTGTCTATTATCAGTCGTATTTGGTATGGAAATATAATTTAGAAAGTCTTCTTCTACTTTAGATTTTCGTTGGAATTTTACACATTCAGGACAATCACTGCCTCTCATATGATGCGCTGGGAACTGTGAGAATTCGATTCCGCATCTATTACATTTAATTAATACTTTATGTTTATAAGATTTATAATCTACTTTCGCGTAGTCATATTTATTCATATGAACTTCTTTACATTTCGCAATAAAAACTTCATTTGTTAATTTTTTTGTTTTAGTACACATAGAACAACCATGTCCACTTAAATGGTCGTTTGCTATTTGAAAAAATGATTGATTACACTTTCTACATATTATCTCCAACTTTTCTCCATTTTTTGTATAACTTGTTTTAGAATAATCATATTTATTACAGTGTATCTTAATCGATTTATTTATGAATTCATCGTTAGTTAACAACATTGTATTCATGCACTTTGGACATTCGTTTCCAACTATACAATGTGCATATGCTTCTTGTCGGAAAATATAATCGCATTTTTTACATCTAATTGATACTTTATCTTTTATCCCGATATAATCAGTTGAAATACTATAATCATATTTATCTCTATGTAAATTTTTAGATTTTTTTAAAAACTCACAAAATGGTATACGTTGTTCTATTCGTTTTCTATCAATTTCACATTTTAAACATCCGTGCCCTACATTTGAGTGCATATCAGGTCTTTGCCAAAAACTTCCGTGTATAGGACAGATAATTTCTACTTTTGTTTTGTTATTACTATATACAACTTTTGAATAATCATATTTATTATTATGTTTAATCGTTGCTTTATCTATAAATATGGTTTTCCTAAGTTCTGTTGTATCGGATGAATTTTCTTTCATATAGTATCCGGTTCGTTTCCTAGTATTTTCTGACATATATCACATACTTGTCTTTCGTATAAATGACATTCACATTTTTTCTTAGCATGATGTTTATGATAATATCTGTTAGAACGAATCCTAGATTGCTCTCTTACTTGCTCAATTGTTATATTTGTTGGTTTTCGTCCCATATACATATAAATATCACGTGATAAACTCAAAACAACAAAAATCGTAAATAAATTATCTTTTTTATAAAATTAAACTGATATGTATATACGACAACAAAAAGGAATAAAATTATGAAAAAACAAGTAGGCGGTATCATTTGCCCTCCATCTATCGGATTATCTTCCAATAGACCCCAAACTCGTGCAGAACAGAATCCGGTGAAAATCCCTGATATGAACGATAAGGCCGCAATTCAGCAACAGAGAGACCAATTGCGCCAAGAAGAAAACGAACGAGCCAATAGGAAGAGTTAAGTTCGTATATTCTTACGACATTTTACATATTCTGCCAGTGTTTTCTTTACGAGTTGGTCAAGGGGAATACCTTTAAATTTATTTCGTATTTGTATAAGCGGCATACCATATTGTTTCTCAAGTGTCGTATATAAATCATCTACAGTTTTTGGTTTCTGGTGAATTGCTTGCAATATTGCCTTACTTAAATCTACATCTTTTAGAGACGATTTTCCTTCGTTTCTGGCAGCATCTAATAAATCCAATTCCATTTTAAGTAATACAACTTCATCTTGTAATTTTTCCTTTTGAATTTTATTTAATTGAGCACCCTTAACATGTAAATCCGAACTCTTTTGTATATATTCTTTTTCTTTTTTGTCAAATTCATCGTCAATTTCATTTTTAATTTTCGGAGGAATATCGGTAGATTCTCGTCCATACATTTCATCATATGTTAATTTCTCTCCAATTCCAGACGCAGGTTCGTACAACATATCTTTTGGGTTATACCAATTCAATTCTGCGATTTTATTCCATATATTTTTATATTTGACAACTGTATTATAAGTTTGCCAAAATGCCATTATATATGTTTTTTTATCTGTTTGTCCACATTCAAATATTCTACCTTTTATAATGGGGTCGTGTGTGGTTCTACTGAGTTTTTCTAATATAAGAGCTAAACCATAATGACTTCCTCCTCTATCAACATCATAAAATCGTTTGATATGATATTTTATATCTTGATATTCAGTATCGGGAGTTGCATTGATAGCAAGAATTTCTGCTATTATATCGGGACAATCACCGAAAAATTGTGTAGTTTGTGCACTATATCCAAAATATTGTTCTTTCCCAGTTCTTACATCGTCGTATATAAAAAATGTACATCTATTAGAATTGGTCGTATATTCATACCATTCACCCTCAAATGAAACTTGGTCTGCACCTTCTTTTAATAAATCCTTAAGTTTAATCATATTCATATAAATATTGTATAATTGATATAAAAACTTGATTATTTGTTATAATAGAGTATCATTAAACTATTATGGTGAATAAAGCATTAAATTATAAAAACATACTATTGAAACACGGTAAATGCATAGTTTCGTCGAGAAGTGAGTGTGACATAACAACCACTATTGCCAATAAACGAGTAAATGCGCCAGTATTTTGTAGTAATATGATAAGCGTATTAAACCATAATATTGTTAAAAAATTTGATGATAATAAATGGTTTCATATCTGGCATAGAATTGGTGATTATCAACATATTAAAGAGTATGTAAAATGGGCTAATGAATCAAATCTATACTTCGTATCAATATCAATCGGTATAAAACAACAAGATATTGAATTACTTACATGGTTAAAAAACTCCAATTATAGAATTGATAGTATTTGTATAGATGTTGCATTTAGTTATAATGATAAAATTTTACCAATAGTAGAATATATTAAAAATAATTTTGATGGAGTGTATCTTATTGTTGGTAATGGTGATAGTCCAGAATGGATACAATGGTTAGAAAAATATGGAGTTAATGCCGCCAAGATAAATATCGGAGTATCATCCAGTTGCAGAACTCGTCAATATACGGGATTTGGGTCAACTACCATTACAGATTTATACGAATGCGTTAAAATAGCCAAACTTGATATAATTTCAGACGGTGGATTAACAATTGAAAATGGAGAAGTTTGGATTGGAGATATTGCAAAAAGTATAGCATTCGGGGCATCGGCAGTAATGAGCGGAACATTATTTAAAAATTGCATAGACTCCCCTGCCATAGTGAACGGATATTATGGAAATGCTAGTAGAACCGCTAAGGGAAATGAACATGTAGAAGGAACTCTTTTGGATAATATTAAAACTAATGGATTGACCACAATAGAAATGATGAAATTAATAGAACAATCTATTAAATCATCCGTGAGTTATTCGGGGGGTAAATACTTAACAGATTTATGTGATTGTAAATTCCAAATAATATATTAAAAGTATATAATCAATTTACCAACTCCCAATTTTTATAGTTTTTTACTTGTTTTTTAACTAATCTACAAATACTACAACGACTAAAACCATATTTCGTATAAAAATTATATCTG
>Ga0209777_10008038_pt1 | contig 11610 bp, 10 predicted proteins | sample FrelakmetHBP12HB_FD_187147 | JGI IMG/M metagenome (GOLD analysis project Ga0209777, IMG submission 187147) | Freshwater lake sediment microbial communities from the University of Notre Dame, USA, for methane emissions studies -HBP12 HB (SPAdes)... | ecosystem: Environmental > Aquatic >...
CATTCCTCAACCGCGCCGGCCAAAAACCCGTTCACTCCCTCCTGGATAATTTCCGGATACACCCCGGCCCGGGAGGCCACCGGCGGGAGTCCCAGGGCCATGTACTGGATCGCCTTGAATCCGCACTTACCCCGGCTCCAAGGATCTTCGCCCAGGGGCGCGAGCCCGAGATCCAGGGCCGCCAGCCGCGGATATTCTTCGGGGAGCGACCAGGGAATATTCTGAATGGAAGCCCCGGGGACTTCGAACCGGGCATTGGAAATTACCCGGAACTCCACTTTTTTCCCGAAGCGGGATTCCAAGCGGGGAAACACCTCCGCGATTTTCCGCAGGTACCAGAGGTTTTCCTGCGTGCCGGTCCACCCGACCCGGACCGCGGCACCCGCCGCGCGCTTTTCCCGGGGAACCCGGGAAATAAATTCCAGATCCACCCCGGTGGGAATCACCTCCACCCGGGAACAGAAAGGCCGGGCATAATCGGCCAGATACTTGTTCCCGGTCACCACCGCCCGGGAGCGCCTCAGGGTTTTTTCCAGCCGCGCCGAGACCCCGGGATCGGGATTTTCCTCCCAGGGCGGGCGGGTAAAAATCGCGTCATCAAAATCAAAAATGATCCGGGGATTGGCCCGGGCCAGGAGATCGATGCCGAAGGAGAGTACCTGTTTCTGGATGAAAACGGCGTCGGCCCGCCGCGCCCGGGAAAGCGCCCGGAGGATATAGACAAAGCGGTGGAAGGGTTTTCCGCCCGGGGGCGGGGTGAGAACCTCGGCCTCGATCCCCTCCCCTTTCAGGGGCTCAAGATATTGATAAACCCGGAGCCGGCTGCTCGGGGCTTCCGGACCCCAGATGGGCAGAAAAAGAATCTTTAGGCCTTTCATTCTTATTAAAGACTAACCCAAATTCCGCCCGGTTTAAACCCGGAAAATTTTCGAGCCTCCCCATTTCCCCGAGAAAAAAGCCGTCTGAGCACCGGCTTGAATTCGGCCCTCCCATAATTTAAGATGAAGAGGAACTTATCGAAAAAACCTGCGAGGTGCGCAATGGAAATCCGTGGAGCAATGGTAGCCCTGGTGACTCCCTTCCGCGACGACCGGATCGACCGACCCGCGGTCAAGAAGTTGGTCGATTACATGATCGAGAACGGGATTGATGCCATTATCCCCTGCGGCACCACCGGGGAATCCGCCACCCTTTCCCACCAGGAGCACGACGAGATGATCGAGATCACCCTGGAGCTCGTGGCCGGCCGGGTCCCGGTGATCGCCGGAACCGGCTCCAACTCCACCAAGGAGGCCGTCCGCCTGACCCGGCACGCCGCCCAGGCGGGTGCCCAGGCCGCGCTGCTCATCACGCCCTACTACAACCGCCCGACCCAGGAGGGTCTTTACCAGCACTTCCGGGCGGTCTCGGAGGCGTCGGACCTTCCCCTGATTCCCTACAATGTCCCGGCCCGAACGGGGGTCAACCTGCTTCCCCCCACCGTCGCCCGGCTCGCCGAGCTTAAAAATATCATCGGGATCAAGGAAGCCACCGGCTCCCTCGCCCAGGCCATGGAGATCATCGCCCTCTGCCCTCAGAATTTCCTCCTGCTCTCCGGGGAGGATTTGCTCAATCTCCCGCTCTACGCGATCGGGGCCCGGGGTACAATCTCGGTGATCGCCAATGTCGCACCCCAGCTGGTTTCCGGGCTCTACGATGCCTTTGTCGCCGGTAAGCTGCAAGAGGCGACTTTCCTGAACCGCAATCTCTTCGACCTGAACCGGATCCTGTTCGTGGAAACCAACCCGATCCCGGTAAAAGCCGCCCTGGCCATGATGGGAATGATCAGCCCCGAGATCCGGCTTCCCCTCACCGAGCCCGCCCCGGAAAATAAAACCAAGATCCGCAACGTCCTCAAAGACCTGGGGCTGGTAAATTGAAGATCCCCATCGTCATCTCCGGGGCCGCCGGCCGGATGGGCCGGGCCGTGATCCTGGCCGCCCGGAAAGATCCCGGGATGGAAATCTTCGGCGCCCTGGAAAGCCCGGGTCACCCGCTCCTGGGCCAGTCCCTGGCCGAGGTTCTTCAAGACCCGGAACTGCCCCGGATCCGATTGGTCAGCGATCCCGGAACCCTGCTCCACCGCCGTTCGGTCTGGATCGAATTCTCCGACGCGAAAGCTTCGCTCGCCCACCTTCGCCTGACGGCCCGCCGGGGCTATCCCATAGTCATCGGCACCACCGGTTTCTCCGCTGCCGAGAAGGAAGAGATCAAAAAGCTTTCCCGGAAATCCCCGGTTATTCTTTCCTCCAATATGAGCTTCGGGGTCAACGTCCTCTTTCATCTGGTCGGGGAAGCCGCCCGCTTGCTCGGCCCGGACTACCAGACAGAGATCCTGGAGATTCACCACAACCAGAAAAAGGACGCTCCGAGCGGAACCGCCCTGGCCCTGGCCGAGGCCGTGGCGAGGGCGAGAAAACGCCCGGCCCGGGACCTCCTGGTTTTCGACCGCTCCCCGAAGAAAGAAAAGCGGAGCGCGGAGGAGATTGGGATGGCCGCCCTGCGGATTGGTGACGTGGTGGGAGAGCACACCGTTTTTTTTGGAACTGAGGGAGAGCGGCTGGAATTAACCCATCGGGCCTCGAGCCGCGACATCTTAGCCCGCGGAGCGGTCAAGGCCGCCAAACTGATTTGCGGGAAAAAACCGGGGTTTTACCGCCTGGAGGATCTCCTGGTCTCCGCCTAGGGTAAAATCTTCCGTTGATGTTTTCTGTTCCCTTGTAGTTGCCCGATTTACGTGTCCCGTCACTGGGCGGGATCGGGCTCTCTCAAAAACCGCCGATGAATCGGCAAACTACAGAATAACCTCCCCGGAAAGAAGAAGGAATAAAGCCAACTGAGGATTTCTGGCTAGTCGTTCCGGAGCGGCATGATCAGGACCAGGTGTTCTTTTTCTTCCTTGCCGGAGATTACCAGCGGGGAAAGATCATCCCCGAAATCCAGGGTTACCGTGTCATCATTGAAGGATTCCAGCCCCTCGCTCAGGTAGCGGGAGTTGAAATTCATCTCGATATTTTTCCCCTTGTATTCCACCGGGATCTCCTCGCGAATCTCACCGGTATCCGGATGCTGGGAATGAACGATCAGGGTGCCCTTTTCCATCTTGATTTTCAGGCCTTGGATCTCGCGGGTGGAAAGAACCGTGGCCCGGCGGAGGGATTTGACCAGGTTCTCCTTCAGAACCTTGACCCGGTTTCTTTCTTCCTTGGGAATAACGGCGTTGTAATCCGGGTATTCCCCTTCGATGAAGCGGATGAAGATCGCGTCGTTCCCGACCTGGATCCGTCCCAGGTTGGGCAGGATGTTCATTTTAACCGTCTCCGCCTCGCCTTCCTTCAGCCCCTCAATATAACCGACGATCCTTCTAACCTCCTGGATGCCCTTTTTGGGTAGGATTACCCCCTTTTTCAAAACCTTCCCACCGCCTTTTCCTTCCGCTTTGCCGTTGATCATGGCCAAGCGGTGCCCATCCGTTGCGACCATCTTGATCCCGATTTCCTGTTTTTCCTTTTCTTCCCCAGCTGAGCAGAAATAAATTCCCTGCAGATACTGCCGCCTCTCATCCTTGGAGGTTGCGAATATCGTTTTTTCCACCATATTGATCAAACTCTTAGAGTTTAATTTCAATTCCTCCGCATCGGATTCAAAGGTTGGGATTTTCGGATACTCCGCCGGGTTTAATCCCATCAACTGGACCAGATTCATTTTCTTCTGCCCAAGAGAGGGATAATGAATTTCCGCCCAAAAATTTTCCTTGGTTTTAATATCAATTACCCCTTCCGGCAGTTCTTTTACCAGCTCGTATAACCGCTTGGCCGGGAGCGCGATCCCACCCTCCTCCCCGATCTCCAGGAAACCCTCTTTAGCTTTTCTCTCCAGGCTGATGGCGATATCCAACCCGGTCGCGACTAAAGACAGGCTCTCCTTGGAAGCGCTGAACAGTAAATGTGAAAGAATCGGTTTTACCTCAATCACTTCAGATACCCCCTGGGTGATATATAGCATCTGGAGAAGATCTCTCTGGTTAATTTTTATTCTCATTTACTACCTCCTTTAATCTTTTTTAATTTATAAATATAAATATCGTAAAAGTAAATATGTTTATGAAAACCGGGATAATGATTCATCCCCTTATCATCTCACAATAATTTCTGTGAATAAACCGGCGAATAGATTTAAAAACTATCAGTCTCATTTGGAAAGGGTGTTTATAAGTTTTTATTCTATCCTATATTTCATCAACAGTTAATTACCCTTTAAGATCTTTAGTAATCCGATCAATGATCATGCTTAATTGAATATTATTTTCTATTTGTTTTTGGACTTTCTTGTTGGCGTGGATAACCGTGGAATGATCCTTCCCGCCGAATTTATTCCCAATTTCCGGAAAGGAAGCATTGGTTAATTTACGGGAGAGGTACATGGCGATCTGCCGGGGTACGGTGAAGGTCTTTAGCTTGCGGCTGGATTTCAAATCGCTGATCTTCAGATTAAAATGGGTGGCCACCGCCTTCTGGATGGCTTCGATGGAAACCGGGATCCCCTCGCCTTGGGAAGAAATGTTTTTAAAAACCTTCTTGGCGAAATCTAGGTTTATCTCGCTGTTGTAAAAGCTGGCGAAAGCGCTGATCCGGATCAGGGAACCCTCCAGCTCCCGGATATTGGAGGAAGCGGTGTTGGCCAGGAACAGGGCGACATCATCAGGAAGCGTGATGCCGTTGGTCTCCGCCTTTTCTTTCAGGATGACGATCTTGACCTCGATCTCGGGAGGCTGGATGTCCGCGATCAGGCCCCACTCAAAACGGGAACGCAACCTTTCATCCAGGGACTCCATCTCCTTGGGAAAACGGTCGCAGGTGATCACGATTTGTTTCCGGAGGCTGTAGAGCGAGTTGAAGGTATGGAAAAACTCCTCCTGGGTTCTTTCCTTGCTGGCGATGAACTGGATATCATCCAGGAGCAGAACGTCGCAGTTGTCCCGATACTTGGAGCGGAAATCCGACATTTTTTCGAAGCGGATCGAATTAATCATTTCGTTAACGAAGTGCTCGGCGGGGATGAAGATCAGCCGGGAATCAGAGAAAATTTTGAGGATGCGGTGGCCGATCGCGGTCAGGAGATGGGTTTTGCCCACCCCTACCCCCCCGTAGAGGAAGAGGGGGTTGTAATTACCGCCCGGGTTCTCCGAGACCGCCAGGGCGGCGGCGTGGGCGAACTGGTTGCTCGGCCCGACCTTGAATTTTTCAAAAGTGTAGTTGGAGTCGAGGATATACCCGGGGGTTTTCACGGTGCGGAGGGTTTTTCTCCGTTCCACCGGGCCTTCCGGCTTGACCACCACCGTGAACTGGATCGGCTTGCGGGCGGCCTGGCTCAGGCTGGTGCTGATGATAGAGCGATAGTTTTCCTCGATCCACTCTTTCTGAAACTGGTTCTTCACCTCGAGAACGAAAATATCCTCCCGGAGTTCCAGGGGACGGCTCTGGTCAAACCAGACGTCGAAATTTTCCGCCCCGATTTTCTCCCGGAGGGATTCCTTACTTTTTTCCCAGATGGCCTTGTGCATCTTAATTTACCTTCTGCGGCTCAGCCTGACCTGGGGAAAATTCCAGGGGATGAAGGCCGAAGTTAATTGCCTGCCTTGGTTAAGGGGCGAAACCTGAAGAGAGTTATTTCCGTGTCGCCTGCGCCTTTTTTTCGAGATCAAATTCACTTTCCCGGCCAGCCCCGGCTGAAAACCGGGTCGGAAGCGGCCTCACAACCGTCGCTGGCCGGCTTTTTTTGTCTTAAACAGAATTATCCACAGCTGTGGATAACTCCAAACCGCCAGTCGGAGGTGATTTTAAGTTGAATAATCTATCACGATAAAATAAGATTTCAAGAGCCCGGGAATAAAAATTTTTCCTCCTGTGATCTTGACAAAAAAGCGGGGGAAGTCGTTATTATAGAGAGTAAATTTTTACGAGGAAAGAGGAAAAATGAAGAGAACCTACCAGCCTCATAATCTCAGACGAGTCAGAACGCACGGCTTCTTGTCGCGGATGGCGACCCCGGGCGGAAGGAAAGTACTCAGCCGACGCCGGGCGAAGGGTCGGAAGCGGTTATCCGTCCAGGCTAATCGCGACAGGTAGCAGGGGAAGGCAAATAATCTCCACCCCAGCCAGGAAGAGCAAAAGCCGGGAGATCAGGGAAGTGATAACGGGAGGGAATCGTCTCCGGATGATTCCCCTGACGTTTATTTTTAAGCCCGGGATAGCTGAGGTCAGGGCGGTGGTGATCGGCCGCCGGCAGGTCAAGGGCGCGGTCAGGCGGAACCTGATCCGCCGGAGGATCCGGGAGCTGCTGCGGCTGCATCCGGCTTGGTTCGCGGAGGGTCTGAACCTGGTGATCCGGGCCGGGGAAGGAAGTGAGCAGCTTGGTTTTCGGAGGTGGGGGGAACTTTTGGAGCAGGCGGGGAAGAAAATCGGACGGGAGGTCCGCCGGAATGAATAAAGTGGCAGGGGCGGGGAAAAAAATCCTGCTCGGTCTCATCCGGTTTTATCAGGTCTTTCTTTCCCCGGTTTTTCCTCCCGCCTGCCGTTACGATCCGACCTGCTCCGAGTATGCCCGGGTGGCGATCCTCACCCGGGGGATCCGGAAGGGACTCTGGCTCGCTCTCCGTCGGGTATTGCGGTGCCATCCCTGGAGCCGTGGCGGTTACGATCCGGTCCGGAAGGCCGGTTAAGGGTTAAAGGCAAACATGGAAAAACGCGCGATCATTGCGGTAGTGCTATCCCTGCTGATAGTTTTTCTTTATCAGTTATTTTTCCTGAGCAACCCCAAGAAAAATCCGAAAAACTCCGCCCCGGCCGATGCCATCGTGGAAAAGGCCCCCACCCCGATCGTCCGGGAGGCCCTGTCCCCGCCGCAATTCGTCTCGACGAAAACCGTGGGCCGGAGCTTGCGGCTTTCGGGAGAACTCTTGCAGCTGGAAATCGACCTCACCGGGGCGAGAATCAAATCGCTCGCGCTCCCAAAATACCGGAAGCAGGTAAAACCGGGGTCGCCCCCGATCGACCTGGTGGAGCTGACCGGGGGCGGGGGATACCTTCCCGTCAACTTCCTGAACGAGCAGGAAGGAACGGGGGACTACGCGGTTAAATATTCATCGCCGGTGGACGAAATCCGCCTCACCGGTGAGGCTAAGGTTATTCTGGAACCCGAGGACGGGAAAGGAGGCATCCGGGTGTACCGGTTCCATCCGGGCTCCTATCTCTGGGATCTGGGCTACGCGGGGAGCGCGACCGCGAACACCTCGCTCTCGGTGGTGACCGAAAGCCAGGTGATCAAAGGCAAGCGGGGCAGCTACCAGGAAGAAGACACTTTCACGGAAGCGGTGGCCCTGATCGACCGGGACGTGAAGCGCTTTCCCCTGGATAAACTCACCACCGCCCAGGTTTTCCCCGAGGGAGTCCGCTGGGCGGGGTTTGAAAACAAGTATTTTATGCTCGCCTTCATCCCGCCCCCGGGCTCGACCCTCCGGATCAGCCGGAGGCAGGATGCCCAGGGGGAGAAGGCGGTGGTGTACCTCAAGCTGCCGCAGGGGGAGAGCCATCTGTCGATTTTCAGCGGGCCCAAGGATCTGGATATCCTGGCCTCCACCGGCGTGGAGCTCGAGCGGGCCATCAACCTGGGGTGGTTCGGGTCCATCGCCCGGCCGCTTCTGGCCCTCCTGAAGTGGCTCAATCAGGGGGTGAAAAATTACGGAATCGCGATTATTCTCCTGACCGTATTAATCAAGATCCTTTTCTACCCCTTTACCCAAATGAGCATGAAGTCGATGAAGAAAATGCAGACGGTCCAGCCCAAGCTCAAGGAACTCCAGGAAAAGTACAAGGAGGACAAGGAGCGCCTGAACCGGGAGATGATGAATCTCTACAAGCAGGAGAAAATCAACCCCGCCAGCGGGTGCCTGCCCATCCTCATCCAGATTCCCATCTTTATCGCCCTCTACCAGGCTCTGCTGTATTCGATTGAGCTCCGGCATGCGCCCTTTTTCGCCTGGGTCAACGACCTCTCCGCGCCCGAGCATCTGCTGGACATCCCGATCCTGGGGGCCACGATTCCCTTCCGCCTTCTGCCCCTGCTCATGGGCGGGAGCATGTTTCTCCAGCAGAAACTCTCTCCCCAAGTGGGGGATCCGCGCCAGGCCCAAATCATGATGCTGATGCCGGTGATCTTTACCTTCATGTTCTGGGGTTTTCCTTCGGGCCTGGTGATCTACTGGCTGGTGAATAATATCCTTTCCATCGCCCAGCAGTTCTGGGTCAACCGGATGATCGCGACCGAGGCCCAGGAGCAGCAGAACCGGAAGGTGAGGAAAAGGGTTTGAGCGAGCCGCCAGAGGCCATCCTGGAAAATATCCTCCGGCTAATGGGTTTCCCCGCCCCCGTCCGGCGCGAGGACCGGGAGGGGGAGACGCACCTCCAGATCGATTCCGGGGAAGGCATCCTGATTGGGAGGCAGGGCAAGACCCTGGAAGCCCTCGAGTGGGTCATCCGGGTGATCGTCGGGGGTGAGACCGCCATCCGGGTGGATTGCGGCGGTTACCGGGAGCGACAGAAGAAACAAGTTGAGGAAATGGCTCTCCGGGCCATTGCGCGGGTCAAACAGCGGAGAGAAACGGTGACCCTGGGGCCGTTTTTACCGGCGGAAAGAAGGATAATTCACCAGCTCGTCAGCAAGGAAAAGGGGATGAAAACCGAAAGTGAAGGAGAGGGCTGGGAGAAGTTGGTGCACATCATTCCCGATTAACAATATTGAAATGCGAGAACGAAGGTTGAAACAGGCGGGACGGAAAATCTGCGGCTGGGTGGGGGTGGTTTTGCTCGCCTCCCTCTGGGGATGCTCGAGCGATGCCCAGATCTGCCAGTCCTTGCCGGCCGACTACGGGAAGCTCGAATATCCCCTGGGAATCACCTGGTTTAACCAGACGATGGTGGTGGCGAGCGCCAACTCCCGGGGAATTTACTGCTCGGCGTTTCTGACCCTCTTTTCCCGGGACCGGGAGCGAAAGGCGACGATCCCGCTGGTCTTTGATCAAAAAAACTATTCTTATCTTGGGGAGATCAAGGCCGATATCCCCCGGGGTTTCCTCTACCTGACCGAGAGAATGCAGGACAGCCTTCTGGTTTTCCGGATCGAGGGTGACGGATTGAGTTTCTCCCGGGTGATTCCGATCAGCGGGGAAGCCAGCAGCGGGGGCCGGGGCGGCGCGGATCCTTTCGGCCTGGATATCAATCCCCGGGACGGAATGGTGGCGGTGACGGCGACCGGGTCGGGCGAGGTGATTTTTTATTCCGCCGGGGCGGAAAGCGAGCTCGGCCGGGTCGCCCTCGGTTCGGTTTATCCCATCCGGGTCCGCTTCGATCATGCCGGCGATCACGCCTGGGTGATCACCGACAGCGGCAATTATGTATATCTCCTCAGCCTCTCCCCCCCGGCCTTGCAGACGGATTTTGCCGGGGTCAGCCCGGGGACCACGCCGTTAATGAAGGCCCGGGCCCTCTGGGTCGGGGAGGAAGGGGTTTACGTGGCCGCCGGCTCCCCCGAGTCGGTCCTGCTTTTTAGCGCCCCCGCCGGCCTGAACAAAGCCATCGCCCTGGGTGAGGGGGTGGATCCGTTTGACCTGGAAGGCTGGGGTTCCCGTTTCTACCTGAGTTCCCTGAAGCGCAGCGAGATTTGGGTTCTGGACCGGGAAAGAGGGGAAACGATCAAAGTCATTGGCACCCTCAAGACGGAAGGCAAGGTGGAGCGGGGCAAAGGACCCTCCGAAATCATGATCGGACCGGAGCCGGGCCGGGCTCTGGTGACGGGATACGATTCCGGGGATATCATCGTGCTGGATCTGGAAAACCTGGCGGTGGAAAGCTATTGGACCCCGGGAGAATAAGCGGTTAATAACCAATTCCCAATGACCAAACCTTAAAAAAGAAAAGAATTATGCGAAAGCCAGGGTTCTTCCTTCAAGTTGCGCTGTCCCTGATCGCCGGGACCATGATGATCTGGCCCGGTTTTTCCTGCGGCTCGGCGGGAACCGCGGGAGATCTCCTGACCGCCCCGGACTTTGTCGGGGGCGAAGCCTCCGGGATGGTGATTGTCGGGGAGAGAATCCTGGGAAAAATCTGGACGGTTAACCCCGCCACCTGGGTGATCCCGGAAAGCGTGGGTACCGACGGGAAAAAAGCCGAGCTCCCGGTTCTCAACCTGGGGGAAAGCCTTTTGGATTTAAAGTTAAGCCCCGACGGAAACACCCTGGTTTTACTGGCGGAGGGTCCAGGGGGGCCCATCCTGCGGAGTTACGAAACCCAGGGTTTCACGGAACAGGGCTCCCTGAACCTCCTGGCGAGCCCTCGGGATTTTACTGTAGGAAACGAAGGCGAGTTGTATCTTTTGCCCCCCGACGCCTACGCTTCCGGCGGGTCGGGCACGATCATAAAACTTCCGGCCACGCTTTCCGCCGCCGAGGCCCAGACCCTGGCGGTGATACCCGAAACCCAGGGTTTGGAAATCTCACCCGACCGTCAGCACCTGTTGCTCCGGTACGGGCCGGGTGAGACCCGGTTCGGCTGGCTGGGGCTGGCTGATTTTAATCAGGTCACGGACCTTTCCTGGACCTCGGAACTTACCGGGATGGGCGCCTACCGGGTGATTTTTTTCACTCCTCAAGCCTATCCAGGGGGCGCGATCATGGTGATCCCGGACGGCCAGGACCAAGCTTACAAATTTTCCCTGGACCAGACCGAAACCACAGTGAAGCTCGATCTCAAGGGGCTGACCGGGGGGATGGTGGCCGGGAAACTCTCCGGGGATCCGGTGGTAATCTGGGTAACGCTCACGGGGTACCTGCATCTTTTCGACTTCACTTCCCGCTGCTACGGGAATCTGGGCTCGGACGCTAGCTCCGCCGCCGAGGCGACTTTTACCGATGTCGATCCCTATTCCGACCCGAAAATCAGTAAAATCAAAACCGCCAGCTGTCTCGGGGTGACCAAATCGGAAACCTGGACCATAACCTATAACGGGACGGGATGGCAGGTGGTGGGGACGGTCAGCGGAACGCAATCGAACCTGGCCCAGGAGGGTGAGGTCTATACCACCGCGGGGGGGGAGGTGAGTTTTCTCCTTTCCGCTGGGCAAAATCCCGCGAGCGCAGGGGATAGTTTCGCCCTCGACACCAAGGACGGGATTACCGGCAAATATGTCGGGGCGGTGGCCCCGCAACTTTATCTGGACGAGACCCGGGGGTTGGTCTGGGTCACCGACACCTCCATGGGCCGGATCCTGGTGGTTGATCCCCTGACCGGGTCAACCAAGCAGGCCATCAATTGATCTTCTGGTTTTCGACTGTTTTATCAATTCTGAATCTGAAAGTTTTACCGAAACGGTTCGCTTGAGAATTGGTCAGCAACTTTTCCGACACCATCGTCGCCCTAGCTACCCCGCCCGGTGAGGGGGGGGTGGGTGTGGTCCGGATTTCCGGGCCCCGCGCCCCGGAGCTCGCCCGGAGGTTCTTTAACGTCCGGGAGGGACGGG
>Ga0209777_10008039_pt1 | contig 11610 bp, 8 predicted proteins | sample FrelakmetHBP12HB_FD_187147 | JGI IMG/M metagenome (GOLD analysis project Ga0209777, IMG submission 187147) | Freshwater lake sediment microbial communities from the University of Notre Dame, USA, for methane emissions studies -HBP12 HB (SPAdes)... | ecosystem: Environmental > Aquatic >...
TCTTTACCAGCGCATCGGCAACCGCAGACAGATTCATGGCTTGCGGATTCTTGGAGTTGGTCAATTTGTTCTTGAGAGCTTCGACACGCTCGCGTTGCTGCTTGATGCCCAGGTCGCTGGTCTGGTCAGCTTTGAGAAGACCATCCACCAGTTCCGAACCGAGTTCACTGGCAAATGTCGGAAGGACATCACGGGCATATTCTGCCTGCTTGTCCAGAGTCAGGCGGAAGCCAAGGCCGAATTCGGCATTGTCCTCGAAAAGCGAGTTGGACCAGGCTGGGCCGCGCCCTTGTTTATTGAAGGTATAGGGTGTGGTCGGCAGGTTCCCGCCGTAGATTGAAGAACAGCCGGTAGCGTTTGCAATGACGGCCCGGTCACCGAATAGCTGCGACATGAGTTTGATGTAAGGAGTTTCACCACATCCAGAGCAGGCGCCAGAGAACTCAAACAGCGGTTCAAGCAATTGCGAATTCTTGATCGTTCCGACGCTAAAGGTGGTGCGGTCTGCCTCGGGCAGGCTGAGGAAGAATTCCCAGTTGGCTGCTTCGGATTCGCGCAGGGCTGGCTGGGGAGCCATATTGATGGACTTGCGTGCCGGGTTGGTCTTGTCTTTGGCTGGACAGGCTTGAATACACAGGGCGCAACCAGTGCAGTCTTCGGGTGCCACCTGCACGGTGTATGCCATTCCGGGGAATTCCTTGAATTTCGAATCAATATATTTGAAGGTCTTCGGAGCCTTGTCAAGGAATTTCTTGTCGTAAACCTTGTGCCGTATGACTGCATGCGGGCAAACAAATACGCATTTCCCGCACTGAATGCACAAGTCGGATTCCCAGACTGGGATTTCCAGGGCAATATTTCGCTTTTCCCATTTGGTTGTGCCGGTGGGGAAGGTCCCATCCACGGGCATGGCTGATACGGGAACCGTATCGCCTTCAAACGCAATCATTGGGCCAAGAACATCACGAACAAAGGCCGGGGCTTCGGCGGGTACCGGGGCACGGCGGGTTAAAATACTGGTGACTCTTTCAGGGACCTTGACCTCATGAAGGTTGGCTAACGACTGGTCCACCGCAGCATAGTTTTTCTGCACCACCGCTTCGCCTCGTTTGCCATAAGTCTTCTTGATGGCCTTCTTGATCTGATTGATCGCTTCGTCGCGCGGTAAGATGCCGGAAATGGCAAAGAAACAGGTCTGCATGATCGTATTGACGCGACTGCCCATGCCCGTCTTATCAGCAACTTCATAAGCGTTGATCGTGTAGAATTTGAGTTTCTTCTCAATGATATCTTTCTGCGCTTCCTTTGGCAGTTTATCCCAGACCTCTTCCGGACCGTAAATGCTGTTGACCAGGAAGACACCACCGGGTTGTACGAACTTGGTGATATCAAAACGTTCCAGGAAAGTGAATTGGTGGCATGCCACAAAGTTGGCCGTGTTGGGGGTGATCAGGTATGGGGCCTGGATCGGCTTGGGACCAAAGCGCAGGTGCGACATGGTCATCGTACCGGCTTTCTTTGAGTCATAGAAGAAATAGCCTTGGGCGTTATTGTCTGTTTCTTCGCCAATGATTTTGATTGAGTTCTTATTAGCACCCACGGTGCCGTCAGAGCCCAGGCCAAAGAAGAGGCAACGCACAGTCTCAGGATGCTCGACCGAGAAATTCGCATCGTAATCCAGGCTGGAGTGGGTAACATCTTCGTTGATCCCAACGACGAAGTGCTTTTTAGGTTGGGTCTTTTTAAGTTCGTCAAAAACACCTTTTACCATTGCCGGGGTAAATTCCTTGGAGGATAGACCATAGCGCCCACCAATAACCTTTATATCCTGGCGGCCTTCCTCAAACAGGGCATTGGTGATATCCAGGTAGAGTGGCTCCCCACCTGCGCCAGGTTCCTTGGTGCGGTCTAATACAGCAATGGATTTGACTGTCTTTGGCAATGAATTGATGAAAGAGGCATTATCGAATGGGCGGTATAGCCGGACGCGGACGACACCGACTTTTTCGCCTTTCTCAACAAGATAATGAGCGGTTGCTTCAGCGGTTTCACCACCGGAAGCCATGATGATCACTACCCGCTCGGCATCCGGTGCGCCTACGTAATCGAATAGATGGTAAGCGCGACCGGTTAGTTTGGCAAATTTATCCATGGATTTCTGGACAATGCCGGGGATTTTTGCGTAGAACGGATTGATTGTCTCACGGGCCTGGAAGAACACATCCGGGTTCTGGGCGGAACCGCGCAGTTTCGGATGTTCAGGGGATAAAGCACGAGCGCGATGGGCGCGAACAAGCTCATCGTCTATCATGGTGCGCAGATCGTCATCGGTTAGCTGTTCGATCTTGGCGATCTCGTGGGAAGTGCGGAATCCGTCAAAAAAGTGCAGGAATGGCACTCGCCCTTCCAAGGTGGAAGCTTGTGCGATCAGAGCGAAGTCATGGGCTTCCTGTACGGAACCGGAAGCCAGCATTGCCCAACCAGTCTGGCGGCAAGCCATTACATCCGAGTGGTCCCCAAAAATGGATAGGGCGTGAGTTGCTACTGTACGGGCTGAAACGTGGAATACGGTGCTGGTTAGCTCCCCGGCGATCTTGAACATGTTGGGGATCATCAGTAATAAACCCTGGCTGGCAGTGAAGGTTGTCGTCAATGAGCCGGTTTGGAGTGCCCCGTGGACAGCACCGGAAGCACCCCCTTCAGACTGCATCTCGATCACTAATGGGATGGTGCCCCAGATATTCTTGCGCTTTAACGCCGACCAGTCATCAGCAAATTCACCCATATTGGATGAAGGTGTGATGGGATAGATGGCACAGATTTCATTGATGCGATGGGCGACTGAAGCGGTTGCTTCATTCCCATCAATGGTAACCATTTTACGTTCCATGAAAACATACTCCTTTAACTAGAATAACACAGGAAACTGTGTAGGTCTGACATACTAGGATACAAGTTTATTCCCCCAGGTTTATCGGCGATAGTAATTTAATGCATCAATTCTGCAGCGACTTGTCATAAATAAAAATGCTTGTTATTCCTGCCCTTTTAGGTATGGACGGGCCAGGGAGAAGGCTGCCAGAGTCTTTGCGTCCGGAATTTTACCCTGATTACAAAGCTCCACCGCCTCCACCAGTGATAAACGCTCAACCGCCAGGAATTCATCAGCATCGGCCTCCAGCGGGTCGTGACGCAGATCGGTCGCCAGGTAGACATCCATATATTCAGTGGAATAACCGGGGGCCAGGAAAAACCCCCCGAGATGCTCCATTTTCCCTGCCGCCATCCCGGTCTCTTCCCTGATTTCACGCCGGGCACATGCTTCTGGATTCTCGTTCGCACTTAGGGTTCCGGCGGGTAATTCTAGGAGATCCAGGCCGGCTGCATGCCGGTACTGGCGGACAAAAAGCAGATTGCCGTCTGTATCCACTGGCAAGATTACCACTGAGCCAACATGTTCTACGATATCGTATCGGGCCTCGCGGCCGTCTGGTAACCGGAGCGTATCAATGCGGATAGTAAAGGCATGTCCTGGATAAACGATCTCGGATTTTAATAATTTGAATTGCATTCAGCCTCCAAAAACAAACACCCAGGCGTATTCGCCTGGGTGCAGGGTGTCGGAAGAATTTTATGGGATGTTTAGCACCTGGTTGATATGGAGTGTGTACGGTGATGCCAGTCCGTTTGCTGCAATGATTTGTGTCGGGTCAACATCACCGAAATAGCAAGCCACCCCATAGATGGTTTCATCTACAGTTGTAACAGTGAAGGTGCTGGGATGGGTGTGGAGTGCGCGCACGCCAACAAAGGGATTACCGGTTTGTGGAATGTTTAATACCTTCCCAGGTTGCAGTCCTTGCCCAGTGGTTATGCCGTTCAGGCTCAGCAATTCCTGCTGGTTGACGTTGAAACGGCGGGCAATGCAATACGGGAAATCACCTTGCATGACAGTATAAGTAGCAGGTCGTCCGGGAGTAGCGGTCGGTACAATGAAGATTTGAGTGGTTCCTGGAATAGGTGTGCTTATTATGATCGGTGTAGAGGCTCCCCCAATTGGCGGAACCACCGTGATGGGAGCGGCGGGCGTTCCAAATGGCGTGGAGGTGGAAATGGCCGCGGAGCCACTGGGAGTTGTGCTGCCAGGTTGCACGGTCTGTGCCATGGCACTTTGAGTTGCAATTATTTGAACAGAGCCTACGCCGTTTGCAGGTTGGGTCGCCAATGCCACAGCGTGGGTGGCAGTTGATGTAGCCACAGGTGACTGGGATGCAGCCCGCTGACATGAAACAAGCGATAGTGATGCCGTCAGGCATATGATAAGAACCCACAAAATCTTCTTGGACATACTTTTCTCCTCCAGGACGACTGATCGTAACTTCTTCTTGTGATACTAGCACAACCTTTCTATATCGTCAAGCAATGTGCATACCCCAAAACGTCAGCCGGGGCTATTTTTCCAGCAAGATTGTTACCGGTCCATCATTTTGGATTTCAACCAGCATATGCGCCCCAAAGATGCCGCTTTGGGTCGGGATATTCTGAGCGCGCAGGCATTCAGCAAATTTTTCCACAAGTGGCGCGGCAATCTCTGGCCGGGCTGCCTCCGAAAAAGAGGGGCGGCGCCCCTTGCGTGCAGCACCATACAGGGTGAACTGTGAGACAATAATGGCTGATCCCTTTACATCTGAAAGGGACAGGTTAAATTTACCGGTCGGATCCTCAAAGATGCGTAATGTGGCAACTTTCTCTGCTAAAAAGCGAGCCTGTTCTTCGGTGTCCCCCTGTCCGATACCAATAAGGATGATGAGACCGTGTCCGATTTCAGCGACTATTTTCCCTTCAATAGTGACTTTGCCTGACCTGACCCTTTGTAGAAGAGCCCGCATGCTTCCTCATGATTTGCGAAACGAGATTCAATCATCGGCTTTGAAGAGAACTACGAATCTCGAATAACATTGATAGGATTAATATTAAGGAAGTTGCACTGCTGCCCGGACTTCCTGCATTGTCATTTCAGCAATGTTCCGTGCGCGTTTGGCACCCTCCTCGAGCAGATCACGAACCAAGTCCGGCTGCGCAGCAATCTCGGCGCGCTTGGTGCGGAAAGGTTCAAGTGCAGCGTTTAAACTCTCTGCAAAACGTTTCTTGCAATCCACACATCCGATACCTGCTCTACGGCATTCAACATTGATTACATCCACAACTTCTTTGGGCGTAAAAACCTTGTGCAGGGTGAAGACATTGCATATATCGGGATTGCCGGGATCAGTTCTTTTTATCCGGTGCGGGTCAGTGACCATTTGCATGACGCGTAGTCGGGTTTCTTCAGGGGAGGCGGACAGTTCGATCTGGTTGTTCAGGCTCTTGCCCATTTTCTCTTTGCCATCGATACCCAGAACCTTGGGGACAATAGCACTTTTCATCTGCGGTTCAACAAGAACATGGGTGTTGTAACGATAATTAAAAGAGCGGACAGTCTCACGTGCAAATTCAATGTGCGGAGCCTGGTCAATACCTACCGGGACAAGGTCCGATTTATATAGGACAATATCGGCGGTCATCAGCACCGGATAGCCAACCAACCCATAATTGACGTTGTTGGGGTTCTGGCGAACCTTCTCTTTAAAAGTTGGCAGGTCAGTAAGTTTGCCGAGTGGAGTTACCATCGAAAGAATGGTATGCAATTCGGTGACCTGCGGTACATGCGATTGGACGAAGAGGATGGTTTCTTCAGGGCGGATCCCAACTGCAAGGAGATCGAGTGCCAGATCGTAGGTATTCTGCTTCAGGTCGATCGTGTCCTCAACCGTGGTGAGAGCGTGCAGGTCTACGATACAGTAGACACATTCGTATTCGTCTTGTAGTGCAACATAATTTTTAAATGCACCCAGGTAGTTACCCAGGTGGGCGCGCCCGGTTGGACGGATTCCAGAAAATACACGGCCTTTTTTATTCATGGTACCTCATAAACATTTTCCATGGAACACAAATACAAACTGGGATATGCCAGCATTTGTGTTCCCCGTCAGGATTAGCGTTTTGAAAATTCACGAACCAGCCCAAGGACTTCTCCCGGTTCGGCGTGGCGACCTGTCTGGAGTTTGGAATATACAAGCGTATCATTTACTGTAATCTCGTACCGTCCTCCTTGGGAGGGGATGAGAGTAACGCTTTCGATTTCTGGCTCAAGGTAGCTAAGCAGTTCGTTTACCAGGCTTACAGCCCGGTCGGTAAAGTGTCAGACAGTACAGTAGGTGATGGAGATTTTTAACAAGGCGACAGCTCCTTAAAATGGAATTAAAAAATTATACTTCTTCTTCTTTGAATCAGTGAGCTTTTGAGTGTTGATTTTGTGAGATATTCATTAATCAGTCTATGGTACCTCGACCCTTTGACGCATGACTACCTTACATGTATAATCATTTAACTTCTTTACTTCCTAAAAAAGGATTGTTCGAGGCCCATCATGGCTCTTCGCGGCAACCTGCGCGATTTTACCATCACTCAACTTTTAAACCTCATCAACCTGGCACATAAAACCGGGGCTCTTATCGTAGAGGGCCCGAACCAGACAGCTAGGGTGGCTTTTCGAGATGGCAAATTGGCTTATGCTCAGGTCGACCATGAGGATAGCAGCCTGGCTGCAGTATTGCACAAAGCCAAGAAGCTTAATTCAGGCCAATATCGGTCGATTCAACAACGTGCGGCACACATCCCTGATAAGGAACTCGGTTTATTACTAATTAATGCCGGATACCTCTCTCAGGATGAAATTCTTGTTAATCTCCAGCAGCACTACACCGAAATTGTCCAGCGCTTGTTTACCTGGGTAGAGGGCTTTTTTCACTTTGATATTGACTCTCTCCCACCAGACGAGCGCATATGCGTTCGCATGGACCTAGAAAACCTGATTATTCAAGGCTCGCGCCAGATGCGAGAGTGGGAACAGCTACAGGATGAAATTCCTAGTTTGGATATGTCTTTAAAATTTGCTGACCGTCCTGGTGCAAACCTGCACAATGTCAATTTGAGTGTAGAAGAGTGGAGGGTCGTTTCTTATATTAACCCTCGAAATACGATCCGGCAGATAGCCAGTGCCACAAAGTTGAATGATCTCGAGATCCGTCGTATTGTCTATGGTCTTTTGCAAGCTGGTCTGATTGAAATTACACGGCTGGAAAGCGTTGCAACACAGGCTCCTAACGTGCGGGTCTTCCCTACTGAAGATAAAGAAGAACAGAAATCTTTGATTAACCGTCTCATTAATAGAATTCGTTCGCTTTAATCCTTTTCGAGGATTGGCATCATGCAAACGGTTAAAATGGTAGTAACGGGTCCTTTTAGCGCAGGAAAGACCGAGTTTATTCGCTCGGTCAGCGAGATTGATGTTGTATCTACAGAGCGAAAAATTTCCTCGGCATCCGAAAGGACAATGAAAGAAGCGACTACCGTTGCAATGGATTTTGGTCGTATTACCGTGGATGAAGATCTGGTTCTATATCTGTTTGGCACGCCTGGTCAACGGCGTTTTGATTTCATGTGGGAAATTCTATCTGAGGGTATGCTGGGCTTCATCGTAATGGTGGACAGCACCCGCCCGGAAACTTTTCGCGAAGCCCGTTCCATTCTCGCAACATTCCATGCTTATGCCCCGACTCCCTATGTGGTGGCTGCCAATAAACAGGACATGAAGGAAGCTTGGGACATTGACGATATGCGTCATGTCTTGCGCCTTGATTCTAATATTAAGCTCCTATCATGTATTGCCCATGACCGGGCTTCGGTGAAAGCAATCTTGCTCGAATTGCTCTATAGCATCCTCTCTAATATGGAGAATGGAGAGAAATAGTATCTCTATATTCTTGCAACTGCTATATCATCCATTAGTGCTGACCGGATATTGTTCATTATGAAGTTAATCTGGGGGAAGGCTGGTAATCCTGTTGCTTAGTTGGTTGTGGCTTTTGGCAGGAAACCATTATTTATCAAGGTGCTTCCGATCGCGCCTCTGTGCTCATTTTCTAGGGGTTTGGCGAAGCAAGGGTTAGAAATAAGGAAGTTATGCCCTTCAAGATTTCGTTCACTTGGTGGGTCATTTCATGGATCGGTTGGGTATCGCCCGGACTCCACTGGCAGGTCATAGTTTGGGTTTGACGGGTAGTTTGTCTTTTGCCATCCATTATTCAAAACGAGTTAGTAAAGTAGTGGTCGTTGGCTCGCGGATAGTTGGTTGGTTCCTGGTGTTCCCTTGAATATAGCCGGTCGGCGACCGGCTGCCGTAGCTCGCATCAATGGAATGTTGTGATCATTTAGCCTGTGGATGTGATTGGCATTTCCTCATTGCACCAGATTGACTTGTGCCTAATGCTTCCACAATTCATTGACCCTTTATTGGGATGTTCGGAGATAAGAATATTATTGTTCACCCCGATACCTAATAACTAATATTGGATGTTATTCCGCATACCCACGTTGAGTGGTTCTAAATGCCGACCACTGTATAATTCTGGCCGACCCGGATTCGTTAATGTACATGATTAAAGATTTTCTGGATGGAGATAAAACAAATAAATGATCCCTTTGCCGGTTTATTTTTACTCCAACCGTATGGGGCGTATTATTTTGTTGGCAATGGAAGAGATACTAGGGCATGGCGACAGCAACGCAGTTTTAAAATTTGCATGCCTTCCGGAATATAGCAACCAATACACTGCCTGTGACCTGGATCTCAAATTTCCATTTGAACATATTAGCCGATTCCAGTCTGCTATCGAAAGTACGTACGGTTCTCGGTCTGGACGCGGATTATCCTTGCGCATTGGTCGCGCCTGCTTGAAATATGTGCTTCGCGAATTTGGCTCTGATCTCGGTTTGACCGATCCAGCCTTCCGGTTGTTGCCATTACCTGCCCGCCTCAAGATTGGAACCGAAGCCATGGCCGGCTTGTTTAACAGGTTTACGGACCAGCGTGTATCCTTTAATGTGGATGGAAAACAGATCAACTGGCACATTGAGCGCTGTCCGTTATGTTGGGAGATACAGGCCGATGAACCGTGTTGTACACTGGAAGTGGGACTATTACAGGAAACCCTTTACTGGATGAGTGGGGGTAAATATTACCTGGTGGAAGAAAAAAGCTGCATTGCTTGTGGCGATAGCGAGTGTAATATAGTGATCGATAAGATACCGATAAATTGATCTGAAGCTAAAAAGCCTTCTTTAGTCACCCAGTTTGATTCCAGTTTATAACTAACCGGCAGGAGATTTACAGTTTAAGATAAGCAGAAAATGATCGGATTGCCAGCCACATGCAAATGGTGGAAGGGATGTCCAAGGGAATGTACAGGTCAATGATATTTGAATTGACCCAATCGACGCAGTGATCAGGTTCAGGAGGAGGTATGACAAAAATCTTAGTGGCAGAGGACGAACGCGATATCCTTGACTTGATTACATATACACTGCGTTTTGCCAATTATGAAGTTGTGGCTGCCAGTAATGGAGAGGAAGCAGTCAGCCTGGCCAAGCAGGAAATCCCCGACCTGATCCTGATGGATGTGCGTATGCCGCGTATGACCGGATATGAAGCATGTGAGACTATAAAGATGGAGGAGAACCTTAGGAATATTCCGGTGATTTTTCTTTCTGCCAGAGGCCTGGACTCTGAAATCCAGACAGGTCTTCAAACCGGAGCAGTGGAGTACCTGCTGAAACCGTTCGCTCCCGACCTATTGATTGCAAGGATCCAGGCAATTCTGTTGGAGTATGGTAAATGAAACCCATATGGGAAAGAGCGCGATACTTTTGGATGTTAATATTGTGCATGGAGTGCACACCCGGTTTTAAACGCCTTGGAAAATAAACATGTGATGCCCATGCCGGAGAATTTTCATTATATCGTATATGAAGGATACGGACATTTTTCGATACTGGACGAAAGCACCGTGTTTAGCCGGATGATGATTGACTTCATGGTGCTGTAGTTCGGGAAAGCCCTTGTTCTTGCAGAGGAAGGAAGAGTGGAAGCGCAAAGACCGTTGGCCTGACACGGGTTACTTTTCGTCAGAAAGGTTCCTTGACATTCCTTCCTCACTCAGGTAGAATACCGTTCGCCCATGAAGCGCCTTGATCGGGTTTACGCGGGCCTGTAGCGCAGTTGGGAGCGCGCCTCAATCGCACTGAGGAGGCCAGGGGTTCGAATCCCCTCAGGTCCACCTGGTTACAGAAATAATAAAAATGGGCCCATAGCGCAGTTGGGAGCGCGTCTCAATGGCATTGAGAAGGTCGCGAGTTCGAATCTCGCTGGGTCCACAGACAATCGCGATTAGGGTCTGATCGCGATTGTGCTATAATATCAAAGACAATCGATAATCACGGTCAAGACAGGAGTAGTAAGTCATCCCGTCAGCGAGAAGGGAAAGCAAGGTGGAAGCCCTTCGTGGTGCATGCGGGAGCGCCATACAGACCGAACTCGCCTGTCGCTCGCCAGAGAGACTGCGCTGGTGAATCTAGTAGCCAACGCCGGGACAGCCCGTTACAGCATACGAGAGACGTTTGCAGGCAGAACGTAATCGGGGTGGTACCGCGGAGTAACTCTTCGTCCCTGAGTGGAGGAAGGGTTTTTTGTTTTTTTATGAAAGGAGGCGCGATGTGTCTGAAAAGTTCAGGATCCAAGCCGGGAGCTGGCTCCGCCTCCGCAAGAGGCAAAAAAGTTATAGCAAGAACATCACGAATGCGCACTCAGGAATATATTTAAACATTTATGGTCGGAATATCAATTGGATTTGTTCACAAGGATAGAGAATGAGCGACTACATTCCATCTGAATTAGAATCAAAATGGCAGGCTAAATGGGAAGCAGATGGGCTTTACCATGCGGATATAGACGAGCGCAGACCCAAGCACTATGCACTGACCATGCTGCCTTATCCCTCCGGTGACCTGCACATCGGCCATTGGTACGCAATGACAGCCCCGGACGTGCGGGCACGTTTCATGCATATGAACGGATACAATGTTCTCTTCCCGATGGGTTTCGATGCCTTCGGCCTGCCTGCGGAGAATGCCGCCATCAAGGACGGTATCCACCCGATGAAACGCACCTACGCCAACATCGAACGGATGCGCACCCAGTTGCGTTCAATGGGTGCCATGTTCGATTGGCGGCGTGAGATCGTCTCGGCTGATCCGGAATATTACAAGTGGACGCAATGGTTCTTCAGCCAGCTTTACAAGCATGGGCTGGCTTACCGCAAAATGTCACCGGTGGATTTTTGCCCACACTGCAACACCACCCTGGCCCGCGAGCAGGTCTGGGGGGATGACCGTCATTGCGAACGCTGTGGCACACCGGTCATCAAGAAGAATCTGGCACAGTGGTTCTTCAAGACCACTGCATATGCGGATGAACTGCTGAAATATGACGGAATGGACTGGCCGGAAAGGGTCAAGGTGTTACAGACCAACTGGATCGGCCGTTCGGAAGGTGCCATTCTGACCTTCTGTACCATAAATGGCGATCCTTTCGAGATCTTCACCACCCGCCCCGATACGCTGTGGGGGGTGACTTTTATGGTGCTCTCCCCCGAGCACCCGCTGGTGGACAGG
>Ga0209777_10008040_pt1 | contig 11609 bp, 13 predicted proteins | sample FrelakmetHBP12HB_FD_187147 | JGI IMG/M metagenome (GOLD analysis project Ga0209777, IMG submission 187147) | Freshwater lake sediment microbial communities from the University of Notre Dame, USA, for methane emissions studies -HBP12 HB (SPAdes)... | ecosystem: Environmental > Aquatic >...
GCTGTGAGCGTGCGTTATCAGGTAAACATCCGGCTGAACGCAGGCCTTGGGCGAACGGCTTGTGTCTATGGAGAATAGATGAGAGTCAAACTTTATGGACAGATGCGGTGCAGGTTTGCCGTGGCTGTTAAGCCTTCTAACCGGCTCCGCGCCCAGTTCCATGAGATTACACCTTACTTCAGGGCGGCGTTCAACGCTACAGTCAGCTCTTCTTTCGAGGTGACGCCCATCCACTTATTGAGCTCTTTTCCGTCTTTCTCCAGGATCAGGGTGGGGACGACGAAGATCCCGTACTTGGATGCCAGCTCGTTCTCCTTGTCCACATTGATCTTCTTGATCTCCGCTTTTCCCTCGAAGGCAGCCTTGATCTCTTCCAAAATCGGTCCTTGCATCCGGCAGGGTCCACACCAGTCAGCATAAAAGTCCATAAGAATCGGCTTAGTCATTTTTCCCTCCTTTAGAACATCTGGTCCATCTTAATTCAAAGAATCTAAACAGTTCATCTATATCAAACTATATCGAATTTAACCCCGATCTTGAATATCCTGGTAGTGGGAAGCACTAGGAGCTTTCGGCCGGTCTCGGAGCTTATCTCGGCCAGTATCTCCTGAATCCTATTCTCTTTAGCGGATACCGTAAACCACATATTGTAGCCAGAATCGTTTGGTCGCAGGTAGTTGTGAGAGACCTCATCGTACCGGTCAACGACATTGGCCACACCTTGGGCCTCTTCTTCTGGGACCTTTACGGCCACAAGGACCCCGGTTAAGCCTAGCTTTCTGATGTCCAAGATAGGACCAATCCGGCGCACCAGCCCGTATTTCTCCAGATTCTCCAGCCTGCTTATCACCTCATCTTCATCCAAACCTAGCTTCTCCCCCAAGGCCAGGAATGGTCTGACGACCAGAGGGAACTCATGCTGCACTTCGGCCAAGATCCTTAAGTCTGTATCGTCCATCAGGCCGCCTCCGGACAGATGGGATCTGATCCCAAATAGTCACCATTTTTTGCAAAAGCCCTGGCCCTGCATCCGCCACAGGTTCTAAGATAGCGGCAATCTCTGCACTTGCCTTTTAGTCTTCGCTCCCTCAGAGCCCTAAGAACGGGAGAGTTTTCCCAGATATCACCAAAACTGTGTTCTCTGATGTTCCCGGCAAGCACCGGCAAGTAACCGCACGGATAGACTTCACCTCGCCTAGATACGAAGACGAAGCTGGTCCCGGCTAGACAGCCACCGCTACGCCTGCCGCTGCCAGGTCGTGCTATTCTCGCAAACTGAGGGGCACAGGTGACCTGCACCTCAATGGATCTCCCGGATCCCTCGAGGTCTATCAGGCGAAGCAGCTCTTCTTGCCGCTCAGGGGAGATGAGATCCTTCACCTTTCCCCGGCCGGTGGGAACGAGAAAGAAAAAATGGATGGCTTTTGCCCCTAGACTCTCCGCTAGATCAAAGATGTCTCGAACTTCCTGCGCATTTCTCTCAGTAACAGTAAAGTTGATCTGGAAATCTACCTTGTTGCCAAGATTTTCTATTCCTTTCAATGACTTAAGATAGGAGCCTTGGCCCCTTGAAGCATCGTGTTTCTCTGGGGTCGCCCCGTCCAGACTGATACTAACCCTGCTCACTCCAGAGGAAGCTATTTTCTCCACCATCTCAGCGGTCATAAGTGTTCCATTCGTAGCCAAGGAGACCCTTAGGCCATGAGAAACAGCATGCTGGGCCAGAAGGAAAATATCAGGCCTCAGCAGAGGCTCGCCACCGCTGAGAATCAGCATAGGCTTGTGAACCGCAATCTCATCGATGAAAGCAAGGGCCTCCTCGGTACTGAGCTCGTCAGGAGCAGCCTTTGCCGTAGCCGAAGCCCGGCAGTAGCTGCACCTCAAGTTGCAGGCCGAGGTAGTTTCCCAGGCTATTATCAGCATTTAAAGTATGCCTTTCTTGTGTAGCAGCTCAGCATTCAGAATACTAGCCCCTGCAGCACCAAGGATGGTGTTGTGGCCCATGGCGATGAAGCTGATACCAAGCCTGATCCTGCCTACGGAGACTGACATTCCGATCAACTTTTTTGCTCCTGTACCCACATAAATAACGGTTTAGCCGGTATCACAGATATAAAGATTCCCACTACTAGAGGGAGAATTCAATTATCTAGCAGAGGAGAAATGTGAGAAGTGCCTGGTCCTGCAGGAAACTCGTATATATCCAAAATGCCTTCTTTATCTTGTCGTTCGGTTTCCCCAAAACTTGCGGCCATAGCGCGCATCGAGGAGCTGGCGGCCAGGATCGAGGAGGCGCAGGAGCTGCGGCGGCGGGGGTTCGGGCGATTTCAATTGAAGCTAATGTATCCTTCATTCACTGCTTTGCCAGTATCATAATTCCGCAAGTCCATCCGATGCAGGGAAAGTCTCCAAATCTTGCCGTCTTCAGTTTGTTGATCCAGCGGTGGCAAATCCTGATGGTGACTATCCAGAACCTGCAAAGACCGACTTGAAGCTCAAGTGCTAATTTTTCAAGGTCTAGCCTCCGATGTTTCAATCCATCGGATTCCTTGCATTCATTGTCATAGATAGCATGTCTAGTTGGCCAATCTGCAAATGCCTGGCTTAGAGGATTATAGTCATCCGCCATTCGCATCCGATCTAATTCGAAAAATATTGGACACGTAAGAAGAGAAATGGCTGCTTGCCCAGTTAAATGCGGGTATGCTGTGGCGATGCTAGCAGCAACCATGTGGATCATCTCCTCCACGTCTGCAGGCCGTGCATTGAAGATTCCTTCAAGGATCTCCTTGGCCGTCTCCAGCTCCAAGAGCCAGGGTTTGACTATCGGTCTGGGTTGAAGGGGCCTGGCATTTCGTCCCCATGACCATTTGATCATGTGAACGCTCCAGCGTGGTCTGGCTCTTCTGCGCTTTCGAAAACGCCTTTTGCCACAACTCCAGGAAAGTTTAGTTTCCAGGTGAGTGAAGCAGGACTGCGACCTTTATGATAGCCTCCTTCATTAGCTCCACCAGCAGCCAGAACAAGTTGTCTCCAGGGTATCATCAAGTGCTTACCAGAGTGCTTCTTGGCCATCTCGGCAAGCCTCAGTTCTGATGCACCAATCTCCTTATTGATAATGATTAAAATTATAAAAATACCATACTAGATGTTCTGGTCTTCCGGCCCGCTTCAAATTTCTGGTTGTGAAAATGCCAGAAATTACTTTCGATAGTGTCAAACATATGCTTCTTAAACCATCGATACTTGGACCTGAGTATAAAAAGGAAATCTTCATGGATTATAAATTAGCACTTTGATATACCATTTCATTTGAATATCGGATTAGATCCTGTGACTGTCGAATGGAGGCCGATTCTACCTTATCATTCAAAACCAAATAGTTTTGAAAATGGCAAATAATTAATATATAGCTGTAATTATTATAGAGAGATTAATAGAAATATAAAAAATTATAAAAATAATCACAGAAACTCTATCAAACATTTGAGAAAGGGCTTTTTGCCCTCTACTATCATACAGATACAAAGATATGGTTGATTGAACTATCGTGAGGAATATTGTGATTGTTCCTAAGAAATTTATCAGATCTGCAAGGGTCATGATTTCTATGCCTGGTTGCATTGAATATATATTATAGTAATTTGCTACAGCGGCAAAGAGAGCGCCAACTCCAAGAACGAAGCGAGGACCGGTGTGAATCGGCCTGATAAATAATGTAATAATCGATACGGCAACAGCTATAAATAATCCTTCAAAGATTTTGAAGTAGAACCCCCAACCTGGTCTTGATATCCATATCCCGAAATTATATTGAGAATAAAACGTTTCATTTTTGCCTGCTTCCTGAGGATCCCCCCAATTTGTCTCATAAGTATTGTTATTGACGCTAGTATTGAATCCAATGATTCGATATCCCGGAATGAATAGATCCGAAGTTATATTACTATTATAATTTTCTGGGATATACTGCAATTCATCGGTAAAATCAACAGTATCTTCAATCTGGATCAAAAGCAAGTGGCTGTCAAAAGGAAAGAGCGACGTATCGAACAATTTTGTTATTTTTGCAAGTACCTCGTATTGCACATAATGATTTGAGCCATTTACTAATTCGTATTGTTTTTGCTTCCACAGGATTTGACCATTCGACACTCCCATATTATTGCCAGGATCGACGGTACTTCCGTATGCATTGCTATCGTTCCATTTGAACCAAATACAGAAATCCACTGTCCATGACGAATCTTTCATTGAAAAATCGCTAATCCTGCCTACATACATCCCGGTGAGAACTCCTATAGAGGAAGGATTCTTTTCATTTGAATTGGAAGGCATTTTTTCACTTGAATTGCCGAATGGTGAATAGATGCCTTCTCCTTCTCTCCACCCTTGTTGACCGTGAGATTTGTGCTGGTGAATATCGGATATTATATTACTGGTCGAAACTATAAATAATAGAAAAATTAAAATGACCCACATGGCGATGAATATATGATGACGCAATGTAATTGCAGTCTGTGCCTTATGCTGAGCATCATTGATATTCATCCGATCACAAACCTCGTCAGCATTCTCTATCTTACTTCGTTCTGCTCGAAACAATACTAAATTATCTTATGAATATGTGAGATGCATTATCAGACATGATAGACCTGCACCAGATTTGACAAACTCGGATAGATCCACAAAAGAGGGGCTCAAATTATAATTCCTGCAAATATCAATCAGCTTCTGAGAAGAAGTTGTTCCGTCAGTCGGTGAACCTATATTATGAACTACTGAACCGAGCCTGAATGAGTTGGTTATGCTCTCCAAAGCTTGTTGATAGCTTACAGATATAATATGGGCTACATTCTGGATTTCCTGGAGAGTTTTTCGGGATACTATTTCAGTACATACCAAAACATTATTTATATCCAAGGGAAAAACCGAGCAATCCAGATGATATAGATAGGGATCTATCTTTTTTAGTTTAATTATTTCGGCATCATAATTTTGTTCTATCCACTCAAGGGCTTTTAGGCTGGTCCTTTGTCCATAGCCACCGATATAGATATTATCTCTGATCCATTTGAGATCCGCTTCACCCTCAAAACTGTAAGGAAGTTTGACGCAATCATATCCAAGACTACTTAGTAGACCTTTCGCTTGATACTCTTCTCCTGTTCTGCCATTTGCTTCAAAGTTTGCCAGAATAGCAGTTTTATCCTGATGTGCTAGAACACAGGCTACATTAGAGCAGTAAACTTGATCTTGTAGTCCTTCTTTGGGTGGAATCAGGTGGACAAATGATTCCTGGGTTAACAGTGAGTAGAGGCCAAAAAATTGCCTCATGGCTTTATCGTTATCAATCTTGCGATCTACATCCTGCAAATCTTCCATCCATTTATTGTTAGCTATCTCGGTTGAAATAAATTTTGGTTGACACATTGCAAGTTCAAGCATCCTAACACCATCCACCTCTGCCCAAGTATATTCCCCTTACATTACATCCCATAGATTAATATTTCCATCTAAATCTACCATATTTATAATATAATAAATATATAATAATTATGCGAGAAAGTGATCCTCCTTTATTCCTTGAATTTTATCCAATTGCTCGAAGAAAGTTTATATTTTCATTCCATGTATTTCTGGATCAGGTCGGCACACAATTCCTCTGCAATTCGGAAAATAGCCTTATTTGTATGGTATAGGGTCATATGCATAAACCGGAATATTTCGTCTTCCCAGACTTTATCACTCCTGAACCATTGCTTTCATCAAAACGATCACGTCTGGTAAGCTACTATCTGCATATGATTCTCTATTTTTTGCATTTGAAATACATTCTATATCCTAGAAAGCTTATTAAAGGAATCCTTGTTACGATGCTCGATTCTATAAATTCAGATAGCTTTTCTTGAAAAAATAACGGATCCATCCATCGCCATTCGGTAGACATGAACAGATATCCTGGCATAGGTTTGAAATCATAAGCTTTGTACGATATTATTCTAAATTTGGCTTCTTTGAATTTACCACTAACCCAAAAAGGCGAGAGATTCTGTGGTTGAGGAGGTATTGGTCTATTTAAAATTTGTCCGAGAAGGAGAAATGGAGATAGCCTATTAAAAAAATCGAAAATTAATATACCATTCGGTTTTAGAATTCTGTAAAATTCATCTATCACTTCGATTACTTCTTCAGGAGAATTGAGATAAATAAGAATGCCGTTACATATTATGTGATTATATGTATTTTCTTTAAATGGCAGATCAGTTATACTTCCCTGTATAAAAGATATATTCGATTTCGATTTTCCTTTTATATTATTTCTTGCTCTCGTGAGCATTTTTCGAGAAATATCTAATCCTATGTAATCTATTTCTCCTGGAGGAAATAGCTTTAATGCATGATTTATTAGATTCCCACTACCACAACCGGCATCTAGCATTAAGCCATCATGTGAACCAAAACAAAATCGAGTTACATCTACTTCAAATCTAGCCAATTGGCTTAAGATGAATTCCGGAACATCTGCCGGAAGGGTTCTAGAACACTTTAAGTTATCTATTACAGTCTCTGCTAGATCATCCCAGTAAGCCTGAATTAATTTTTGATGCCTTCTTTTATTTTCTCTTTTCATGAATATCCACGATTTGTCAATGATAACCTAGTGATGACATTTATGGCGGAATACCAGTTCTTAGGGAATATGTACTTTTTCCATCACACCATCACAACGGGCATTGACCTTAGTTTAGGTTGATTTTTTGCTGGTACGATTTTGAACAGATCTATTGAAAGCGCTCCTTATATTATCCTTCTCGATGCATTCCGTCTTCGGATCAAAATCAAATATCACTATCCCAGAAAACCTTCAACATTATGCCAAGGCACTACCATTGCGACGAACCTTTAGAGAAGACCTGATAGTGTCGACACGATTCGAGATGACAGGCAGGTTCGGACTTTAGCTTTGTATCTATCACGATCTAGATCAAAGCCCGTCGGAAAGTTGCCACTGTAGTGATGCGCTAAAATCGCCATAGTGCCTTCCTACTACAGCCAAATGCAGGAATATTCCTGCCCATGCCCACACTGCCAGGGCAAATAGTATAGTTATTATTAGGAAGAAAGTTGATATGAGGACTAATCCGATACAGAATAGCAGAATGGCTATGAGAGCATATTCTAGACGGGTAGAGCTACTTATTTTTTTATACATATTATAATAACATCGTTTGTCCTACTTGGTCAAAATACCTTGATCTGGTAGTAGTGTCTCACTAAAACTCATACGGTTTACCCTCATCGAGCAAGACACACTCTCCAAGCTTTATCAATATTTCTCCAACATATCGGATGGTTAACGTTTTCCTTCTCGATTACATAAGTTATGGCTTTCATCAATTACTACAAGACGATAGCGGCATAGTTTAGTTAATTCTTATATTACTTGGCTACTTGAGAGCACCTTGGCGCGTAGACGATATTCATCCCGATAATCCTTCCACATTTTACCAGGTCTTTCGGGCTGATTATTGGGGTCTCCAAACCCTGATCTTTCTTAAATATGCGTATTGGCGCGGTTGCCATCGCTGAATGATTAATAAGGAGGAACGAAAGTCGCCAAAAGATAGGCCTGAGCCTAGTATCCTGATATAACCTCAAAAATATTAGGATTCAGGATCTCCTATTTTCCCTTTGCCTGTTCCATCATCTCTTGGGCTGCCTTGTAGTAAGCATCTCGCGGCATCAGCTCTTTGCTCACCGCCTTCTGGGTCTCCTCGGATATTCTGCCTTCTTTCACGATCTGACGACCTGCCTCTTTCGCGGCCAGGAGTACGCTCTCCACCAATCCCGTCTCCCCTGCTTTGAGCATCTCCTTCACGCCCTCCGCCATGGGTCGCAACAATGCGCCCGCAAACTCGGAGCTTCCTTCGGGCCTATCGTAAATAGCCTTCATCTGCGCCAGGAGCGGATCGAACATAGACAGCTCCCAGGCTCCGCAGGTGGAGACTAGAACCGCCTTCTGCTTCTTAGATCCCTCTCCCATCACGTGGAGCGGCAATTGTCTATCCATCAGATTCTTGAGCGGTCCGGTAATGCCGGCATAATACACCGGGCTCGCCCATACGATGATGTCAGCCTCCTTGAACTTTGGGAGAAGGATCTGCATATCGTCATCCTGGCCGCATTTTCCTGGATTCTTGAACCAGCAGCTCATGTCTCCGTTGCATGGCCCTATCTTCAGCTTCCTTGTGTAGAATAACTCAACGCTTGCACCTGCTTCCTTCATACCTTCCAATAAGGGGTCGAGGATCATAGCCGTATTTCCACTCTCCATGTGCGGGCTACCATTTATGGCCAAAACTTTCATGGTTATCTCTCCTATTTTTTGGGATTATGGTGATCGCAAAAGCTTATCTACTTAATCAGTCTTGATCGGAACTTCAATTGTCACTCCTCTGTTTCCCTCAAGACCAGATCCTTCAACGCCCTGGTAGCCCCAAATGAGCTGTTCACCAAGACACTCAATAGCAACTTGAACCTGCAGCCGGCGAGCTGGCCAGATTGAATCTAAAGGATGCTGAATGACCATTCTATCATAAGAGCAATCAAAACGATTCTGGCCCATTTGGAGATGTTGTATAATCCCGGGCGTTTAAGCATCAGTTGATTGGAGCGAAATGAAGCATCTCAATTACTGTCTTTTCTAGCTGCGATAAGGACGGATTAAATTTTAGGAAGCCTTTAGGCTAGATTACGTAGTCTACGTACCATTTACGTATGGTTATACGCTTTCAAAACCAGTATTATTAAGCTTAGTTACGTATTATATGTAGTATATATAATATATAAGTATCGAAATGGGATAGAGCCTATGATTTCTTAGCTTTTTTCTTTATCCATGAAACCCTACGTAAATTACGTAACAACGTTGCTACGTAGCTATTTAGCCTACGTAAAAGCTGGATTAAGGCTACGTATATACGTAACAGCATTAATCGACTTCTATCCAGGAACCTTGATCTAAATTTAGAACCAAGTATTTCTGAACTTTATCAAAGCTTCGGGGGTACGATAACCATTCTGCTGTTCTGTGTCGGATTAGTCCTGATGTTGACATTCTTCTTGATCATGACAATACTATTTGCTCTGGCAGTATGGGCACGGGCGGGAATATTCCTTTATCTAGCCGCAATAGGTAGACCGTACAGCGATTTCGCAGCAACATTGAAGTGGCATAGGTCTTGAGATAGGAAGGCATCACTACTAGAAGTGCTTGAATGCGAATAATATTGCACGTCGATCTCGACGCCTTCTTTCCATCGGTGGAGGTACGAGAGCATCCAGAATTGAAAGATAAACCTGTAGTAGTCGGAGCCGATCCCAAGGAAGGCAAAAGAAGAGGTGTTGTGAGCAGTGCCTCCTATGAAGCCTGGAAGTTTGGTATCAGATCTGCCATGCCGGGATTCAATATTATATTCATAGTATACGCAAGGGTTTAGCAGCTGGAGGCAAACTAGGCTTTATAGATGGATGAATTAGGCCCAATAGTTTCTCCAATACGGAGGCATGATTTGAAGATTGCTGCGGATATTGATGGCGTGTTGGCAGATCAAGTTCAGTAGTTTTTTTTAAATCATAATGTGCTTATAGTCTGGGTGTCTATTAATGCACAAAAAGGAGACACATAGCATGAAATACGCTGTAATCGAATTGTTCATCGTTTTCACCATGGTCGGAAACGCGATGAGTGCTGGTTCGGTCGAGAAGAAAGTGGAAATGGGAAAAAATGATTTTGCGTTAATCGCACATTATGCAGACGCATTTCTCAGCGCCAACAATGGCACAGGCGGATATAGAACAATTTATGCTCAAGACCTGATGAATGGTGTCGAGATCCAGAAAAAGCTAATGAAATTAAGTGACTTTTACCTTCTCGACATCCGAGAACCTGCCAATTACGCAGCTGGTCATATAGCTGGTGCAGTGAATGTGCAGTTGGGCGATTTGGCCAAACCCGATGTGCTTGCAATGCTTCCGACCGACAGACCGATCTTGATTATTTGTTACACCGGGCATACTGCCAGTGTTGCGAACGCTATCCTTTGTATTTTGGGCTATGATGCTTGGACGCTTCGGTTCGGGATGTTATCGTGGGATGCTTCTACACCCACTGGAATCTGGTCTTCTACCATCAAACAGGACATTGAGGGAGGTAACTATCCTGAAGTTAATGGCGCACATCCGAGCGATATGGCAGCTCATGGAGCCGCCGCCTGAGAAGCCGAAGAAGAGCATTTTGGTGCAATGTGCAAGTTTCAAGCGAAGGGATCAGCTCTTCATGGAGCCCAGCTGAGACACCCATCCTATATCCCTTCGTTCTCCTCATTTCCAGAACTGCCATGCTAAGGGCTAACCCAATAAAGAAATAGTTGGAAATAAAGATTACAAACACAAAGCTAAAAAATAGACTTTAGAGGTGGATTATGGTCGAAATAACCTTGACAGATGGGATTTGTAGAATCAGATTTGATCATGCAACAATTGAGGGATTAGAGATAAACCCTGCCGGTCCCAATATAAAGCATATAAAAGATGGATTAGAATCGATGCCGTTTGCTTCAATTGGGGTCGAAAATCTTGGGTTTGAAGATCTATTCACAGGGTCCGACATTAATGCGAGAGGAAGTGCGCATTTTCGTAGACTCATCCGCAATCTTGCACCTAATGCAACTTGGACCGTAAGAGGAAAAATGTACCTGGACGATTCGTTACGGGCCCTGGATGGCTTAAAGATGGGTTAGGATGGCGTTATGTGCTAATTACTGATGAGAAAACTGAAGCCATTTGCGCCTTTGCCAAGATAAATGATGATTGCATGTGCTATGTAGCATCGATCTTTCATGAAGGGAATAAAGAGAGGGTAACCCAGATCAAGAACCTAATTGAAAGCATCCAGAGGGTATAGGATATGATTATCAATTTGCTTAATGGCCGTGCCAAATCTTGCACTCAATGCAACCAACTACTTTTTTGCAATCTCTTCAATCACGACATGAAATAGAGCCGCGTTTCTTACGTCCCATCCTTCTCTTAGCATCAGAACGCTGACTATCACTTTGATGGGGCTATCCCCTGATTGAGGTTAAATCTAAATTAATTCGATTAAAATATGAACGAACTTAACAAGAAATCGTTTGGCAGGCTTGTGTTTCTCATCATTGCCCTGGTTGTACTACTGTTTGGTCCGGCAGGAACGTTTGATTACTGGCAAGCGTGGGTTTTTCTGTCAGTGTTTTTTGTGGCGACGTTAGCCATCACGCTCTACCTCATGGAAAACGACCCCAAACTTTTGGAACGGCGGGTGAATGCCGGTCCGGCGACCGAAAAGGAAAAACTCCAAAAGGTCATCCAGTCCCTGGCGTCGCTGACGTTTATCGCGTTGTTCATAGTTTCGGCGGCCGATCATCGGTTTGGTTGGTCTGCGATGCCGACCTATGCGGTCATCGCCGGGGATGTTCTGGTGGCGCTCGGACTGTTTGTCGCATTTTTGGTTTTCAAGGAAAACACCTATACCTCGGCGACCATTGAAGTCGGCGCCGACCAAA
>Ga0209777_10008041_pt1 | contig 11607 bp, 11 predicted proteins | sample FrelakmetHBP12HB_FD_187147 | JGI IMG/M metagenome (GOLD analysis project Ga0209777, IMG submission 187147) | Freshwater lake sediment microbial communities from the University of Notre Dame, USA, for methane emissions studies -HBP12 HB (SPAdes)... | ecosystem: Environmental > Aquatic >...
GGAGGATCCATCTCCCTTATCAATGTCAAATAACTGAACATCCAGCCGACATAAAGAATGCCGAGTAAAGTTATGGAAGCATTGATGGTAGAATCCTGTGCTTTTCTTAGGAATATTCCGCCTGCGAACGTGATAATTATCGCTGTCGTCAATATCCCAGTGGCATAGGGCTCCCAATGCGGATGCCTGACAGTATACGTAGTAAACCACATGAAAAATAAAGTGACAAGAAAGCCGATGGGATATGAAGGGGAACATCCTTTCTTGTTCATAAGACTGTAGAACTCATTCAGTGAAAGCAGTGCGAGGGCGGTAACCAGCACAAAGAAAAGCCACCCGCCGATATATGTGCAGGCAACTATTATTGGGACGGCAACCAGTATGGTCAATGATCTTGCAAGCATTAAAGCCCTCCGAATTTCCTGACCCTGCTTCCGTAATCATTTATCGCTTCCAGCAGGTGCTTCTTCCTGAAGTCGGGCCATAGAGCATCTGTGACCCAGATCTCAGTATAAGCAAGCTGCCAAATCATGAAATTGCTTATCCGCATCTCTCCCGCTGTCCTTATGAGCAGGTCCGGGTCAGGCATCCCTGCGGTATATAAGGAACGCGATATCAGCTCTTCATCAATTCTATCATTTTTAACATGATTTTTAACTATTGATTTAACGGCATCCACGATCTCGGCTCTTCCGCCGTAGCTGAGCATGATGTTCAAGTTTAACTTATTGTTCGCTTTGGTCTCTTCCTCGGCAGATCTTATTTTTTTCCGGAGCTCTTCGGGAAGCATAGATATCCTTCCCAGGAATCGCACCTTTACCTTGTTCTGGTTGAGTTCATCGATCTCCCGGTCGATCGTCGATGAAAGAAGGCTCATCAGGAAGCTTACTTCTTCTTTTGGCCTCCTCCAGTTCTCAGTGGAGAAAGCGTAAACGGTCAGGTACTTGACTCCGAACTCCACGCATGCCTTAACCGCTTCCTTAAGGGATATCGCTCCCCTTCGGTGCCCTTCGATCCTTGGAAGCCTTCTATGCCGCGCCCACCTGCCATTGCCATCCATAATGATAGCTATGTGATCCGGGGTTTTTTGAGGTTTGGAGATTTGGATCTGGGATCTATTTTGAATTTTGGGTTTTGATGTTGGAATTTGCATTATATGGACATTATATCGGTTTCTTTGACGGCCAAGAGCTTGTCGATCTCGGTGATATATTTATTCGTAAGCCCCTGTATCTCTTCTTCCTCTTTTTTCTTTCTGTCTTCGGACCATTTTTCGGATTCTGACCTAGTTTTGACCTCCGCGATGAAATCTTTCCTTATGTTCCTGATGGATACTTTTGAATTCTCAGCTTCCTTCTTAACGATCTTGACCAGTTCGTTGCGCCTTTCCTGCGTTGGCTGCGGCATGTTCAGCCTTATCACTCCGCCTTCCGAGTTGGGATTCAGTCCCAGGTCGGATTTCTGTATGGCTTTCTCGATATCCTTCGAGGAATTCTTGTCATAAGGCTGTATGACCAGGAGCCTTGGTTCAGGGACAGAGATGTTCGCAAGCTGTTTCAGGGGAACTGAGGTCCCGTAGTAATCGACGTTCACATGATCAAGTAGGGAAGGTGATGCCCTGCCTGTCCTTATCGAAGCAAAATCCCTCTTGAGGGTCTCGAGCGACTTTTTCATTTTTTCATCGGTGGCTCTGGTGATTTCGTCCATGATCAATCCTTTGAGATCGTTGTTCCAACTGCCTTGCCAAGAACGACTTTCTCGATATTGCCGTGTTTGGTAACATCGAAAACAACTATGGGAATATCATTGTCCATGCAGAGCGATGCAGCGGTCGTATCCATTATTTTCAGCCCTTTATTCAGCACATCCATGTAGGTCAGTGACTTGAATTTTTTTGCGTTGGGGTAGCGCATCGGGTCCTTGTCATAGACCCCGTCAACTTTTGTGGCTTTTAGGATGACATCCGCATCAAGTTCGGCGGCCCTAAGTGATGCCGCTGTATCAGTGGTGAAATAAGGGTTTCCGGTGCCTGCAGCAAGGATAACGACGCGTCCTTTTTGCATGTGGCGCATTGCCCGCCGCCTGATAAATGGTTCGGCTATCGATTTCATTTCAATGGCGGTCTGGACTCGGCTGTCTACACCTTTTTTCTCGAGCGCATCCTGGAGAGCGAGCGCGTTAATGACCGTGGCAAGCATTCCCATGTAGTCGCCCGTTGCCCTGTCCATGCCCCTTGCGCTTCCCGCGATGCCCCTGAAAATATTGCCACCGCCTGCGACAATAGCGACATCTATTTTGTGTCTTTTTATGGTTTTTATTTCATCGGCGATAACATCCAGTACCTGTGGGTCTATGCCGTATTTTTGAACTCCACCGAAGACTTCACCTGAGAGCTTAAGAAGGATCTTTTGGTATTTAACTTTCATCGCAGGGGATTATACTACTTGACCCGAAGTTATGCAAGGATCCGCGCCTGCAGGATTTAATGCTTTACTCGCTCTCCCATGTCCAGCTTGGCGCTGTACCTTTGGGAACTTTCCTAGGCGAGCCGGATTCCCATGTTATCCACTTCCAGCTCTCCGCTAAGCCGGACTGGACTGTGCCTCCCGATGTTACCGTTGTCCATTGCCAGTTCGCCGCACTGCCGACTTTGGTGGTATATGTGGAAAGCGGTGCATGCCATTCATAGGCCCCCATATCATAACCCGCCCCATAGGGCCGCGGATTTCCTTCTATATCTGTGGATGGAGCTCCTTCGGAAGTAGCAGTATCAATGCACGGCGAAGTTGATCGAAGGTGCACATCACCCGCTTCAGCACTTACAAATAGCGGATCAGTATTGATATTTCCCATGCCTGGATAAAGTGTTCCTTCAATGCAAGAATAGTTTATAGCTAAAGAAGAACTGTTAAGGTAGATTCCTCCGGTATTTCCATAAATGATTGAGTTTAAGATGGTTAGTGTGCAGTTGACGTTAGCGATCGCGCCACCGCCACCGGCGACTTCTGCACTATTTAAAGTAAAGGTGCAGCTTTCAATGGTTGGGGAAGGGGAGCCGTAGGTACAGTCGTTATAGATCCCGCCGCCGCAACTTGCGCTATTTGAAGTAAAGGCGCAGTTTTTTATGGTTGGGCAGGTGCCGTAGTAGAAGTTGATGAGATTAAGGATCCCGCCGCCGCCGTTACCTCCACTAGCACTATTTGAAATAAAGGTGCAGTTGGTGATGGTTGGGGCGGAGCATGCGTCGTTATAGATCCCGCCTCCGCCGCCGATACCTGCAACATTTGAAGTAAAGGTGCAGTTGGTGATGGTTGGTGAGCAGAATTCGTAGTTATAAATCCCGGCTCCGCCGCCACTATTTAAAGTAAAGGTGCAATTGGTGATGGTTGGTGAGGCAGGGTTTCCGGATCCATACACGCAGTCGTTATAGATTCCGCCGCCCCAACCATAACCATTTGAAGTAAAGATGCAGTTAGTGATAGTTGGGCAGGAGCCGCTAACAAGATAAAGCCCCCCACCACCATAGAAATGACCATTTTGTATTGTGAAGTTTTCAATGGTTGTGGTGGAGCTAAGTCCGGATCCATACATGCACCGGACGCTGCCCTCTCCGGATATTATGGTAGTTGAGGCTTCAGTAGTTTGAATATTCCAATTATTTTTGTCATAACCACCCCTCAAATATACGCCGCTTTTGAGAGTAATGGTGCCTGGATTACTTGGGCCATAAACGGTCAGAGAATAGATCCCCTGCTTTACATGTATTTGATCGCCGCTGGTTGCTTTCGCCTCTGCTGAGTTGATGGTTTTGAATGGATGACTCCCATCACTGCCGATATTACCATCATTTCCCTCAGGACTGACATACCAGGTTGTTGCCAGGGCTGAGGATGCCGACATAAGAAATAAGAAAGCGGAAATGAGAAATGTGAAGCAGTATTTTTTCATTTATAATTGCTCCGGTAGGATAACCGCGCGGGCCTTTTTGTTTTCCAGCAATCTCTCTACGATTTTCCTGATATCAGGGCGTTATTCTAGCATAAAAACGGCAAAAACTCAAGGAAGGCTTGGATTTCCTACATGCCTACAAACTCAATGATCTTCTGCGCGGATGATCTGATGGCACCCTCATTGCCTAAAAGTGAACGAACTTCGGCATAGCCAGCTTTTGCTTTTACAGGGTCCGCCAACATCCTGACCGCTTCCTTATAAAGGTTATCCGCGGTGGCCTGGCCCATAACGTATTCAGGAACGACCATTTTCCCGGCTAAAATATTAGGCATGCTGTAAAAAGGAAGCTTTATACGCAAAAAGTACTTGCCAATAAAATATGTTATAGGAGAAAGCTTGTAGAACATTATCACGGGGGTGTTAAGGCAGACGCATTCGAGCACTAGCGTTCCGGACTTAGCTATAACAAGATCAGAATTCGCAAGAACATCATAGTTATATCCCTCAATGATCTTGATGTTTAATGAATTTCTTGAAGCCTGCTCCTCGATCTCCTTCCTGAACTTTGAGGATGGGATAGGAATAACGAATTGCGCACCTTTGATCCTGCCGGCAACATCGATGAGTATGGGAAGAAGTTTTTTTATCTCATGGCGCCTGCTTCCGGGGCATAAGGTGATTATTTTTTCTTTTGTATCAAGGCCGAATTTCTGGCAAAGATCTTTCCTGCCCATGCTCGCTTTGACCACGTCTAGCAGCGGGTGCCCGTAGTAGACTGAATTCCCCCCGGCAGATTTGTAAGTTTCATGCTCCCTTTTAAATATGGATATTATCAGATCGATCGTTCTGACAACTTTATCAACGCCCTTTTTTGTCCCCCATAACCATTCCTGCGGGGCTATGAAATAGATGGTCTTTATCTCGAGGCTCTTCGCGAATGTCGCAAGGGGCATATTGAATCCCTGCGCATCGATCAGGATCAATGCATCGGGCATCTCTTTTTTTATCATGTCCTTCATTGATCTGAGAGTGGATAACTGGAAAGGAAGGTATTTAAAAGCTTCGACTATCCCGACGGAGCTTTTTTCTGTGATGTCGAGCCTTACATCGACTCCGGCCCTTCTCATCTTCTCCCCGCCCATGCCGAAAAGGTAGCAGCCTTTCAGTTCTTTGGCCAGATAGCTTCCAAGAAGGTCCGCGGACACTTCAGCCGCGGACATCATTATCTTGATTCCCATGACTAGATTCCGATCTCGGGTATCTCTGGGAATACAAGGTTTTTCTCTATTTCGGTCTCCTCGATAACCTCTTCGGCTCCCTCTCTTTTCTTGCTTATTCCCCTTACACTTTCAGCCTCGAGGAAATTGACCAGTTTTTCCACCTCATCAAGCATTTTCACTTTTTTTCTTATCTCGTCAACTGCGAGCTTTGTGTTCGCCCTTGATCCATAAAGTATCTTGAAGCATTTCTTTATCTCCGCTATAGCTTCTTCAGATAATCCGCGCCTCTGCATGCCTATCAGGTTTAACCCTCTGATATACCCCGGATTCCCATCAAAAAGCATGAACGGCGGGATATCCTGAACCACCTTTGAGGAAGACCCTATCATAACAAGGCGCCCTATCCTTGTGCCCTGGTGTATGCCAGCAAGGCCGCCGATAATAGCCTGATCTCCCACGACAGTGTGCCCGCCCAACCCTACGTATCCGCCGATAATAGCCTGGTTGCCCACTTTGCAGTTATGCGGGATATGGGCGTACACCATTATGAAATTCTCGTTCCCAACCTCTGTTCTGGTCCCTTCGCCAGAAGGCAAGTGTATGGTCGCGAATTCCCTTATGACGTTCTTGTTCCCTATAATGATCTCATTCCTTTCGCCCTTGTATTTATAATCCTGCGGCGGCAGCCCTATGGAAACATTATGATGCAGGATATTGTCTGATCCGATGGTTGTCCATTTTCTGATAATAGTGTGAGAGCCTATCTTGGTGTTATCGCCGATCTTCACATCCGGACCTATAACTACATAAGGCCCGACGTCCACGTTTTTCCCGAACTGCACAGATGGGTGGACCGACGCTGTGGAATGTATCTTTGGCGCGTCGCTTAACCTGTCATTCACTGAAAATAGGATCTCCCCTTCCGCAACGATCTCTCCGTCAACTTTTGCGGCGCATTTAAGTTTTCCGATCGTGGATTTCATTTTCATGGCTTCAACTTCTATCCTGAGCTGATCACCCGGAACCACGGGTTTCCTGAAGCGCACTCCATCTATTCCCGCAAAATATACCAGTTTCCCCTCGTTTTCCGGCATTTTTAAAGCTATGACCGCCCCGACCTGCGCCATCGCTTCAAGGACCAGCACGCCAGGCATTATAGGAAGTCCGGGGAAATGCCCCTGGAAGAAAGGTTCGTTGATCGTAACATTCTTTATTCCTACTGCGCGGTGCGCTTCTTCAAACTCAACGATCTTGTCCACCAAAAGAAATGGGTATCTGTGCGGAAGAGTTCGTAAAATATCCCCTATATCCATTTGTTGTTTTTTTCCGCCAAGTATATTAATAATGTTAACCTACCTCCTTTAATTTTTTCGCAAATGCAATGTTCAGGTCATGTCCCGATCTTATGGCGATAATATGCGCTTTTATTTCAGCCCCTAACAGGGACAGGTCGCCTATCAAATCCAGTATCTTGTGCCTTACCAATTCATCCTTGAACCTGAGTTTCGTAATATAGCCGTCTTTGGCTATGGCAACCGCATTCTTTAAGCTTGCTCCCAAAGCAAGTCCTTGTCTTTTAAGGGAAGTGACTTCATCCATGAACCCGTAGGTCCTTGCCGGGGCGATCTCACTTATATATTTCTTTTGGTTAAGCTCGAATTTGTAAAACTGCGTCCCGATAAAATCAATCGGGTAGTTTATCATAAAACTTACCACAAATCTATCCGAAGGAAGAGCGATAAGGCATTTCCCGTTGTTCATTTCTATGGCAGGTTCAATTACCTTGACGCATTTAACTTTTGATCCCTGCGAAATGATCCCCGTTTTCATTATCAGGTCACAGTAAGGCCTTGAGCTGCCGTCAAGTGCCGGCAGTTCTGGGCCGTTCAATTCGATCTCGAGGTTCGTAATGGAAAGCGCAAATAGCGCTGAAAGAATGTGTTCAATGGTGTTGATCCCACCAAGGTTCGTACCTCTTGCTGTACTTGAAACATTCGTCAGGTCCGCCTTGGTCCTTGGTTTTCCTGGGAGATCGCCCCTGATAAAGGTGAGGCCCGAACCAACTTTAGAAGGGATGAGTTTGGCTCGAACGTTCTTGCCTGAATGCATTCCGACGCCGGAGATCGATACCTCTTCCCTTATTGTATGCTGTAACATATTTGGGTTAATGGCCGGTCAGTTGTCACAAAGGGTTTAACAGGGAAAAACCTATCAAAAAAGTCTTAGGATCTTTGTCTTTCAATTTATCCTCGGGGGCTCTTTTGTCATCAGCAAGCACGTTCAGTCCGCTGATATTTAATGCAACAGTATCGGTTGCGTACCATCTAAAACCTAAATTCAATTCACTTACAGACTCCCCTGCCAACATATCCGTGAGGAAGTAAACTCTATCTGAAATGAAAGGGCAATCGAACCCGAATGCCCCCAACGGCCTAAATTTACTATTCGTCAGACCTGGAAAATCCCCCATAAAGCCGAAATGCAGCCGCGATCCGTTCTGGAAATACTTTGTCGCCATCATGTAAACGTCGCATCGGGTAAAGGACGCCAGGTTCTCCACTCCTATCGCAAGAAGCAGCGGATAAGGCGAGGTGTCCGTGGCAAGGCTGTACTTCATGTTCACGAAAACGCCTTCCTGCATGGCGCCCATCCTATCGTCCATTCCTACGCACCCGAGCTCCATTCCCTGGTATATTCCCAAACTGAACTTATAAAGCAGGGAGAATTTATCGTTGGAAATGTTGCTCCCCCAATCAAGGCCAAAATCGATGTTCTTATAAGGTATAACGTCCGCGGAAGGGATCCTCACCACCCCGGTGCTGCCGATCACATTCGGCGTCGGTTGAGGAATAAAGGCAAATGCTTGGGAATTGATAATAAAAACAGCGAGGCTTAAAGTTAAGATCTTTTTAAAGTGAGTCATTGTGCGGATTATATCACACTTTTATAAATCAATTCAATTTTATGGGCGAAAACTTCTTTTGAATAAACGGATCTAGCGATATCTTTTGAGGCTTTGGACATAGATCGCCAAAGGCCTTCATCATCCAATAAGCTTAATACCTTGGACGAAAAAGCTTCTATTGAAAGCGGCGTCAAGTAACCCGTTGTCCCGCTCTTTACCACATTCGAAACGCCTTCTGCATCTACCGCAACTTGCGGAATGCCCGATGCCATTGCCTCCGCAAGGACAAGCCCCTGTGTCTCGGAAAGCGAGGAAAATACGAAAACATCGCTTGCCGCGTAATAATTTAGCACCTCCGGATACTTGACCTCACCCGCAAAGAGCACATTTTTCGGGGCTATTTTCTTCAGTTGCCCTTCCATTGGCCCCCTCGCTGCCAGAAGAAAATATACATTGCCATGCTTAGAAGTAATCGATTCAAAAGCTTTGAATAAAAAGGTCAAATTCTTCTCCTGCGCGAGCCTTCCAACAAATAAAAGCACTTTAGAGCCGTCCGGGATCCCGTGCTTTTGTCTTACGCCTGATGGATCGGCGGAGTCGATCAATGAAAAATCGAGCCCGGTAGGGACAACTTCCATCCTTGCCGTTACGCCGGCCGAGGAAAGCTGCTGCCTGATCGTTTCGGTCGGCACCACAACGCGATCACATCTGTTGCAAAAACCTTTATTATATTTGGAAGAAAAAAAATCCAATATCTGGTTTGGGATAAGCGGGACATAATGCATATATTTACCCAAAATAGTGTGCATCGTGAAAACATAGGGGATTTTAAGCTTTCTTGCATAATACATGGAAAGAAGGCCTAGCTGATATGGAGAATGTGAGTGGATCACATTGATGTCAGATTTTCTTAATTCGTCGAGATATTTTCCCGGTATAGGGATAGTCAATCTATAGCCGGGATAAGGCGCGGGCAGAGAAGGGAATCTATATACATCTGTCATCTTCTGCACGCCCGGATAATCAGGCGAAAACACAATGACCTTATGGCCAAGGCCTTCAAGGCCCTTTTTCAATGTTTCAATGGAGTTCGTGACACCGCTGAGATACGGCTTGTAGGACTCAGAGAAAAAAGCGATGTTCATTGCTTTTTAAGCAGTTTCTCGATTTCCGAAAGTTTTTCGATCATTTTTGGAAGTCTTCTTAAGGCCGCCTGTTGTTCAAGCCATTTCTGGTGATCCTCTGCCGGGAATCCAGAGACAACGGAATTTGGAGGCGTGTCCTTCGTTACGCCCGACCTCCCCATTATGATAGTATTTTCCCCGACCGTAACATGATCCACAACTCCCGACATCCCTGCAATAGAGACATGCCTCTTAAGCTCGGAACTGCCCGCAACTGCCACAAGAGCAGTAATGGCGCAGTCCTCACCGATCTTGCAGTTGTGTGCGATGTGGGTCAGGTTGTCGATCTTTGTTCCTCGCTTTATTATCGTTGATCCCATTGTAGCCCTTGATACACAGGAGTTTGCGCATATTTCAACGTCGTCTTCGATGATCACATTCCCGATCTGCGGTATTTTTTCATATTTGCCATCCACCGCCGCATACCCGAAGCCGTCGACCCCGATAACTACGCCGGCATGCAAAATGCACTTGCCGCCAAGTAGAGTCCTGTCATATAAAACAACGTTGGGAAATAGCGTTGTCCCGCTGCCGATCCTGCAGTCGTTCCCAATATAACATCCCGGATATATTACTGTTTTCTCTCCTATAGAAGTGTTATCGCCAATAAATACGCTAGCCATTATGGTGCATTCGGACTCGATCCTAGAGGTTTTTGAGATGACTGCGGACTTGTGTATGCCCGGGGAGGGGGCTTTCCTGTGTTCAAATAAGCCAAGAATTTTTGCCATGGCAATCCGCGGATTTAGAACCTTAATATATGGCTTTGAAGGGGATCTATTTAATTTTCGGGGCACAATTACAGCAGAAGCTTTGGATCTCTCGAAAACATCTATAGACTTATCATCAAAAGCGAAAGTCAAGTCCCCGGCTTGCGCATCCTCCAGATTTGCCGAATTTTTTATGACAAGCTTTGGGTCGCCACTCAGCTCCCCGGAGATAAGCGAGGCTATTTCCTTTAAAGTTTTGCTCATTAAGGGTATCGGGAACTATTTTTTCTCGTTAAGCTTGTTTGTGACCATTTCCGTCAGGTCAACCCCGCCGGTTATGACGACCTGCTTATCGAACACAACATCTATCCCGACCTTCTTTGCAACATCTTTTGTGGCAACAAGCACATCGGCCTGGATCTTTGTCATCAGCTTTTCATTCAAAGCTATCAAGGACTGCCTTTTCGGAAGCAATTTATCTTCCAGTTCTTTTCTCAGCTTCTCAAGGTCTTCCTTTTTCATGTTCTTCTTTTCGGCATCAGACAGCTGTTTCTGTGAATCTTCAAAATCTTTCTTGAATGCCGCCTCTTCCTTTGACACCTGCTCCTGGGCTATTGACGTTGCTTTATATTCCTTGAATACCTTCTGCACTTCTATGTAGCCGATGCTCGTGGCCGCTTGCGCGAAAGTGCTGCCGAAAACGAACATTACGAACGAAACCATTACCAATAAACTTACCGTTCTTTTCATTTTTCCCCTCCTTTAAAACACTTTAAAACAATGGTAAATTATATCACAGAGGTCAATTCTTGCAACTACTTTTTTGCTCCCGCCTTTATGTGTATCAATAGGACGGAAACGTCAGCTGGATTGACCCCTGCTATCCGGGAAGCCTGTCCGATCGAGATAGGCCTTATTTTATCGAGTTTGTGCTGCGACTCCCTTGATAAGCCTTTCAGTAACTGGTAGTTAATATCCTCAGGGATCAATAGATCCTCCATGTCCTTGAATCTCTCTGCCTGGTCGATCTGCCTTTTAATGTATCCTTCATACTTCAAGAAAATTTCAACCTGCCTTGCTATGCTTTCGGGGACATCATTGTCTTCCCCCAAGGCTTCCGCAAGTTTCGCGTAATTTGCCTGTGGAAACTTCATGATGTCCGCCATTGAATATACACTGTTAAGATTTACTCCTATCGGCTTAAGTTTCCTGTTGTTCTCACTTGACGGATTTATTTTTTTGGACCTGAATTCTCCTATTTTGCCGTCGATCATCTTTTTCTTTTTTTCAAAGAAACTGTATCTTGTATCAGGTATCATGCCCGTCCTGTATCCTTTCTCTGTAAGCCTGATGTCGGCGTTATCCTGCCTCAGCAGCAGCCTGTATTCGGATCGAGAGGTCATCATCCTGTAAGGCTCCTCTATATCCTTTGTTATCAAGTCATCGATCAGTGTCCCGATGTACGAATCATCCCGCCTCAGTATCAATGGTTCGCGCTTTTTTACTTTCATCGCTGCATTAATGCCGGCTACTATTCCCTGGGCAGCCGCTTCTTCGTATCCTGATGTCCCGTTTATCTGGCCGGCCAGGAACAAGCCTGCTATCTCTTTTGCCTCAAGGGTCCTTTTGAGCTGTGA
>Ga0209777_10008042_pt1 | contig 11606 bp, 10 predicted proteins | sample FrelakmetHBP12HB_FD_187147 | JGI IMG/M metagenome (GOLD analysis project Ga0209777, IMG submission 187147) | Freshwater lake sediment microbial communities from the University of Notre Dame, USA, for methane emissions studies -HBP12 HB (SPAdes)... | ecosystem: Environmental > Aquatic >...
GAGTGAGCGGCGTGGCCAGTGTCTCCATGGCCTTGCCCATCAGCGACACGTCCTGGAACTGCCTCAAGACCTGCTCAGCGACCCTGGGCCTGCCCAGCAGGCTTTCATTTATGGGGCGCTCCCCTTTCACAATCCTCCTGATAGCTGAAGCCAGCTCCTCGGCAGAAACATCCTTGCTCAAATAAGCTACTGCTCCTGATCTGATTGATTGAAATAGCTGGTCATCATCCGGTACCGAGGTGAGTGCCATTACTGCTACTCTTGGGCACCGGGTAGTGATTTGCCGTCCCAGGTCTAGTCCTCTGAGCAAGGGGAGATCAACATCAAGTAGAGCCACATTGGGCGTAAACGCCTCTATTAAGGCCAGGGCCTCAGGACCGGGGCCGCAATCACCCACCACCTCGATCTCCTTAGCACAAACAGCGAGCCCTTGCCGTATCCCATGGCGATAGAGCGCCTGCCTGTCTACCACGAAAACCGTGATTCTGTCCACTTTTGTACCCCCTGCATCTAAACCTGGCATATTAGCCTCAGCACTGAAATTAGCATAAGATGTGCAGCGTGTCTATAGTACTTTTCTCCTACTTGGTCAAGTTTTGTGGTTCTTTCTACACCTTTTCTAACATTTTGTCAAGTAAATTGACTGTTCATCCCGGTCTCTAACATCCTCTAAGCCCAATATAACACCGGCTTCGCACTCAGTCCATAGCTATTTGTATCTACTCGGGGGATGGCGAAAAAGTCTTCACTGTTCCTCTCAAACATCCCGCCGCACGACCAGACCTGTGTGCCCACCCCTATAATGTAGCGTCGTGACCCCCGTCACGACGAAAAAGCAAGGGCGTCCGCCAGAGGCGGACGCCCTTGCAATAATACCTAAATACCTACAGATCAATGCTTACAGATACCTGCCGCCGAATCCGGCGTACCACAGACCTTCAGACTCGAAAACACCGTAAATCCTGTTATATTCGCCCACTATCCAGGTGATAGTCCCGGAGCCTCTCGAAGAATTGTACCTGCTGCACGACTTGGGCAGCGGATTAAGGTATGGGCCATGCTCCTCGGCCAGCGGCGAGTTATTATCGCCCGGGGCTACGTCTGGGCCCGCACCGGTGACATCACATTGGCCCGCCCCGTTGACCAGCATTCCCATCCAGATCGCAGCGGCCGTTATATCGCCCGTCGTAGCTGGCATGCCATCGCTGCTATCCATCACTACGTTCACTGCATACTTGCCCATCACGGTCTCATTGCCCGGGTACAGGGTAGAATCAGTGCCCGACCCGGTTGGGTAGCTATGTACAGAAGTATAATTGCCTGCTTCGTTCCAGCCGCCTGTGGCGCTATAGGCATGCGTGTCGGAGTAGAAAGTAGATACCGACATCTGTATCGTCCTTTCATCCATAGCGAAGCTCTCCGCTTCGCCGCGCCCGGTCAGTCCCACCACGTTGACCACAACCACCGCCGCCAGTATGCCCAGCATGAGCAGCACAACTATCAGCTCTATCAGGGTGAAGCCTCGCTCCGACTGCCTGAACTCTTCTATGTTTCACCTCAAACGCAAGTAATACTGTAAGACTTCCTCCCGGAGATACCTGTAAAATCAATGATACCAAACGCGCTACACAGCGCAATCCCCAAAAAGTACGGGTTTCCTCCTCACAACCTAACTCGAATTCCCTATGTCCTCGTCCGCCAGAGGCGGACGAGGACATCTCACCCCTGGACACGACACAAAGAGAGTCCGCCAGAGGCGGACTCTCTTCAAAACAGTCTTACTCTAAACGCTCAACTCGCTAAATCAAGCATCACGGATATGCGCCACTGAAGCCGCTGAACCAGGTAGTGCCGCCATCAGTTGTGTATGCGCCGTAGACGTTGCCGTTCAGGCCCACCACCCAGGCATAGCCGCCGCCCGGAGTATTAGCGCCGTTGTAGACATCGAGAGCCTTAGCCGACTTCGGCATGTTCTGCAGATACAGGCCGGTATCGTTGCCCAGCGCAGAGACATTGCCACGATTGGTTGTGCCGGTCGCGACCGTGTATGTGCCTGGAGCATTAATTAGCAGCCCCATCCAGATGCAGGAAGCTGTTATATTCCCTAATGTCGCAGCAACACCGCCGACGGTGCTTTGGTCTAGCCTGAAATTAGTGGGGTTCTTCGGGCTGTCTGTCACAGTCGTGCTTAACACCAGGAATGGTGCGTTCACTGGCGCTAGCCCGCAGGGATAGTAATGGTCTGATATTAAGGTATTACTATCGCCCCACTTTGGTGTGGCTCCAGCATCGAAGCCGGAGTGGGTATCAGAGAAGAACGTAGACGTCGCAAGCTGTATCGTCTGTGCATCGGTATTGTAAGCCTGCTTGCCTCCTCTCCCCATCAACCCCACTACGTTCGGGATGACCACCGCTGCTAACACGCCTAGGATTGCCACCACGATCAGTAGCTCGACTAGGGTAAAGCCCCTCTCTCCTCTTTTGAAACTCATCATGTTTCACCTCCTTCCTTGCATACTTTTTCTGATTAAAGGCTAACATAGCCTCAATTGGGTGTCTATATTACTATCAGTCAAATACACCCCCCATTTAGTACTTGTCTGAAGCCATATCTACCGAGACCAGCGCCGCGCTGTCTATACGCCACACTTTTTCATCCCAGTGCCTGGGGAGACTCGATATGAAGTGAGGATAGAAGCTCATAGTCTTCCCATCCATAGACTTAAAGCTGGCATTGAAATCTATCAGGGCATACTGGCCTTGAGACGGCAGGCTGCCGTCCGCAGTAGGCCACTCATTCGCTTGAAGTACATACGCGTCAACAGCGGTCTTCACGCTGTGCAAATCAACGTCCAAAGCCGATTCCCGTGCCTTGCTGAAGAACCCGCGGGTCACCAGTATCACCACAGCTATCAGGACGATGACTATGATCAGAGCGACCATCAGTTCCATGAAGGTGAACCCGCCCTGTTTCTTCCTTTTCTGCATCTTTAGCATTTTTTCATCAACCCCTTGTCCGTCGAGATCTCATGTTGACCATCCCCAGGCCTCACCCAGGCCTCATCTCACCGAGACCCCATAGACCACCACCAGTGAAAAATCCTGTCGCCCCAGATGAGGGCAACCATGGCCCCCATTGCCAGGAACGGCCCGTAGGGTATGGCGGCCTTTCTGCTTTTCACCAGCCGTGATATCAAAAGAAACACAGCTGCCAGCCCGCCGATTATAATGCCCACAAGCAGCGCCACTACCACCAGTGGGAAGCCGCTCATCAGCCCGATGAAAGCAGCCAGCTTCACATCGCCATAGCCCATACCGCGACCCCGTGTAAGCACATAAGGCAGCAGCATCAGGACAAAGCCTACTGCCCCTCCCAGCAAGGCGCTGAGGACAAAGCCCGGGCCAACCTTGGGCCAGAACTCCTCGAATCCTCCCCAGAAGAACGAGAAGGCGAAAGCGAGTATCATCGCGGGAAAAACCACGATGTTCAGTATCAGTTCCTGCTCCAGGTCTATGACAAAGATGACGATAAAGATAGCGGCGTAGACGACGGCAAAGCCAAGCTCCAAACTGAGGCCATAATGCCATGCCAGGAAGGCAAAAATAGCGGCAGTGGCGAATTCCACAACAGGCACCCGCAGAGGGATGCGGGCACCGCAGTAGCGGCAGCGGCCCCTGAGCCAGAGATAGCTGAACACAGGCACCAGGTCCACCGCCTTGAGGCCCTGGTTGCAGCTGTCGCAATGTGAGCCGGGCCTGACTATCGACTTCTCTTTAGGAAGGCGGTCAATACATAAGTTGAGAAAGCTGCCTACCGACAGACCGAGCAGGGCAAATCCCACCGTTACGATAGCGAGCATTCAGCCTCCAAACGTGTAGGGGCGAACCAGTGTGTTCGCCCTCGAACCAAATGGGGCATCCTTCCTGGAAGGATGCCCCTACGAATTTGCTGATACCTGACTTCTTAGTTTACCACTTCCCTTTTAGCATCAGCCCTACGTTGACCGAATACTGCTCCAGTGGAAAATTCTCAGGACACCCTGGAGGAGGTTCAACGCGGGCCACATTGCGCCCGCTAGCCTGGGCCAGCCTCGGAGCCATCTCAGGGTCGAGCGCAAGTCCCCCGCTTAGATAGATAGGGGTCTCAGCGGCAATGCCGGAATCATGATGGCTGCGGTTGTAATAATCTATTGTGAAAGGGAGCTCCCGGATAAGGTGCTGCCAGGCCGCCTCTGGGCTGGGACTAACATCCTTCACCGGAATGGTGCGGAACTGGCTTGGGAAGGACTTATCCACGATGACTATCTCGATGGTGTCCACCTCGCCAAGTACAATGATGCCGTTCTTACAGCCGACGGCTCGGGCCAGGGCGAAAGGTCTAAGCTCCATGCCTTTTAGCTTTAGCCCTGCAGTGCGGCAGGTCTCCACCATATTTATGACGTTGTTTCTAGGCACAGCCAGCGCATAGACCACCTGCTTCTGCTTCGATGTCACGCCATTGGCCATCGGCTGCCAATAGATGTAGTCCACGTCTGCAGCGCCCGGCATGACCCGCTTCACCTCCCTGACTACCACATCCTCCATGCCGCCTCCCTTTACCTTGGGCAACGTAAGCACCTGGCTGGCAGCGCCTGTGCTGGGCAAGGCAGCAAGCACACCGCTCCGCGGGACACCCTTTTCCTGTATCACCTCAGCCATAACCTTGCCTACATCCTGAGGTGCGGTGACCAGCCCGTCTTTTACGAAATTAGGGTTCAGGGGAATACTATACCAGCTTACAATCTTCTTCCCCGAGAAGATGAGTATCCTCAGAGACAGGCCTTCAACCGAGAAAGCCATTGCATAGCCATTAAAAAGACTCATTTTCGCCCTCCCTTCAGCCTCCTGACCTCAGCAGATGGCTGCAACACTTTTGTCAATCCCTATCTTCATCTTCCTAAATCGAATACATTCTCAACCATTACGATTGTGTCAGAATGACCACAGTAAACGTGCCCCCGGTTGGAGTGAAAGATGCATTCTCGAGCCTCAGGCTGGGGAACGGCCCCTGTTGACCCTGCTCCAGGTAGCTCAAGAAAGAGTTCATCGCTCCATAGTCCCCGGTCACCTGCACGTTGGTTTCATTCCGAACGTACTGCTGCCCGCCGACCGTCTCAGTGCCCGTCGCCCCCCTGGGGCTCAGGCTGACCAGATCCACCCCATACTTGTCCGCTGCTCCCGCTATGTAAGCACTCAGCCCAACGCTGGGAAATGTGACTGGGAAACTGGGACTGGCCGTCAACCCGTCCTTATCGGCCTGCAGCTTTGCCACATCATACTGTCCCTGCGCAAGACTCAAATTCACCCTGGCGACCTTTGCCTGTGTCTCAAGCTTCGCCTGCTGGTCTGCAGACGATTGCGAGCCCAGGTAAAAAACGAAGGTTACGACTACCAGGACCACGATTACAACAGCGAGAGCCGCCAGTCTGGCATTGCGTTTGATTAAATCAATTACTTGCGTCATCTGCCACCCCCCGGTGCAACACTCACAGTAAGCGAGAACGACCCATCGCTAAACGACGGCAACCCCACCAGAGAGAACCTCGGATCGTTATCCAGGGCACGTCCGTAGTCCGAGGCATCGGTATAGCTTGGAGCGCTCCCTGCTATCACCACTGTATCGCCTCTCTGAGTAATGGAATTTACACTCACGAACGCAGGGACGAGGGCGTACACCCCGTCCAACGCGTTCCCTACCAGCACCCTTGAGGTAACGAAAGCATCATAACTCTGCTTCTCCGCCTTAAGCTGGTTGATTGAGCTGATGAGTTTCGCCGCCTCAGGGTTACTTGATAGGGCCGCGGTCCGCTGCTGCATGGTTTTTGTCTGAGTCTGCAGGCTAGCGATATCAGCCTGGCTATTGCTCTTCGCATGAGAAAAGTAGAAGCAGCCCACACCCAGAAGCAGAATGACCACTATCAGCGCGAACGTCTTCGTATCTATCAGAGCCTTGGGGCGCAGCTCCGCCGGCAAAATGTTGATGTCGATATTCATTTCTTGCTACCCTCCAACCTCATAATCTCAGGCATATAGATGTTCCCACATAGCTATTACATGGTTTTGCGACCTTCTTTTCAATCCCCCAAATTCCCTATTTCGGGTGGCCTTTTAGTTCTGGACGGCGCTTCAGCCGCCTGACCTGAACCAGCCCAGCCACCCCTTGACCGGATAAATCATGAACCGACCGTTCCGACATAGTAAGCTACTGGCTATCCCTACTTACCTCCCAGCTGATATTGGTAGGTAATAGAAGCCACATTGAACGAATAGTCCGGCGGGGGTACCACATTGGTCTTGAAGGAGAGGATCATATACACTAGATACCATCTATCTGCTTCCGTGTGAAGTCTTACGTTGGCTGCCGTATCACTGCCCACCTCATCCAATATATTGTAGGTATCTATATCTACCCCACGCTCGCCTGTGGTCGACCTGCAGTTCATTATGTCGCCTGCAGGGTTGATCGGGGGGTCACTTAAATCGGTGTATGTGGTCTGTGATGCCCCTTTGAAGCCCATGGACTCCCCTGTATAACCACCGCCTTCGTCTCCTTCACCCACAAAGTATGTAGTCTTGCCCTCCACCGTTCCCTCCGGAGGATAGAAGTCGCTTAACGTAAAATATTGAGTTGTGTACTGATCCATTTGGAAAGGACACCCACTCACGCCGTTGTGTATGGGATCGTAGAGATAGAACTGGTGCGCTGTCTCGCTTGGGCTATTGTACAGGACAATGAGCGACCAGCCGGAATAGCATCTGATACCAAAACTAGTGTCGCCGTCTACCCCTTGAGTTGCCTGCACATTGCGTACAGCGTACTGACCATCGCCGGTGACGCCTGGGTAGTACGTGCTATTGCCAGTCATTAATCCAGTCACATCCGTGAAACAGGCGTAAGAATAGCCCGTGGGGTAGGTGGGTGGAACCATTGTTTGGACAGGGTCCAGCGGTGTCCCGTATTTGTCATAGGCTGCGTGCGTCACATTCTCCCAGTGCTTGGCGTAATAGTAATCTATAATCACGGTACCTTGCAGATGATTCCCTGTGATTTGACTGTTGGTGATTGTGAAACCTGTATATTTATAACCATTACCCTCGGCGACCTGATTTATCGCGTAGTCGGTGCCATTGCCCAGCGTCATCGTGCCCGATACGCTGTAGTCTATGATCACCTGACCGGACAAATTGGGGTTGATGATCGTGACATTGCCCGTATCGTAGTTTATCGTATAGTTGCCGCTCTGGGATGTTAGGTTACCCCCCACCTTGACACTAGGCGAGGGCGATGAAACGATAGGCCGATGAAGAGTCAACCAGCTATCAGGGATGCTATTACCTAGCGTTGCGGTCCCCAGAACCTCCCCCAGGTATCTCATATTAGATAAGGTTAAGACAGGCTGATGCGCCAGAAGGTCCATAGGCTCTTGCGAGGATTGAGCGTATGAGTTAACAGTATATGTCCTGGATGTCACGTTTCCGGCATACACTGCAAAACTCTCGGACCCGTATCGCTTGGGATACATGAAACTCACATTTTCGTCCGGGCTTGACCATTCGCTATTCTTGACAAATGCAGACCAGTAGAGCCATGCTGCGGTAACCTTTGCGTCACTCGGGATGCTCGTGATTTCAGACCTTCCATCATAGTAATAAGTATGATAAGCATCGCGTCCAGGACTCTTATTCCAGGTCCATGTACTATTGTCAGCCGGATCTATGATCTTCTCTTTGATGTCATAGGAATCCTCAGTATAATCTATAAGCAGCGGATTGCCCGTCGCCACATAGTCGCCGTAACTTGCCGCATTCGTCTTGTTTATCTCGCCCTGCCCGGCATAGGCTGCAACCTGGGTATTGGTGCCTAGTATCTGGCTGTGTGCCTTGGAAACTGCCTTGTAAATCTCGTACCCCTGGTCCCACGAGAGATATGTCTGACTGCCAGGTCCATGAGCTTTGATCCAGATGAACATGCCCTGCATAACCTGCGTCGGCGGCATACTGTAACTGAAGGTCAAGTCCCAGATGATAGGGTACGTAAAACTGTCGCCAAATGGTGCTACCGCCAGGTTGACGGTAGGAGAGAAATCCCACTCCAGGATTGTGCCGCCAGCATAGGTCGCCGGGAGTATATCCGGCACTGTGGTTTGGTTTCCCCTAATAACTGTGGTTTGGTTTCCCACAACACCTATGTACTCGCAGCCGGGAGGCATCCACACCCCGATCCTGTCCAGATATGCCGGATCGTTAACCCCAGGGCTGCCTACCGTGGTGTCAAAATTCGGGTCGGTGTAGGCTATCTCGATGTTGTTACTGTTGGACTGGTAGCCAATCCACACATTATCGACGGAAAAGCTGGCGCCCCCGGTAATGCTTACATCATCAACATAGAAATAAGGATTGCCGAGAATGCTGATATCGTCAATGTAAAAGTAGTCGGAAGTGTCCGACGAACCCCTCGTCATATTAGCATTGAAACGAATCCATACCTGACTCTGACCCACCGCCTGTGGGTCAATATCAAACACGTTATAAGTAAAAGACTGATAACTGTTGCTAACACCAATAGACGTACTCGAAAACCAATTGCTACCATCATGGCTAATCTGGAGAGTCAGGGTATCACCGGATTCAGTATTGAGCGACCTGGCATAGAATTGAATCTGAGGGCTGTTTTGCCCTGAGATATTTACTACTCGAGTGGCAGTGGCACTCGCACTACCCGAAGCCGAGCCGGACCTGCTAAGCTGCAAAGCGCGAGAACCATTATGAACATAACTTGTTGAAATATTAACAGCGCCATCACCATTACCACTAGTGCCAGTAGTCCAACTTCCACTCCAGTAGATTCCGGTATCTCCCCCCGGCAATCCGTTCTCAAAACCTTCCGATGCAAATGTACTGGTTGACCCCATCCCGCCTCTGAGCGAAATCCAGAAGTTGCTCATTCCCTGATAACTGGACAGGTCAATCTGGTAAAGCGTATAATTTCCAAGCGTAGAAGTTGTGCTGGTCCTCAATGTTTTAACTGTAGTCCAATCGCTACTGGTACTGGGATTAGGACTCGCCTTTGTGCTCACGTCCACGTATGCTATATCGGACGAGCTAAAACCACTGCCTTTGATCCATAAATAGAGCTTCGGATTGCTAAGGCTGGAGAAGTTCAGCACCTTGCGATATACCCTCCGGGATTGAGTAATTTTAAGATGATTAGAGGGGCTGTAAGGACCTCCGGTACTAACGACACTGGCAGTTCCCGTGCCTGATTGCGTCCAGGCATTAACCCATTCTCCTGGATATCCAGCCGGGAAGCCGTTTTCAAAATCATCATGCACAGTTTGTGTGGAGAGGTTGGCGTCGAAGCGGACCCAGAGCGGGGACGTCGTGTTACCCCCACCCACGTGGTATTGGTCGTAGAGGTCTATATCAAAGGAACTATAGGTCCCATTGCCACTGGCCCAGGTCGCCACGGTAGTCCAGTTACCTCCGTCGGTACTTACCTGGCAACTGGCGTTACCGCCGGACCAGAGAGACGACGCCTTGGCATCGAACTTAAGCTCAGGTTGCATATACTTGGGAAGAGTCATCTGCCTCATGGCAGTGCCGGCGGCACCTGTGAAATTGAGACAGAAACCGCCATTCCCTCCGCTGGCAAGGCTTGCGCTCCCTGTAGTAGTCCAGTTGCCTGTCCAGATGCCGCTAGAGTTTCCATTAGGCCACCCGTGGTCGAAATCGTCCGCAGCGGCAATCGTCTGCACCGTCTGCAGCATCCCCACCACCACCAATTTGTCGGATTTGTCCGTATCTAAGGATGGGGTCGTGTCGTTGTTCACAGGCGCAGGAGTCGACCAATTCTTGGTGAGATTTCCAGGTTTATTCGGAATTATCGCATTCGTTGGCAGGTCCCCAGGAAGCCAGACCTTCTGCACAGTTACATTCTCAGTTCTATCGTTCATCGCCGGCGTGCCGGGATTATACAAGGAAGTATTCCCAAACCCGAGGCTCGCCAGTGCCGTGCCTTTCTTTTCGGTCTTTATCTGGTACAGCGCGTCCTCTATGCCTGCATCGGAAGCGTAGAGTTCCAGCGTCCTTTGTGTACGTATCGTGGCAGAGCGATGGCTGGAGAACGTGAAATTCATAAGTGGCACCAGAATAAGGGCAGCCAGCATGAGTATGATTGTAGTGTACAGGAGAATCTGCCCGGATTGGCTTTTCTTTGATTCCGCCTTATTCCTCATGTCCGCCTCCGACCATACGCTCGGTTATCATTTGCTTCTGGGGTTAATATCATACGTCCTGGTCGCTATCTTGCCGTCGACATTGGCACTCACATGCAATTCCAGTACATTAGTCGCACTGCCGCCCGTCACCCACTTACACCAGGTATCAGCCGGGTCGAGAGATTGACCCACCACAATCGTACCCTCGTCTATTACAGAGCCGCCCTTGGGTGTATATTGAAAGTGGCGGCTGAGCGTCCAGACCTGACCTTCAACAGAGTATGTAATCTGGTTTAAATCGCCGTTCCAGGCTGTCCACTCTATGGTTAGTGGAAATCCCTGCGAATCCCCGAGACTCACCCCGTCAGCCCGGGCCTGAACCACATCTTCGGTGACCCAGAACCCCACGTACTGCACCTGGAGCATCGACATCGTCTTAGCTCTGTTTTGCGCGCTCGCTATGACCATATGGCTCACCAGTTCTACACTGCCAACCAGAAGAATGGCGCTGATCGCGATGGCTATCACCACCTCAGCCAGGGTGAAACCTAGCTGACTTTTCTTCCTCTGCTTCTCAGACAGTAAAGCCTTCACTATCCACCTCAGCGGTCGACCTTATAGGCCTTGACCGAAAGTATCAGTTTATCCAGGTGGTAGACCTGAACCGTGATCTCCTGTATCCCCACGTCACTTGCGCCGACTTGAGTGAAATCCACATATTGATGAACAGGCGTAGGAGCAGGGCTGGGACCCGGCGTAGGGGTCGGCGCAGGGATCGGGATAATCATAATGGGACGGGCTGTGACATTGATACGGTAGCCGTCGGTAGGGACAGACACTGTTGCGTAAACAGGGTTCGGCACCGTTGCATTACCGTAGATATATGGGGAGCCCTTTAAATATTCAATCTGGGTTCTGACCAGGCTCTCGGCAATGGTTTGCTCATTCCACTTAAACTGCTGGTTGTTCAACATAATGAGCACAGGAGGTACAGAAGACGTTATCAGGCCCAGAACGACAACAGCTATTACAACCTCAACAAGGGTCGAACCCCTTGAACTGCGATGAAGACTGTTGCACCAAATCCGCTTAACAACCTTCCACATGTCCTGCCACCCATCTTTCTCCCTTTTTACCATTACGTTTGAGGTAATGCGCCCACCAGCGAATAGATAGAGCTGAATAGGGTTACAGCAACGAGGCCTATGATTAATCCCACGCCGATCGTCAACGCCGGCGTCAGCATCCCGGTAACCCGAGCTATGGCCTTCTCCGATTCCTCCTCGTAGAATCCAGCGACTTTCATCAGATGGATCTCCAGGCTGCCCGATTCCTCGCCTACACCGATCA
>Ga0209777_10008043_pt1 | contig 11606 bp, 9 predicted proteins | sample FrelakmetHBP12HB_FD_187147 | JGI IMG/M metagenome (GOLD analysis project Ga0209777, IMG submission 187147) | Freshwater lake sediment microbial communities from the University of Notre Dame, USA, for methane emissions studies -HBP12 HB (SPAdes)... | ecosystem: Environmental > Aquatic >...
ACGGCCGACGACTCGGAGCGCACGAAGTAGACTCCCGGCGCTAACCGGCTCACGTCGTTCGGACCCGGGTGCAGCTCCGCGACGCGGCGACCGGCCGCATCGAGCAGAAAGACCAGAAGTTGTCCAGTCGTGGACTGTCCCGGTTCTTCCAGCGGCAGTTCCAGCACGCCGCGCACAACAGCCGGACAGGAGCAGGATGTGGCGTGATGAGCGTCCGTCGTTGAACCTTCTGGCACAGGGCTCGGCGGCAAGCTGTCACATATCACCGATATGCTGCTAGAGCCGCGGTTGGCGACATAGACTCGGAAGCTGTCCGAACTGAAGGTGAGCGCGCATGGCTCCGATTGCACGCCAAGAGTCTGGACAACAAGATTCGTTGGTCCGTCAATTACCGTAACACTGTTGCTCGAGGAATCGGCGCAGTATATCTTGCTGTCATGGGAGTCGTAGCACAGAGCGCAAGGTCCGTCTCCCACGCGCACGTTGGCGACGACTTGATTCGAGTCACCGCCGATGACGGTGACGCTGCTGTCACCGTTGTTCGCACAGTAAACCCTGTTGTCGGACGAGTCGTAGCAGAGGGCACAAGGCCGGCTTCCTGTGCTTACCGTAGTCAACACGTGATGTGTTGCGCCGTCAATCACGGTGACGTTGCCGCTGTTGTTGTTCGCGCAGTAGACCTTGTTGTCCTGTGAATTGTAGCACAGAGCGCTGGGATTGGACCCGACTCCTACAGTTGTGTCAACCTGATTCGATGTTCCGTCAATCACAGTCACGTTGCCGCTGCCCCCGTTTGCGCAGTAGACCTTGTTGTCCTGTGAATTGTAGCACAGCGCGCAGGGGTTGGACCCGGCTCCCACGGTCGTGTCAACCTGGTTCAATGCTCCGTTAATCACGGTAACATCGCCGCTGCCCCCGTTCGCACAGCAAATCCTGTTGTCTTGCGGGTCATAACACAGAGCACGGGGACGGCCGCCCGCGTTCACTGTGGCGATGACTCCGTTTGACGCGCCGTCAATCACGGTCACGTTGGCGCTGGAGTCATTCGCACAGTAGACTCTGTTGTTTTGGGTATTGTAGCAAACGGCCCGAGGGTCACTGCCCACGCCGACGGTAGCGACAATCGTCAGGCCGTCAATCACGGCGACGTTGTCACCGATGGCGACCGCACAGTTGACTTTACCACATTGCGGATTGAAGCAGAGGGCGCAAGGAAGGCCGCCGGCGGCGACGGTGGTGACCAGTCTATTTGTCGCCCCGTCAATCACCGATACGTTGGCATCGGCCCAGTTCGCGCTGTAGACGCGGTCGTTCCGTACGTCGTAGCAAAGGTCCTCGGAACTGCCTCCCGCCACCTTGGCGATGACCGAGTCGGTTGCCCCGTCAATTACCGTATTTCCGCAGTAGACCTTGTTATCTTGCGGATTGTAGCAAAGCGACGCCGGATAGCCGCCAAGAACGAGGGTAGAGACAACACGATTCGAGTCACCGTCAATCACCGTCACGTCGCCTTCATAGATATTTGCGCAATAGACCTTGTTGTCCTGTGAATCGGAGCACAAGCACCAAGGCACAGAACCTGCACGGACCGCAGCAATGACGCCATTCGTTGCGCCGTCGATCACGGTCACGCTGTCGCTGCCTCGGTCCCCACAGTAGACCTCGTTGTTGGCCGGATTGTAGCAGAGAACCATGGGCACGCTCCCTGCGGGCACGGTGGCCAACACACCATTGGTTGCCCCGTCAATCACCGTCACGCTGTTGCTGCCGTTGTAGCCGCCGTTTGCACAGTAGACCTTGTTGTTCCGCGGGTTGTAGCAAAGGGCCCAAGGGTAGTTCTCAGCCGGGACCGTGGCGATGACCGCGTTCGTGGCCCCGTCTATCACCGTCACGTTGGGGCCGAACTCGTTCGCGCAATACACCTTGTTGTTGGTCGGATTGTAGCAGAGGGCTTGAGGTTCGCTTCCTACGGCAACCGTACCCAGCACCAGATTCGTTGCGCCGTCAATCACGGTGACGTTGTCGACCCAGCTGTTCGCGCAATAGACCTTGTTGTTGGTTGGATTGCAGCAGAGCGCGATGGCTCCACCCCCGACCGGAATTCGAGCTACCTTCCGGTTCGTGGAGCCGTCTATCGCAATCAGGGAGTCATAGTAGTTCCCGCCGACGTAGACCGTATTGTTGGCCGAATCACAGACCAGCATCATCGGGTCCAGCGGCATGCCGAGCGAATCTCGCAGGTAGATTGTCGTCAACACTGACTGGGCGGAGCCAACCGACAGCAGACATCTCACAGCCAACAGTATACAGGATAGCCCAATCCGCCCCTCCTCTTCGGAAATACGAGAGATTCGGCCCGCTCCCCTCTTCCCGCCCGTTTCCCGTCTCTTCATCTCCCTTCTCCTTCCTCAATCCTGACTTCCTCAGTCCGTCGCCATTCCTGCCGAGCCTCCTACTTCGCTATCACGACTTTGTGGACCGCCGACGGCTGACAACCCACGGCCGACGACTCGGAGCGCACGAAGTAGACTCCCGGCGCTAACCGGCTCACGTCGTTCGGACCCGGGTGCAGCTCAGCGACACGGCGACCGGCCGCGTCGAGCAACCAACTGGTGACTGGTGGCCGGTGGTTAGTGGTTGGTCCCAGTTCCAGCGCTCCACGTACGATTGTCGGGACCGCGTTCGCACTTCGCACTTCGTCGTTCGGCGTTTCCTCGACTCCCGCGCCGTAGAACTGACAGATACACAGGCCGTCGCACTCATCCGTGACATAGACAAGGTCCCCAACCACCGCCATGCCGTGATTCCAGTCAGTCGTGACGTAGTAGCCGACCTCGGTTGGGTTCGTTGGGTCCGAGACTGAGATGATCCGCAAACCGTAGCCGTAGCTCCCGACATAGGCGTAGTCCCCAACCACGACCACCACGCTGCCACCAACCGGCAAGTCGCAGAAGCCGATTTCGACCGGATGCGCCGGGTCGGAGACTGAGATGACCCGCAAGCCGTCGCCGTCGTCTGCGACGTAGACATTGTTCCCAACGACGGCCACGCCTATTGCCAAACCCGGCATGACGCAGTGACTGACCTCGACCGGATGCACCGGGTCGGAGACTGAGATAACCCGTAAGCCGGAATCGTAGTCCGCAACAAAGGCATAGTTCCCCGCCACGGCCACGTCCCAGGCCATTTCCGGCGTAGCGCAGTGACCGACCTCGGTCGGATTCGTTGGGTCTGAAACCGACATAATCCGCAGACCGGCAGTGCCGTCCGCGACGTAGGCATAGTCGCCGACCACCGCAACGCCCGTGGCCTCGTCTGGTGCGTCGCAGTTACCGACTAAGACGGGTTGCGCCGGGTTCGAAATTGAGATGACCCCCAGACCGCAACAACCTTGCGCGACATAGGCATAGTCACCAGCCACGACGACGTCGTAGGCAGCGCCTTGTGTGAAGCAGGAGTCCACCTCAGTCGGATTCGTCGGGTCCGAGACTGAAATGGCAAGCAAACCAGCGTCCAGGTCCCCGACGTAGGCATAGTCTCCAACCACGGCCACACCTTCGGGAAAGCACGGTGTAGCGCACTTGCCGACCAGGCGACAGTTCAGAGAATCACCGCGCGCAGTCGTTACCACCAGCGCGCAGATGGCGAGCAGAGGCAATCGTCCTTTCGTCTCTCCTCCTCAGCGCTTATGAGCCGCGGCACAGTGGAGCCGCCTTGCAGATACCGGAAAGTATAAGTTCAATCCCTGGGCTGTCAAGCAGAGAAGAGAGCGCCCGTGTTGACTTGGCCCTTTGTCGCTGTTACGATTTCGCAGACTTGGTTAACGTGCTATGAATAAGACAAACCTCCTGCTTGGCGTATCGTTCTGTCTGGCTTTGTTGCCGGCCTCGATTCCGCTTGACCCCGCCCCCTCATGGTCGTCGCAGAGCAACGACTACTCCACGGGCGGCGGGTTCTGGGACATTGACACCAACGGCTATGTTGATTTCTGCATGAGCAACGGCAACGACATTAGCCTGAACCAAAACGCGGTCTATCTGAACCATGACGGCGCGTTGGAGGAAACGGCTTCCTGGCGTTCGGCCGACCAGGGCTATTTCGGCCACCTGTATCTGGGCGACGTTGACAACGACGGTCTGATGGACATGGCGGTGGCGTATCTGCAAACGCCGAACAACGACCATCGCCCCCGAGTGTACCGAAATGTCGGCGGCGCCCTATCCACTTCGCCGTGGTGGAAGGCCAGGGATACGACTACACACTTCGATTGTTGCCTCGGCGACGTGAACCTCGATGGTTATCTGGACCTGGCGATTGCGGCCGGCGACGCCTATTCCGGCAGGACCGAGCGGCTGAAAATCTACCTGAATCATGGCGGCACGCTTGACACACTTCCTGACTGGCAGAGCGCGAACCTGGTCCTGGTTGACGCGGTGCGGTTCGCGGACCTCAACAATGATGGCCGGTTGGACCTCATCGCCAATGGCGGCAACAAGCTCTATGTCTATTACCAGGTCAATGATACCCTGGAGCACAATCCGGGCTGGGTGGATACCATCAGTACGTCTCAGGTTATCGGCACGCGCCTGGCAACGGGCGATTACGACAATGACGGCTGGATGGACGTCGCCTGTGTATGCAACGGCCAGAATTCCCCGACTCACAACAGTATCCGCATCTATCGCAACGACCATGGCACATTCACCAAACCACCGGCGTACATTCTGCAACGCAGCAACACGTATTCATCCTGCGTGGCCTGGGGCGACGCCAACAATGATGGCTTTCTCGACCTTGCCGCGGGTGGCTGGTGGGAGCCGGTAGTGGTTTACGAGAACCTTGGCGGAACGCTGGACACAACTCCGGCCTGGTCCTGGTATCACCACGACAGCCTGGTCTGTGAATCCGTGCTCTGGGGTGACACTCGCAACCGGCACCTGGTCAGCACGGACGAAGCCGCCAGCGGCGACGGCGCGCGGAAGCTGTTCCGCCTGCATCATATTCCGTTTCAGGGTTTCTCCGGCATAGACGTCTGCGGAATACCGGTTTCCCGGTCGGACTATTGCTTTGACCCGCTCACCGGGTATGTAACTCTCGACAGTGCTCCTCCGAGCGACACGAACGACGTAGTCTTCCATTACACCTATTCGGCTTATCCGGACCTGGGCCTCACGAACTGGGAACCGTCGGACCACAACTACGTGTTCTACAACAACACGCCCGTCTCGGTCACGGAGCGTAGCGCAGTCCGGGTCCGAGCCCGACTCGACATTTCGTCCGTGTTCGGGTCCAGCGACCTGAAGCTGAGTGTCAGCCTTCCGGACCGCACTACCGGCAGCGTTGCGGTCTTCACGGCCGCCGGGCGCAAGGCCGCAACCATCGCTCAGGGTCTTGGTTCCGGCAATCACAACCTGAACTGGTCGTCCGGCAACTCCTTGACAAGAGGTGTGTATTTCATTAGGCTGAGTTGTAGTGACGGCACCGTGTTGAGCCGCAAGACAATTCGTATCCGGTAGTTCGCACGGTAGTTCGCCCGCATTGGGCAGAGTACTGAACTTGGTAAAGGATTAGGACGCGAGAGCATAAAATTCTGAACGAAATGGATGCTATTTCTGCCGGTCCGGCACCAGCTTCCCAACTGAGTGCCTCGGACGGCGCATTGCTCACCCGACTGGCCCGATTCGGCAAGGTCTACCTGTTTCCCACTGTCACCTCAACCAACGATGTTGCGAAGAAACTGGCGGCAGAAGGTGCTCCCGCGCTGGTCGCGGCCGAAACCCAGACTCGGGGCCGGGGCCGATTCTCCCGGGAATGGCTCTCCACTGCCGGCGGGCTCTGGTTCTCGATGCTGATTTTTCCTGATATCGCGGCGGAACGCATCGGCCTGATAACTCTTGCGGCCGGACTGGCCGTGGCCCAGGCGGTCGAGAAACACACCGGGCTCAAGCCTGAGCTTCTCTGGCCTAATGATGTGCTGATTAACGGACAGAAGGTCTGCGGCATCCTGTGCGAGAGCAAAGGCAGAGCCGTAATTGCCGGCATCGGTCTCAACCTGAACCAGACTTCATTCCCGCCCGAGCTGCCGGACGCGACTTCGCTGTTCCTGCTCTCAGGCAAGAGCCATGACCGGTTCGAGATGATACTTGCAATCTGCGAGGAATTCCGGCGCCGGATTGCCGAACTGAAGGCCGAGAGCACGCTTCCGCTCATCGACGAACTGAAGTCCCGCATGCCCATGCTCGGCCATCCGGTCACGGTCGAGACCAGCTGGGTCGGGCTGGGCTCGCTCGCACCGCGCCAGGTCCTGGGCACCGCGCTGGACCTGACTGAGAATGGCGAACTGCTCGTTCAGACTCAGGACGGCGCAACCCGAACCTTCAACGCCGGAAAGGTGACCGGAGTCCGATGATTCTGCTGCTGGACATCGGCAATCACACCCTGCATCTGGGACTGGCGCGAAACTGCGAGCCACAAGCTACAAGCCACAAGCCACAAGCTGCCGGCCGCATCATCTGGCATCAGGACCTGCCGGCCCATGCCACCGCCTTCCGCTTTGACCGAATCCCTGCCTTCAGCTCAAAGGAAGAGATAACGGGTGCGGCAATCGCTTCGGTCGTGCCCGCCTTCACCCCGGACTTCTGCGCCCTGTTCCGCCGGCAGTTCGGGCTTGAACCGCTGGTCCTCGACTATCGCACCCGAACCGGTCTCAATCTGCACTACTCGCCCAGGTCCTCACTGGGCGCGGACCGGATTGCCAACGCGGCGGCGGCGTATCACCTCTATCACAAGGACGCAATCGTCGTTGACCTGGGCACTGCTACGACGCTCGAGGTCGTAACCCGCGAGGGCGATTTCCTGGGCGGCGCAATCATGCCCGGGCTGGGGACGATGCTCTCGAGTCTCAAGTTCTCGACCGCGCAGTTGCCGAAACCCGCGCTGGTTCCGCCGCGCCGGATGCTCGCGTCTTCGACCAGGGCCGGGATTCAATCCGGGGTCTTTTCCGCCCACTTCGCCGGCATTGACCGGCTGGTCCAGGGCATCACGAAGGAGACCCGTCGGAAGTTCCATATCATCGCCACCGGCGGCCTCAGCCGCCGGTTCGGCCGTCTTGTCCGAAACGTTTCGATTATCAATCCCCTGCTCACTCTGCAGGGGCTCAGTATCGTATTTGACTTGAATAACACTACGAGGAGGAACAATGGCTAAGAGCGGCGTTTTCGTGGACGTCCAGAACGTGCAGGAAACATTCGAGCGGCAGGGCAAGGAAGTCCGCTACGACGCCCTGCAGCGCAATATCATTATCATGGGCAAGCACGATAAGCAGGACTACAAGTTCGTCGGCTTCGTGCCCTACAAGCGCGACGACGAGCGCCGCCAGCGGCTGATTGACGCTCTGTCGTTCCAGGGCTACCGTGTAGTCTCCAAGCCCGTGCGCGAACGCGTGGACGGGTCAATCAAAGCGAACATGGACATCGAGATGACCCTGGAAATTCTCTCGATGTCCGAGTTTCTGGATGAAATCATCATCGTCACCGGCGACGGGGACTTCTGCGCCCTGGTTGATTTCCTGTCCAAGAAGGGCAAGCGGATAGTGATTGTCGGCCTGGGCCGGGGCTACACCTCGGTCGAACTAATCCGTTCGTGCGACGAGTACATCAACCTCGACGAGATGGAAGGGGCAATCAAGGAGCAGTACGCGACCCCGATTTACCGGCCCGAGAACGGCACCCATCCCTGAGCGCACCTGACCCGATGTCCGACGAGATATTCCTGGGAATCGAAACCAGCGGCGAGTATACCGCCCTGGCGCTCACGCGCGGGCCGCAGGTCCTGGCCGCGGTCAACGAACTGACTCAGGCGAAGCACAACGAGCGGGTATTCAACCTGCTCGACCGGATGTTCGCCGAGGCCGGCGTCGACTTGACCCGGCTTGACGGCATCGGCGTTACCATCGGCCCGGGCATGTTCACCTCGCTCCGGGTCGGCCTGTCAGTCGCCAAGGGCCTGGCCATGACGTGCGGCGTCGCCGTGAAGGGCATCAACACCCTCGATGCCATGGCTCACACCGCTTTGGCCCGGCCCGAAGCCCCGGAAACCTCCCTGCTGCCCGTCATCGACGCCCGCAAGGGCGAGGTCTATTGCGCGGTCTTCCAGGGCCGCACGCGCCGCACCGACTACCTCCTCCTTGCCCCGGACGAACTCCCGGCACTCGTTTCCGGCCCGGTAACGCTCTGCACCGCCGCTGAGCTGCCGTATCGCTCCGCGCTGGAAACCGGGTTCGGGTCCAGGGCGAAGTTCCTGACTATTAACCATCCCGCGCCCGAGACAATCGCCGCGCTCGCTCAGCAGGACATCAACGCCGGCCGGGCCGACGACGTTGCGACCCTGTCCCCGCTCTACCTCCGCCGCACCGATGCCGAGCTGCGGCGCGGGGCCGCGGTCTCGGCCCAGCCGTGACGACGAAATCAGTGAAGTGAGTTCGAAGTCAGAAGGTAGAAATCTGAATACTGAGATCAGAGGTATTCTGACTTCAGTATTCTGCCTTCAGTATTCTAACTTCGAGGGTCTTCAGCCGTGAGCTTCGTCGTCACCCTGCCTCCGGTCACCCTGCCCTTCGCCGCCGCCTTCATGGGCTTCATGTTCGGGTTCATTCCCGGCGCGATTCCGTTCGGCTATCTGGCCGGCCGGACCCGGGGCATCGACCTGCGCCGCGAGGGCAGCGGCAATATCGGGTTCACCAACGTCATCCGGGTCATGGGCTGGCAATACGGCGTGCCCGTGCTCGTGCTCGACATGGCCAAGGGTTTCCTGCCCGTGTTCTTCACTGCTGCGCTTGTGCGCGCGACCGCCTCCGGCCCGAGTGAACTGCTGACCATTCACCACCTGTTCGGCGGACGGCTGGACTTGCTCCGGGTGATAACCGGACTGGGCGCGATTCTCGGCCATGTCTACACGCCGGTGCTCAAGTTCAAGGGTGGCAAAGGCGTCGCCACGACGGCCGGCGTGGTCCTCGCGCTCACGCCCTGGACTCTGCTCTTGTGTCTTGGGTTCTTTCTGATTATACTGCTCTCAACGCGTTACCTGTCACTCGCTTCGATCACCGCGGCAGTCGTCTTGCCGATTGCCACGGCCCGGTTCGCCCGGGGTCAGACCGCGGTGCTACTATTCACCCTGCTCGTCGCGGCGCTCCTTCTCGTTCGCCACGTCGCCAACATCAAGCGCCTGCTCGCCGGGAATGAGTCTCGGTTTGTCTGGCGCGGGAAGATAGGCGATAGGCGATAGGCGATATGCGAGGAGAACCGACTTGCGCCGGCGTCTATCGGCTAACGCCTATCGGCTACCGATTTCCATGAACGTCTCCTTCCTGGGCGCCGGTCGCTGGGGCTGCGCGATTGCGCTGTTGCTGGAGCGCCGGGGCCACAAGGTCCGGATGTGGGAGTTTGACCCTGCGCGCCTCGCCCGTTTGCAGACGACCCGGCTAGCCCCTGACCTGCCTGAAACCGCCCGTCTGCCCGACCCGATTGTCCTCACCAGCGACATGAAGGACGCTATCGAATCCGCCGGCGCAATCGTCTTGGCCCTGCCCACCCAGACCCTGCGCGAGAACCTGAACCGGCTGAGCGCGGTCATGACCGGCAACCCGATTCTCCTGAGCGTAATGAAAGGGATCGAAATCGGGACCCGCTTAAGGGTCTCGGAAATCGTCTTGAAGATCCTGCCCAAAGCGCGTGTGGCGGTACTCACCGGGCCCGGAATGCCCTATGACGTCGCGGCCGGTGACCCGACCTCAATGGTTGTGGCCGCACCGGCTGAGAACGACGCCCAACTGATTCGGGACAACTTCTCGGTCGAGAATCTGCGCCTGTACTCGACCACAGATATGGTCGGTGCTGAACTCGGCGGCGCGCTCAAGAACGTTATGGCCATCGCGGCCGGCATCGTTGACGGCATCGGACTGGGTGTGAACGCCAAGTCGGCGATGCTCACCCGGGGCCTGAGCGAGATAACCCGGCTCGGCATCGCCCAGGGCGCGAATCCCATGACCTTTGCCGGCCTGTCCGGCATCGGGGACCTGGTTGTCACCTCGTTCTCGCCCCGGTCCCGCAACTACCGGTTCGGGGTCGCGATCGCGCAGGACAAGTCCGTGGCCGAGACCATTGCCGGACTCTCGGGCGTGGCTGAGGGCTATTACACCTGCCAGGCCGCGTATGAACTGGCCGCGCACGCCCGGGTCGAACTGCCGATAACCAATGAGCTGCACCGGATTCTCTACGAATCCGCACACCCGAAGGACAGCATCAAACGCCTGCTGAGCCGAAGCCTCAAGTCCGAGACATGGAACTGATAGTGAAGACGAATTCAGAGGGTAGATATCTGAATAGTGAGTTCACAATTCAGTATTCTGCCTTCAGTATTCTACGCTCGGTTTCCTGCCCTCATTGTTCCAACTCCAGAATGGTCTTCGGGATTCTGACTTCAGTGATCTGCCTTCAGTATTCTGACTTCAAATGAAGAAATACTACTCTGCGACCCAGGCCGCACGACTGCTCAAGGTCCAGCCGCACGTCCTGCGTTACTGGGAAAAGAAATTCGAGTTCAAGCCCGAGCGCAACTCGGCCGGTCGCCGGGTTTACACGCAGGAGCAGGTGGACAAGATGTCCCGCATCAAGTTCCTGCGGAATGAGGAGAACCTCACCATCGCCGGCGCCCGCAAGAAGCTCAGCACGCTGGCTCGGCTGGACCGCGAGAAGCCGCATCGGAAAGAGACCAGCGAAGTCCTGCTCTGGCTGAAGAAGGAACTCACCGAACTCCGCGACCTGCTTACCCCCGATTGAAAGATAGGCGATAGGAGATAGGCGATAGACGAGAAGAACCGACTTGGACGGGCGTCTGTCGGCTAACGCCTATCGTCTATCGATTTCCATGCCCCGCTACTCCGCCCTGCTCTTCGACCTTGACGGCACGCTGATTAACTCCCGCGAGGACCTCGTGCTGTCGGTCCAGGAAGGCTTCAAGGCCATCGGCTTCGCGCCGCCTGAGACGGCCCTGATTGTCCGCAACATCGGCAAGCCGCTGATCGACTTCCCCCGCCTGCTCGGGTACGAGGTCACGCCGCACCAGCAGATGGAGTTCGCGCGGTATTATCGGGCTTACTACTCGGTCCACTGCGGCGACCACACCGAACCCTATCGCGGGGTTCGCGAGACGCTCGAGTTTCTGCATGGGAAACCTGGGGACAACCCCCCAGTTTCCCGCAAGGAAACTAGGGGGTTGTCCCTAGTTTCCCCAGTTTCCTTCAAGATGGCGATTGTCACCACCAAGAGCCAGGACCAGGCCGAGGGCACGGTCAGGACTATCGGCCTGACGCGCTATTTCGACCTCGTGCGCGGCTGGGTCGAGGGCCGGAAGATGAAACCCGACCCTGAGCCGTACGTCGAGGCCATGAAGGAGCTTGGGGCGAAGGAGCCTCAGACCCTGATAGTCGGCGACTCGGAGCAGGACATCCTTGCGGCCCAAGCCGCCGGCATTGACTCCTGCGCCTGCCTTTATGGCTTCCGGGACCCGGACTACATGCGTTCGCTCAAGCCAACCTACTGCATCGGCTC
>Ga0209777_10008044_pt1 | contig 11605 bp, 18 predicted proteins | sample FrelakmetHBP12HB_FD_187147 | JGI IMG/M metagenome (GOLD analysis project Ga0209777, IMG submission 187147) | Freshwater lake sediment microbial communities from the University of Notre Dame, USA, for methane emissions studies -HBP12 HB (SPAdes)... | ecosystem: Environmental > Aquatic >...
GAATCCATATTGTACAACTAAAAGAATCGTGCTCTGTTGTTAATGGCGGTGAAAACAACAAGGATTTTGAATCATCAAAGGTAGTTTCAGTTGGCTGACCATGAACCGGTTCTCTGCTTGGTCTAAGATAATATTTAATTCTTGATGAAAAATTTCTTGAACTGTCTATAGAATATAAATTCTGCACATAATAAATTTCATTATCGTAAGAATCTGTTAAATTTAATTTAATTGAATATGTTCCTAATTTTGTTGGTGTTATATTTCCAAAAATATTTGTTGTTGTGTTATTATATGAAAGTGTAAAGCTTGGCGTTGCACTGACTGAATTTATTGATTTTATATATTGTGTTGTTCCATTTGGCAGATGAACTGAAACATTAAATGATAAAGCTGTTGAAACGTTTCCGGTTTGATTTGCTATCGATAGAAACGATATGTTTTTATCAAAATATATGCTGTTATTTGAATAAGTGTTAACGCTTGAAGTATTGTCTCGTATATCATCAATGTTCCATTTTAATGTATTACTCGTAAAACTATTGTTTGATGATGTACCAAGAACATAAATACCGCAGCCGTTTGAATTGATTATATTGCTTGTAAAATTATTTTTTGATGATGGGTTAAGATATATCGCAAAATCATTTGAATTGATTGTATTATTTGTTATTGTATCATTAGCTACAAGTCCTGAACCAATATATATACCCCTAACGTTTAAATTTATTGTATTATTTCTTATTGTGTTATTCGTACCAGCCAATAATCCAATATAATTTAACTTGATAGTATTGTTTGTTATAGTATTATTTGATGATAGGGAAACCCCGTAATAAAAATTTGAAATTGTACAATTTCTAATTGTGTTATTGACTTTAGCATTCAAATAAATTCCATAATATTTTTCGTAGGTATCAGCTAATCCTCCATTTATATAGTAATCTTGGCAATCAAATGTTTTTCCACTAAAACCAGCTGGATTATCCATACACGTTTGTCCTTTAATGTCTATATTTCTGTCCAGATAAACTAAGGTGTGTTTAATATCATTAAGTGCATTTGTGCAATCACTGCAACTATTACAATGAAATGCACTTCCATCATCCGTATAAGCAAAAATAGCAGTAGATAACATTGGAATAGATATCACTAAGAATAGTATAACCGCAATTAGTCCTTTCATAAATAATTTATGCGTAAACCGCTATATAAACACTTCTAGAAGCGCGGCAGCGAGAATTGCGCCTACAGCTATACTCAGTAGAATCATAGAATCCTTGAAAACTAGCTTAAACTCTCTGCTTCCTATTTTTTCTCGTATTATTCCTATAGAAAGCATGCCTCCAGCTACTCCGGCAAGTATGTATGCACCTATTTCAACAGGCGCATGTGGTACGATACTAATAGAACGCATTACAAATTCGTTATGCAGACCTTGTCGTATGAATGAAGCAAGGTATACAGCTAAAATAGCAGCGTTCCAGGAGAGTATGAATATAACACCTGTTCCTATCAAGAATGCTAAAAGGAATGAAAAGAACAGAACTTTCATGTTATTCATGGCTATAACCTGCAATAATCCGACCTGTGCTGTGATTGCTCCGGTTGAAGGATTGATTGCGTTGATAGAAGATATTTGCTGCGAGAAGACCGTTTCTACGAACGATGAAGGTGTCGCTAAACAAACAATGAAGACTGACATGAACACTCCTAAAAATATAAGAAGGAACATAAGTATGGTTTCATAATGTCGATCCAAGAATCCTTTGTTTATTCTGTGCTCAGCTTCCTCTCTTTCGCATTCCTCTTCTATGAAAAACACTCTGAACATTACTGGTGCTAATGCGACTGTCACGAGTAGTGGCATTATTATTCCAGCATATTCTGGAAAGATCATGTATGATACGTATACGCAGACTAACGTAACGATTACGCTAAGAACAAGCATATCAAGCGGGCTCTTCTCCAGAGTCCTTGCGCTGAACAATGATTCTAATACCATAAATTAATTTAATTTAGGCTCAATATAAAGATTTTTATTTATGCAATACACAGTAAATAGCATGGTTGAAAACAAAATAAACATGAAAAGACTGCCCGCTGTTGAGAAAAAGATATCTGACATAAGACCTGGCAGCGATGTAAGAATAAGGATTCTTGGTGCTGTGATTAACTGTGAAGGCAACACAGTGGTAGTTGATGATGGATCTGGAAAAACTGAGATTCTTTTTGAAAATTCCGTAGATTATCTTAAAGCCGGTCAGTTCATAAGAGTTGTCACACGTATTATTCCGATGGTCGACGGTTTCGAATGTCGCGGAGAATGCATTCAGATGCTCGAGAACTTTGACGTTGGTCTATATAAAGATACGAGAAAAATAATTAATAGGTGATTAAAGATGTTCAGCGCAGTTACTTCAGAACCAAAATTATTAAGAGACAGCATTGACACTATTTCTCAGCTTATTGATGAAGGTGTTTTCAAGCTTAGAAAAGACGGTATCGAATTAATCGCTACGGACAGAGCAATGGTAGCTGTTGTTGATTTTAAATTAGGTTCAGCTGCGTTCGATGAGTACACATGCGATGAAGACAAGGAGATTGGACTTAATCTATTAAATTTCTTGACGATTCTAAAAAGAGCAGGTTCAGACGACACACTAAAGATACAGCTTAAAGAGGAAAGCAAACTGGAAATAGTTTTGAAAGGTTCATCTACGAGAAGATTCAGCATTCCTTTACTTGATATTAACAAGGAAGAAATTCCACCAGTAGATCAGTTAGACTTCAGTGCTTCAGCTGAAATAAAATCTGGAATTGTCGAGGAAGGTATAGCAGACGCTGACATCATAGCAGACTCTGTTATGTTTGAGTTAGACGATGCGAAACTGAGAATGTTTGCTGAAGGCGATGCAAGCAAGACAGAACTTTTACTGGAGAAAGGAAATGAATCACTGATCAGTTTAAACGCAAGACAGATGGTAAAGGCGCGATATCCATTAGATTATCTTAAGAAAATAATCAAAGCTTCTAGAATATCAGATACAACCAGGATAAACCTAGGATCAGATTATCCGATGAAAATAGAATTCAAAGGAGACAACATATCATTTGTTTGTATACTGGCACCGCGAGTTTCAGAGGATTAATATGTCTCAGGGCGTTTCTGGCGCAGGAATGGGAATAATACTTCTTAGAGATGACAAGATACTTCTTGGTAAAAGAACTGAAGACATATCAAAAGGAACATCTGAACTGAAAGGCGAGGGAACATGGACGTTGCCTGGAGGAAAGATTCATTTCAAAGAATCTTTTGAAGACGTTCTTGTGAGAGAGGTTAAAGAAGAGACTGGAATAGATCTTAATTCTTTTGAAATAATATGCGTAAATAATGACATAGTAGACGAGAAGCACTTTGTTACAGTTGGTGCAATTTCTGAAGAATTTGAAGGCGAAGCTAACGTGATGGAACCAGAAGAGATAACTGAATGGAAATGGTTTTCTCTGGATGAATTACCTGAAAAATTATTTTTGGCGAGTGAAAAGATAATCAAGAATTATACAGAAGGAATATTCTGCAGAGATTAAAGTACTAGCAATTCTTTGAAGTAAATTATCTCTTCTTCTTTTGCTTCAATATAATTACCTAAACTTTCTGTTACCTGGTTTTTGAAAGCTTGCGGAGAACATTTCAAACATTCATCAACATCTCCGTTGTAAGGACATCCACCAAGAGCATCACTTTCACCGCGAGGAATTCTAATAATTTTGCATGTTCCCCTATCTCCAAAATAAAGTGTAAAGTTCGGACATAGTGGTTTATTTTCTCTAGACATATCAATCAATTAGACAGAAAAGGATTTAAACCCTTTCGTAAAGCGCAGAAAGAATGATTGGTAATATTATTGTTGCATCGCCGTCTACCGTTACGTATCGCGCGTTCTCTCTTATCTTTCCCCATGAAACAGCTTCCTCTAACCTAGCTCCGGATAGAGAACCGTCGTACTGTGTAGCTGTTGTGATATAAACTGCATAATCTAAACCGCCTTTGAATTGGTTCCACCAGATAACATGATGCTTTGAAATTCCACCGCCGATCATCAACGCACCTGTCTTCTTCTTAGAGAAACCTACCTCGCTCAGCTCAAGCTCATCTTTCAATAGGTTCAGCTTGAAATCATGATCCTGTGAAAACCAGACTACATTTGTTCCGAACGCACCGTCTGTTATTCCAGGCACATAGATCGGAATATTTCGCTTAGCTGCCTGATATAAAATAGAATCCTTGTCTTTGACACGCAGACCGAACTCATGAATCATCTCACGACCTGACCACTCTTTCTTTTTCTTGTAGAGTTCTTCTAGTATTTCCTTCATCCCTTTCTCTAAAGTCTCACCATAACTGTTGTTCGGAATAAGAATATTTCCTAGACGATTGATACCTTTCTTGTGTAACTCCGTATCATCTAATTCAAATGAACCCTGATAATATTTTCCTCCCCATGCACGCGCTAAATCATGATCTAGTGTTCCGCAGGTTGTAACAATAACATCGACTAAACCTTTCTCAATCATCTGCGCGATTACTCCGCGCATACCTGTAGAAACGATGCAAGCTGGGAATGATAAAATCTTTATGCACTCTTTCTTGTTCATCTCTTCTAAGATATTCACAGCTGTAGATAGGTTCTTTGCGGAAAAACCACCGCCCTCTCCCATTTTATCGACTAGTTGTGAGAATGTTAGCTTCCCAAGTTTCATATCTTCAACTACTTTGTCTAACATAAAACCATATAGAAATCAATAGTTTTTAAGCTTATTTACTAGCTGGCGTTAATGTTCGTTCAAACACCTTTTCTTTGATATGCCCATCTTTACCTTTCAAATCATAAAGAAACAGTATGTTCCTATCTTCAACAAGTGCATACACATTAAGAACAGTTCCACTGAATTTTTCTCCTCTAAGTCCTACATGATCGACCTCTTCTCCTTCAGTATATCTCTGTTTAGCTCTGCATCCAGCCGATGGACAAATTATTTCCAATACCATAAAAAACTATGTACAGAAAGAGATTTAAGCTCACTCCCCTTCGGGGTAAAGAGACTTTATGCTGACGATTTTGAAGAATAGAATTTATGAGAAGAAAAATTGTATTGCTTTCGAATTGTATTCTGAACAACGCTGGAGAGAGTTCGCGTGAACTTATCAAATTCTTTGCAGATTCGGAAATAGGGATGGTTCAGTTACCATGTCCGAAATTCATATTTGGAACTGATTTCAAGAACAAGAAAGCCTGCACGAAAATATACAGAAACTACTGCAGAGAACTTTCAGTAAAGATAACAAGCGACATCGAGAACCATTTTGCAAAAGAATATCAGATTCTTGGAATCGTCGGCATAGAATTCTCAATGAACTGCGCGGTGTACAAGTTCAGCGACGGAAAGAAGGGATGGGGTAAGGGAGTGTTCTTTGAGGAATTAGAAAAACAGATGGAGCTGCGCAGTATACAGATACCATTCTTTGGAGCTGACATGAACAACGTGTTCAGCACAATGCGAAAGTTTCAAACATTGATGAAAAATTCTTGAGGTGATGAAATGGTTACCAGAGTTGTTAGGGATGGAGAAACACACAAAATTTCGGTTGTTGAATCTGACAACAGAGATGAATTGCATCACATGGTGCATGATGATATAGAACTTGGCAGATTAATGTCAGACAATAACATCAGAGAAATGACAGGATATTCTTCTAATCAGATGAGACGAGATCTGAATGATTATGAAGAGGCTGAGAAAAAATCAACAAGCACCAGCTATGATGAAATGGACAGAAAACATTTCGAAGAGCGGGCAGATGAAATAAGAAAAAAATATGAGTTTTAGGTGATGAGATGGATGTTAACAGGCGTTCTAACGATTACATGAAATCAGAGTATACCTTTGAGCTTTACGGAGACGACAAAGAAACCGAACTTAAAAGAAAACTTTTAATAACCGGAAGCGATGACCGGGTCGAAGGCTCTGCGATACACCTAAAATCATCGCTGATGCCTTAGGTGATTAAATGGCAAAGGTAGAAATTGTAAGCTGGGCCAAAATCGAGGAATGGAATAACGGAGCATCATCTAAACAAAAAGCTTATGTGAGTTCCTCAGACGAGGAGGTCGGAAGTTCTATTTCTGGAGGTATGTCAATGACTTCTGATTCTACATCACATCTGGCTTATGAAGCGCATAAAAGAGGTCGATAAAATGAAGCATGAATCAATGGTAAATATCGTTTCAGTTGGCGCGTCATACAGAACAGGGCCTGCGACAGTCGCAGCGATAGAAGGCAATGGATACGCGTCATCTACTGATTTGTATAGTTTGCAGCGAATGTCAGAAGATCTGACACCGGCAGTCGATAGAAACAACCAAAGGGTGTATAGCCTGATGAAAGGTGATTGAATGTACACAACATCTGTGAGCACGAAGATGAGTTTTGGTGAAAAAGGAACTAAAGTTGAAAGAGCCAGCATAAATGTAGACGGTTACAGTGATAACCAGAAATTACACGAGATAAATGAGAAATATGTCAGAAATATCGGGAAAGATGACTTCACAAGAGAGTGCGTTGAGGAAAGATATTTCGACAGAGACTGGCGTGTTCCAATATGGTATAACATGTATGAAGACCTTAGAAGACGGATGAAACGCTGGAAGAACAAAACTATGTAGGATTTGCTCCCTTCTGCAGGAGGGAGACTACATAGTAAACATTATATTCTGTCGATTCAATTCTATGTTATGCAGAATCCATGGTCATTTTTGAAAGAGGAAATCGCAAAAGAAGTGAAGAAGATAACTAAGGCAGATGTTCTTGATATTATAGAAGAACCGAACATGGATAATTATGGCGACTTATCTTTACCTTGTTTTCAGCTAGCTAAACAATTTCAGGTCTCGCCGACAGAGATATCAGAAGACCTGGCTAACAGATTAAAAGTAAAGTATTTTAAGTCTATCAAACAGGTTGGACCCTATGTTAATTTTTATGTAGACTGGACTTTATTTGGAAATGATATTCTAAAATCAATAAGTAAAACATACGGGAAAGAGAACATCGGAAAGAACAAAAGAATCATGGTCGAGTTTTCTGCTGTAAACACAAACAAACCGCTTCACGTAGGTCATGCTAGGAATTGCGCAATCGGCGACAGCTTAGCTAACATCATGAAGAAAGTCGGCTACAAAACAATCAAAGCAAACTATCCAGGTGATATTGGGTTACACATCGCTAAGACAATCTATGCTTACAAGAACTGGTTCAAAGGAAAGAGGCCTACTGACAAGACAGATCATTTTGTCGGAGAATTATACACAACGTTCGAAAAGATGATGGAAGAAAATCCTGACCTTGAAGAAAAGGCAAGAGAAACTTTAAGGAAGTGGGAAGCTGGTGACAAAGAGACAAAAGAAATATGGAAGAAGATAAACAAATGGGCGATAGACGGACAGGATAAAACATATGATCGTTTTGGAATTAAATTCGATGCAGTAATGTATGAGAGCCAGTTCACTGACACTGGAAAGAACTTTGTACCAAAGCTGATTGCAGGAGGCTTTGCCTTCAAAGGCGAGACTGGCGAGGTAGTAGCTGACACGGAAAAATTTGGAATACCTAACTTTATTATTCTAAGATCAGACGGGACCAGTCTATATCAGACTAAAGAGTTGGCTGTCATAGAAGCTAAATTCAAAAAATACAAACTTGATCAATCTATAAACGTAGTTGGCCGCGAGCAGGAATTATATTTCAGACAGGTTTACAAGTTACTTGAATTATTAAAATCAAAATGCGCTGGAAAATCGCATCATCTATCTTATGGATTGGTCATGCTGCCAGAAGGAAAGATGTCTGGAAGAAAAGGTAAAGTTGTATTTTTAGATGATCTGATTGATGATGTAAAGGAAAGCATATACAAAATGATTAAGGAGAAATTCCCTAAGAAGAAAGCTGAGGATATTTCTGAGAAAGTCGCTATCGGCGCGATAAAATATGCGTTAGTTAAATTATCTCCTGAAAGAAATGTGCTGTTCAACAAGGAAGAGATAATCAGATATGACGGTGACACCGGACCTTATCTGCAATATACATACGCAAGAGCGAACTCGATATTGAAGAAAGAAAAAATAAAAGGAAAAATAGATGCATCAAACCTGGCAGATCCAAGAGAAGTAACATTGCTAAAGATTCTAGCTCAGTATCCGTTGGTTCTCGAGAAGGCGGCAAGAGATATGCGACCTAACTATGTTGCAAGCTATATGTACAATCTTGCTGAGAATTTCAATAATTTTTACCAGAACATACAGGTCTTAAAGGCTGATGAAGAACTGAAGTTAGCAAGATTAAAATTAGTCGACTCTGTGAAAAACGTACTTGAGAGCGGACTACATCTCTTGGGGATACCGATCCTTGAGAAGATGTAATTTATCTCTTTTTCTTTTCAAAACCTTTAAGAAGCTGCATACCGAGCTTCATTTCGTTTTCTACTTTTTCAAAATCTCCCATCATCATGATCACGTAAACTTTAGCATCGTCTGGATCTTTTCCAGAGAGCTGTACATATTATTCAAATTTACTCCCATTATTGGAACCTGGAAGTTTTTCTTGTGCATTAATTCCTCAATCTCTTCGAATAATATTCCTTTTCCTGGCGAACTTTTAGATCCGTTCTCTACTTGGTGAACGCCGCAGGTAGATGACATTTCTACGCCAATAATCCCAAGAACTTTATAGTTTTTTTGTAAATATTTTTGAATTGAATTAAGGATGTCAGAAGAAAGATCGCGACAGAATTTTCTGTACTCTTTGTTGTCATATGCAGATTTTTGTTTTAACTTTCTGTCAAGACCGCCGTTGATCTCGATCTGCGGACAAGGAAGCTGAATGATACCGACGCCGGCTTCAGTCAGCATATCCATGAGATCTTTGATGGTACCAGGATATTTCTCGGTAGTCAAAGCCCGTACATTTTGATTGAGCAGACAATGCGACACAAATACTACTTTTTTGCTTCTCTCCATGTTAAGACCTAAAATCTAATAATACTATATTGTCAGAAATGCTATTTAAGCTTTACTTATATTGGGTAGTAAAGATAGGTAAAATGTCGACAATAAGTGTACCCATAGGTGACTTTAAATAATTTCGTAATAAACTATTTTACAGTTAAAAAGGTGAATAAATGGATAGCTCTGAAATCGAAGCAATGTTCAAGCATTTAGGTTTAACACAATATGAAGCTAAAGCTTTGATAACATTATTCAGTTTTGGAAAATGCACAGCTGAGAAAATAACTACAATCGCTGGCGTTCCGCTACCTAGAGTTTATGATACAATGGATTCGTTAGCTAAACGCGGTTTCATTTCTGTTTCAAAGACAAGACCTGAAGTTTTCAAAGCAGTTGATCCTAAAAGACTTTATGAGATTCTAGCTGAAGAGGAACGTAAAAAGACTGAAGACAAGATGAATGATTTCAAGAGCATAATCCCGCAGATTCTAAAACATGTTTCTAAAGTAAGCAATGTAAGCGAAGAAGAGGAAGAGGTATTTGCGCTGCTGAAGAAGAGAGTGAACCTTAGAAAAGACAGGGAGTATTTGCACGCTATAGCAAAAAAGGAGATACTTTCCTTTGCCGGTGACATGTCATGGGTAAAAAATTCTGAAGAACTTATCAGAAATGCTACAAGAAGAAAGGTAAAGTACAATGTCATCTATTGTAAGAGTGGTAGCGTATCAGAAGCAAATGCAAGAAAGTTTAGACGTCTTGGCGCAAAGGTAAAATTCTATGCAGACACAGGAGAGATAAGATGCATCATAATAGATAGAAAGTGGGTGTCTCTTGTCATCAAAAAATTCAAGACAGCTCTAGAGCCAGAGTACAGTATCATCAACATCAACAACGCAATGATAGCCAATGTCTTCGCTAGGTACTTTTATGCACTTTGGGACAAGGCCAAATAGTAATCTATTTAAATGTTTACTTTTTAATAATTATATAGTAGTAATAAGGTGAATGATATTAGATTCAATATGTTAGATGACGGTGTAGGTGGAGGTTCTGGTAAATCCGAGAAATCTAAAAGAATAGGATTTCTCGTTTTAGGAAGCACTGTTGAAAAAATGATAGAGAAAGAATCTGATAAATTAGCTGAAAAAAAATTAATTCTAAGAGATGTTATACCATATTTAGCTACTGTTATGACACTTCCTTTCACATTTGAAATGACCAAATACATTTTTGGAGAAAGCTACAATAGCATCGTACCTGGAAAAAAATTAAATATTGAATACGCATTTGCTGGTCGTGGTGCAGTAGATCAGAGAAGAATGAATCTTGCGATGGAGGTACTTAATGAACTTGATAGTGAAAATCCTACAAAAAAAACTGAAATATTAAATACTGATGATCTGGATTGGACAATAATCACCAACCATAAGCTTGAAGATACTGGAACAAAATTGCTGTCTAATGAATTAAAAAGAAGAGCTTTTCCAATGCCAGCTGCTCTTTCAGATTATAACAAAGGATTTCATCATGATTTCGACCCAAGATCAACTGCATACATAAATGATTTTGAAGATATGTTGGTATTATTTAATGAATATACACCAAGAGAAAAACTTGATCATGTAAAGGACATACCGTGTAATTCTGTTTTAGTCTATGAAGGTAAACCACTTTCAGAAAAGACTGCTGAAAAAAAGAGAAGGATAGATGAAAATTTAAAGAGAATAAAAACATTTACTGGAAACTATAGAACTGTTGATGAATATATGAAAGATTGGAATAAACTTGTCAATGAAGCAAGAAAGAGATTTAATATGGAACCATTTATAGAATCATATCTTCAAGAATGTCCGGAAGCTGCAAAGTATTTTAAGCAACAGTAACTCATTCTAATTATGAAATTCAAGTTCATCGAGCACACAGCAGACGTAGGTGTAGAAGCTTATGGAAAGAACCTAGAAGAGTCATTCTCTAACACAGCGCTAGGGCTCTTTGAAGTAATGTCTAATACAAAGAAAGTCAAGGAAGTAAAGAAGATTCTGATCGAGATAAAGAGCGAGAATATTGAAAGTTTATTATATGATTTCCTTGAGAAATTCCTGATAATACATGATGCGGAAAACTTAGTATTCGCAAGAGTAGATGTAAAGAAGATAACTAAAGGTAAAGAATTTAGCTTAGAAGCTGAAGCTTTCGGCGAGGAGTTCGACTCAAAAAAGCATGAAGAGCGTTCTGTGGTAAAAGCTATAACCTATCAAAGGATGAAAGTCACACCAAAGAAGATTTTCGTTTTGTTAGATATTTAGAACTCATTAATTTCTGCTTGTCTTGTATCTTTAATTCGCGGGGCGCGAGCTGTTAAATTATATGCATTATTTAGATTGTTTACATCATAAGAAAAACCAAGCAGGCGTTCTGTAACCTTTGGCGATGGAACGAAGACAACTCTACCGGTATCGTTTATATATGAATCTTCAAAATATTTCTGCATCTCTTTTCCGTTCATAATAATTCTTTCGACATCGTCTGAATCCCTATCC